>WNGD01002257.1_pt1 | contig 20709 bp, 17 predicted proteins | sample 5400671 | NCBI WGS metagenome assembly WNGD01 (sample SAMN13153369, study PRJNA577476) | soil metagenome | isolation source: 40 cm soil or saprolite under grassland replicate 2 | place: USA:California | collected 2016-06-15 | reverse complement strand
CGCAAAGTAGAAGAAGGCAGCGATGCCGATTAGAAAGATCACGAGGGCAAGCACGGGATTGAAATGAACGAGAGCGAGCCCGCCCAGAACTGCAGCGTCTTCGCCAAGACTAAGCCCTATGTTCGAAAATGGCTCCGGCGATGTGTTGCTGGCTAGACGCGTCGCTGCTTTGGCCGTGTGCGCAACGAGGCTCGTGCCGCCGGCGAGCAGTGCGACAATTATCGTAAACGCCGGACTCGGATGACCGAGCACCTGAATCGCCAGCAACGCGCCGCCAATCGGGCGAATAATGGTGTGGACAGCGTCCCAAATAGAATCTACCCATGGAATTTTATCAGCGAAAAATTCGAGGAAATAGAGAATACCAGCGACCGTGATGATCCATGGGTTGCCGAGGATCTCGAGCGATTGATACTGCGGCGCCAGGGTGATCCAGTGAAAATGGATGGCGAGTCCGGTAACGAAAACGGTCAGGTAAAGATTGATGCCGGCGAGCGCGGCCAGACCGAGAGCGACAGCAAGAAGATCAAGCTTCTCCACCTTGAAAATATCGATGTGGGTGAATCCGAATGACGAATGTCGAAGCTCGAAAGAATGACTAATGACGAATGACAAAAAATACAAAGAGTGCGGCGGCTTCCATTTTGTCCTTTGAACTTCGTCTTTCCTTCGTTATTCGACATTCGTCATTGGTCATTCATACTCCGCCATGCTCGACATCCGTTTGATTCGGGAGAAGCCCGATTTTGTGCGTGCGCGGTTGGCCACGCGCGGCGGCGGCGATGAAGCGAAAATCGATGAGGTCGTGCGTATGGATGAGGAACGCCGGCAATTCCAAACGGCGCTGCAACAATTGAACGCCGACCGTAATCGGTTGAGCAAGGAGATTGGCAGAAGACGGTCGAGCGGCGAAGTAACGGACGAGCTTGAGCAACGTGTTCGCCAAATCGGCGATCAGATTGCCGATCTTAATGCACGAACGGCGGCTGCCGAGGCGGCGCAAAACAATTTGCTTCTTCAAATTGCGAACTTGCCGCATGCGAGCGTTCCAATTGGCAAAGACCCGAGCGCAAATCGGGTCGTTCGCAGTTGGGGCGAGAAACCCCGACTCACCAAGCCAGCCGATCACGTTGCGCTCGGCACAAGCCTGAATCTTTTCAATCCCGAGTGGGCGGCAAGACTCAGCGGGAGCGGTTTTATTTGTTTCACGGGTGCCGGCGCAAAACTGGAACGCGCCCTCATCAATTTCATGATCGACCTGCATGCGCGCGAGCACGGTTACGTCGAGGTTAGCCCACCATTTTTAGTCCTGCGCGATTGCATGATTGGCACATCGCAGCTCCCGAAGTTCGAAGCCGACATGTACGGCTTGGAAGAGAATCAGCTTTTTCTTGCGCCGACTGCGGAAGTCCAGCTGACAAACCTCTGTCGCGAGAAGATCCTCAGCGTTGCCGATCTTCCGAAAAAGTTCGTTGCCTATACGCCGTGCTTCCGGCGTGAAGCTGGAGCGGCGGGGCGCGAGACACGTGGGATTATTCGGGTGCACCAATTCGATAAGGTGGAATTGGTGAAAATCACAACACCCGGGAAATCGTACGAAGAACTTGAATCCCTCGCGGCGAACGCCGAACGCGTGTTGCAACTGCTAGGCTTGCATTATCGAGTGGTCGAGCTTTGCACCGGCGATTTGGGTTTTGCGTCGGCTAAAAGCTACGACATTGAAGTCTGGTCGCCGGGACAAGATGCTTATCTGGAAGTATCAAGTTGCTCAAACTGCGAGGACTTCCAGGCGCGGCGGATGCAGCTTCGGTTCAAAGATCGCGATGGGAAAAACCGGTTCTGCCAAACGTTAAATGGCTCCGGCGTGGCATTGCCCAGATTATTTGCGGCGCTCATCGAGAATCATCAACAGCCCGACGGCTCGATCCGGATTCCCGAAAAATTGCAGCCCTATTTCGGCGCGGAAAACATTAACCACTAATCGACACTAATAGACACGAATAAGGTAAGCTGTTCGGAAGATTCGTGTCGATTCATGTTCGTTCATGGTTAAAGCCCGAGGCCGCCGAGGCCGCCGGTGATCCTGCTCATCTCGGACTGCGCAAGAGCTTTGCCTTGCTCGACAGCTTGTTTCACGGCGCTGAGTAGCACTTCCTCGAGAAACTCGACGTCGTCTGGATCGACGACTTCCCTGTCGATCTTGATCGCGATGATATCTCCCGCACCGTTCGCCGTAACCTTCACCTTGCCGCCACCGGCGCTCACTTCGATAGTTTGTTTCTCAAGCTCAGCCTGCGTTTTCGTCATTTGCTCCTGCATCTTCTGAGCCTGCTTCATTAATTTGTTTAAATTCATAAGAATTGGATGGGCTCCTTTGTCATTCCGAGCGTAGTCGAGAAATCTCTAACTTTAAATCAAGAGTCAGAGATGTTTCGACTTCGCTTCGCTACGCTCAACATGACAAGAAGAGTGATAGCCGTGGTTTAGGTTTTTATTTCCGCCTTAAACAGTTCGATGGCTTGCTGGATCAGCGGGTCGTTTTTGAACGACTCCGCTGGTTTTGCTGCGTCAGCAGTACTCGGGAGAATTCCATCTTTTGCCACAAATTTCACCGACCAATCGCGTCCGCTTACCTCCTTCAGGAATCTTTCCAGCTGCCGGCGATTACTTGTGCTGGCAAGCGCTTCAATCTTTGACTTCTCATCTGGCGGATGCCCGAGCAAAAAATTGCGGCCATCTGTTCCAATGGGACGAACTGACTCGCTCAACGTTCGCAAAAAGCTCTTCGCTGGAATTTTTGCGAGCACCTGCTTCCAAATCCTTTCATGATCGATATTTGTAGCCGTCTCCTCGACGCGTGCTTTGCTGTAGCCGGGATCGGTGATCCCGGCCTTGCTCGCGGGTGATCGTTGCCCGCCAGCATCAACGATACCGGCTACAGATTTTCCATCGCGAAGCTCGCCCAGTTTTTCGATCACCTCATCCAGCGTCGCCTGTCCCAGAGTCTGGATCGCCTTAATGATCGCAACTTCGAAATGCAGCTTTTTGTTAGGCGCCCATTTCATGCGGCCTTCGGCGGCGGCAAACTGATCGATCAGATCGAGCAGACGATCCGTAGCAATCAATTCGGCGTGTGCGGCAAGCGACTTTTGCACATCAGGATCGACGTCTTCCGTGAGCGCATCTGGTTTGGCTTTGAACACGAGCAGATCGCGCAGATAGGCGATCAAATCTGACATAAGCTGCATCATGTCTTTTCCGCTTTCGCTTTGCTGATGCAACAGATCGATGGCGTCCGGTGTTTCTCCTCGCAAAATTCGCCCCGTAAGATCGATCACGGTTTGCTCGCTCGTGAAACCGAAAACATTTAGCACATCGCTCTCGCTGATTTTTTCGCCGCAAAACGCGACGAGCTGATCGAGCATCGATTCCGCATCGCGCAGGCCGCCTTCCGCTCCGCGCGCGATGGCATGCGCTGCCGCAGGCTCCAGCGTGATTTTTTCTTTTCCGGCGATGAATTGCAGGTGCTGCGCGATTAGGTTCGCCGGGATTCGATGGAGATCGAACCGCTGACAGCGGCTCAGAATCGTTGGCAAAACTTTCTGCGGCTCGGTCGTCGCGAAAATGAATTTCACATGGTCGGGCGGCTCTTCCAGTGTCTTCAACAGCGCATTAAACGCCGCAGGCGACAGCATGTGCACTTCATCGATCAGATAAATTTTGTAACGGCCCTTGGCCGGAGCATAGCGGACGTTCTCGCGCAACTGGCGCACGTCTTCCACGCTGTTGTTGCTGGCGCCATCGATCTCGATCACGTCGAGGCTATTGCCTGCGGCGATCTCCCGGCAGTTGTCGCATTTTCCGCAGGGCGTGACCGTCGGTCCTTTGATGCAATTGAGCGACTTCGAAAGAATTCGCGCGGTCGATGTTTTACCGATGCCGCGCGGTCCGACAAACAGATATGCATGGGCAAGGCGGTTCTGCGCCACCGCATTTTTCAGCGTGCGCGAGACGTGCGGCTGTCCCACCAGATCGTCGAAAGTCTGTGGTCGATATTTTCTTGCGAAAACCTCGTAACTCACGCGATCAATCTAGATGTAAAAGTTGCTGGTTGGTAGTTGATAGTTGATTGAATCAGGAGTGGCTTTGAAAATCGTCCACCGTCTCGTGCTCCCGCTCGCTTGCCGCGCCGTAGCCCTGTGCGTAGGCGGGCTGCTCGTAATCGCGGTCGATTCCTTAGCGCGCGAGCCGATCAAATCTCCGCCGCCAAGACCAACGGTCGAGAGCAAAATTGTTCGCGCGCGAGATCTTGGCGTTCCGTTCGAGGGGACTCCGGGAAAGCTTAATGCCATCACGGATGTCCCCGGCGTCGAAGTCGGCTATACGACGTTGATCAGAGGCGAAGGAAAACTTGAAGTTGGCAAGGGCCCGGTGCGTACCGGCGTTACGGCGATCCTGCCTCGCGGTCATGCGTCACTCAACGACCCGGTTTACGCGGGCTTTTTCAGTTTTAATGGCAACGGCGAAATGACCGGGACAGCATGGGTTGACGAGGGCGGTTTCCTCGAAGGACCGATCATGATCACGAATACGCACAGCGTCGGTGTCGCGCGCGACGCAGCGATTGCCTGGCGGGTTAAGCACGGCGCAGCCGATAAGACCGGCTACTGGTGGAGCTTGCCTGTTGTTGCCGAGACATGGGACGGCTGGCTTAACGATATCAACGGCTTTCATGTTAAGCCTGAGGATGTGTGGCACGCACTTGATACCGCGCATGGCGGCGCACTGGAAGAGGGGAGCGTCGGCGGCGGGACCGGAATGATCTGCTACGAATTCAAAGGCGGCAACGGGACTGCCTCGCGCAAGATCGATATCCGTGTTTCGAAAGACGCTTCACCACAGACTTTCATCCTCGGCGTGTTTTTACAGGCAAACTTCGGTCGTCGCCCGCAGCTCACAATCGCGGGTGAACCGGTGGGGAAAGAAATTCCCGGTGAAGTTTACGAACAGGAAAGCGGCTCTTGCATCGCGGTGGTTGCGACCGACGCACCGCTGCTGCCAAATCAATTGAAGCGGCTCGCGCGCCGGGTATCGCTGGGCCTCGCCCGCACAGGGACGATTTTGGGAAATGGCTCGGGTGATTTGTTTATCGCGTTTTCAACTGCGAATCCGAACGTTGTGAATCCCGATCAAATCACACATAGCGTCCAAACAATTCCCAATGATCTGATGGACCCGCTCTTCGCGGGCGTGGTGCTGGCTACGGAAGAAGCAGTCGTGAACGCCTTGGTCGACAACCACTCCATGACTGGCCGCGACAATCATCGCGTAGAAGCGCTCCCGCACGATCGGTTGCGTGAAATGATGAAGCGCTTCCGCTGAGAGCATCAATTGTTTCGCGAAGCTTTCGGAGTGCGCACGCGTCCTCGCGTCGCTTTTTGGAGTTCGCCTGCGCATTGAAAGCGATGCGACGACGCATCGCACTCCAACAGCACTTCGTGCGAAATGCAGAGATGCCGCTTCGGCTAGATCATCGCGAGCAACACCGGCACAACTTTCGTCGCGGCTGTCTCCAGAATGTGAAGCGTCAGTCTCTCCGCGCGTTCCTGGGCCTGCGCCGGCTGGCTGTCGATAAAGACCCTGAGATCGCGTTTTTGATTTTCTACGAAGAAATCGAAGTCCTCCTTGTCGATCTTTCGTTTCTTTAAAAGGATGAGACGCTCTTCGAGTTCCTTCGCGTTTTGCCGCACAAGTTCGGTCGTGTCGCTTTTCGCTTGTGCGAGCAAATCCTGAAATTCTTTCATCGCTGCTGCGGTCGATTCGTCGCCGACCTGATCGAGCGCCGAGCCAAGCTCTGATTTCTTTCGCGTGGATTTTTTGCGTTTGGTTTTACCGGCCGAGGGCATGATCGTAAATCTTGTTAACGTCCTTCTTCATTTCGCTTGCCAGCGCGGGAGTCACTTTGCCCCGGCTGGCTTTGCTGCGCAGATGTGCTGCATCGGCGTCGAATTGCGCCTTGAGATCGTTTAGCACCGGACGACGCGCCGTGAATTTCTCATAGGCGATGGCCTGCTGAAACATCGCGTTGCCTTGGTTTACTTTGGCATCGAACGCGGCGGCGTTGAAACGTTTGTGGGGCACGGCGAACTCATCGATAAACGCAAGCTCAAAAGTGCGCAGGCTTTCAATCTGCGCATCGCTTCCAGGCTTATTGATAGTCGCAGTGCCGCAACTCGTGATGGCGATTGCGGCGGCGCAGAGGAAAAGATTTCGAATGATAAAATTCTTCGAGATGTGGGGCTTCATAAGGTGCGGGCGTTAGATTACCGATCTTGCGCCAGCCCGCTTGCGGATGTCAAGACCTGAAGAAGCTAGGCTCGCGCGACTGAGGTAGCGTTTGTCCGTTGTCAGTCGAGATGGTCGGTTCGATGGAATCGCGCCGCACGCGTAAGGGTCGCGTCTTACAGCGCAGAAAATCCCGGTTTCTTTCAAATGGAAGAAACGAAGGCAAGCAGGAGTGCCTGAACCCCAGCTTCTCTCGCTGAGCCTCCGTCATGTTCCGATTATCTACGTCATCCGTGCCCGCCACGCCGTAGCCTTGGCGAAGGCGGGCAATCCGCGGTGTTTCTAGAAGATTTTTTCATTTTTTTGAGAACTTCGGCCCGCAAATTCCGGAGAAATAGGTGAACGCTGGATCGTGAATCCAAAATAAGGCTTCCGGAGTACTCCCCAAAAAATTTAAGTAGCTAAGTCAAAAGGAGGTTAGCGCCAGGAGGTAAAATCCTCCCGGCGCCCTCTTTTTTGAGTGCAATAGCGAACCCGCGTACAGGCATGAGTGATTCAGGCGAGCATCCGGCGAAAGTACGAATCCTGCTGTTAGATGAACAACCGCTGCTTCGCTACGGCATTAGCGCTTATCTCAATTCTCAGCCGGACATGGTTGTGTGCGGCGAAGCGGGCAGCATACCGGTCGCGCAGAGAAAAATCGCCGAATGCAGCCCGCAATTGCTGTTAACTTCGCTGCGGCTGGGCGCCGGCGACACCTTGGGATTTGTCAAGACGCTCAAGGCGGAACAGCCCAGGTTGCTCATTCTGGTGTATTCCGCGTTTGAGGAAAGTATTTTCGCCGAGCGCGCCACACGCGCGGGTGCGCGCGGTTACGTGATGAAAAGAGCTCCGAGAGAAGAACTGGCAGCCGCCATTCGCGATATTGTGAAGGGCGGCATTTATGTCAGCCGCGAGGTGGCCCTGAGCGCGTTCAGGAAATCGCTCCAGCGGGGGCGCAAAACTAATCGCGGGCCGCGATCGGCTAATGTTGTTGAAAACTTGTCCAATCGCGAGATGCACATTTTCCAGTTGCTCGGCTCAGGACTTGGCACCAAGCAGATCGCGGACTCGTTGGATTTAAGCGTGAAAACGGTTGAAAGCCATCGCGAAAACATCAAACACAAGCTTCGTCTGAGCTCCGGTGCGGAGCTGCGTCAGCGCGCCGCCCAATGGGTCGCGAAAACCTTTGTGCGGAAGAAGATGTTTTCCGCGGCGCCAGCCACGCGCGAAAAAGGAAACTGACGCCTTTCGTGCTCGCGCCACCGGTGTAACGCGGACAACCTGGGAGGGTCCCGGGTGATTACCCGGGTGATTAATACGATGGCGCGCCTGAGCTTTCGGCAAAGGCGGCTTAGACGAGCCGGGTCAAACGCCCGATCGGTGCTTTGGCCCAAGCACCGCTACACCAGCGCGGGATTTCGACTGGAGACACATCCGCGCCCTGTCCGCTACGTCGGCAGTTGTTGAGTTTTTTCAAACTTCGGTTCGGAAATTCCCTAGAAGGACGATGAGATGGAGAAAGCTGCTGTGCGTGGCTTCAACCGAATTACTTGGAGATCATTGACCTAAGGAATTAGTGCTTGCCAAAAATTACGGAAATAAGATGATTAGCGCCCGTGACCCCAGATGATCCTGCTGACGGTCGGTCCTCGCCCGGTCGTTTCGTTACGACACGCTGGAGCGTTGTGCTTTCCTGCGCCGATGCGCACGGCGACAAGCAGAAGATGCACAAGGCGCTGGCGGAACTTTGCAAAATATACTGGCGGTCGGTCTTCGCTTTCATTCGCCGCCGGGGACATTCGCCTCCGGACGCCCAAGACTTGACGCAAGATTTTTTTGTCACGGTGCTTAAAGGTCAGCTTCTGCAGCGCGCTAATCCGGCTCGCGGGCGCTTCCGTTCGCTGGTGCTCAAGGCGCTGGAGGACTTTTTGCACGATGCGGAGGCGAAGCGCTGCGCGCGGAAACGCGGTGGCGAAGTGCAGTTTGTTTCCTGGGATGATTGGATGGCCGAAGCGCCATCGCATTTCTCCATCTCCCAGCAGGAATCGGAAAGATGGCCGGCGGAGCGGATTTTCGATGTGCGTTGGGCGGCCACGGTAGTCGAGCGCGCCTTAAGCCGACTGGGCGAGGAATGCGAGAGGCGCGGGCGCCGGCGCGTTTTCGATATGCTAAGTCCATGTCTGGCGGCAGAGCGGGACAATGTTTCTTATTGCAAGTTCTCAAAAACGCTCGGCATTCCCGAAGCCTCAGTGAAACGCCTCGTCCATCAGCTGCGGGTTCGTTACCGGGCGCTGCTCCGCGAAGAAGTCGGTCGGACCGTGGAGAAACCCGATGAGATCGACGACGAACTCCGTTATTTATGCGCGGCATTGACTGCCGCGCAATAGCTTGGGAAAATTCGAAATCCGAAAACAAACGTTTTCGGGTGCGCCGCGAATCACGCCGATTGCCGTGAAATAAAGAGGCGAACATCTCGTTGTAGAGATACGGACGATGCGCGTTTCACCACCTCCGACATCCTAAAGATCCGGTTCCAGCATTCAGCCCAGCAGTCTTGTCAGAGCGTCGAGCCGTTAGCGCACTAAGCGCCACATTTTCGAGAACTTCACCCTCCAATTCCCGGAGAAACATAAGAGGAGACGACGCCGCTCACGGCGCAGTTGTAATTTTGTAATTCTTCTTTAACATTCCAATGAGTGGCAATCCAGTTTCGATCCCTCCGCATAAGCAGCCGCTCGCCTGCCCGCGATGTGCAACCGCATGGCGTCTCAAACGAGGGCTTTGTGTGAGATGCCTGCTCTCTCGCGGTCTGGATGCCTATTTTTCCAGATCGAACGCGCTACGAGTTGGTATTGAAATGGCGCGCCCGCAATTTAGGCAATCCTCGCCAAGATCCTCACGCTGTGAATACCATGTTAATAAATTGTTGAAGAATTTTTCCGTTTCCTTGTTGCAACCGTCTGCGGCTTCAAGCGCTTCTGTGAATAACTCAACTATTTCCTTAGGTAAAAATCAGGCGCTTAATCAGCAGGGCAGCCTGATAGCCAGAATGCCGCGGGTGTTCTATCATAGAGGTCGATGTTTTCCTTCTTTCCACCTAGCCCATGCTTTCGTGGCGAGAGAACCCACCGAAAAAACAAGCAGACAAAAACTTTAACTCTTTCGCGAACTTCGCTCCACAATTTTCGGAGAAAGCAACCTGATATCTTGTGAACAAATTGCTGAAATTTTTTTGGGGTTTTTTGTTGCAAAGTTTGCAGCGTTCTCCTAGTCTCCTCGTCTTTCCATGAGTTCCTCCTGTATTCCTCTTTCAGGGCGTGTGCAAAAGGACCCTGTCACCTGTCCGCAGTGTGGATCGGGATCGCGCGTCAAGCGGGGACTTTGTTTGAGCTGTCTGCTCTCTCAAGGCCTGCCTGAGGAAACATCGACGGAGACAAGTCAAAACAGCGAGGGCCACACCGCAGAAACGCTCGAGGATGTACTCAGTGAAATCGACGTGCGCGACGCCGGCTGGCGACTGGGCAATTATCAGATTCTGGAAGAGATCGGGCGCGGCGGGATGGGCGTAATTTATCGCGCGCGGCAACGGCACTCGCGTCGCATCGTTGCACTGAAACGCGTCCTCGCGTATCACGCGGATTCGCAGGAGACGCTGGCGCGTTTCCGGCGCGAAGCGGAGGCGGCGGCGCACCTCGATCATCCAAATATTCTGCCCATTTATGAAGTGGGCCAGTGCGAAGACGAGCTCCCGTTCTTCAGCATGAAGTTTGCCGCTGGCGGCAGTCTGGTCGAAGCCGCGCCGACTCTGCGTCGCGAGCCGCGCCGTGCCGCGGCGTTGATGGCCAAGGTGGCGCGCGCGGTGCAATACGCACATATCAGAGGCATCCTGCATCGCGATCTGAAACCGGCGAATATTCTGCTCGATGGACACGGCGAACCGTTGGTGAGCGATTTCGGTCTGGCCACATGGCTTGATAGCGTCAGCGATCTTACGCACAGCCTGACCATTTTCGGCACGCCCGGTTACATTGCACCTGAGCAGGCGAATCCGGCACTGGCCGAAACGGCGAAGCTCACGCCTGCGGCTGATGTCTATAGTTTGGGCGCGGTCTTGTTCGATCTTTTGACTGGGCGTCCACCGTTTTTGGGCGAGCACGCGTTGGCGGTGATCCAGCAGGCGAGTCAAAAGCCCGCGCCGAAATTGCGTTCGCTTGTCCCAACTCTGGACAGGGATCTGGAAACAATCTGCGCAAAATGTTTGGAGCGCGATCCGACTGCGCGCTATCGCTCCGCCGGCGCTTTGGCCGAAGACCTCGAGCGCTGGCTTGAGGGCCGATCGATCATCGCGCGTCCCGTGTCGTTGCCCGTGCGCCTCTGGCGCTGGTCGCGGCGTAATCGATTGACTGCGGTAATGACCGCGCTGTCGCTGGCGCTCGGGACCGTAGTGGGCGCGCTGGTTTGGAAAGGCCAATTTGCCAGCCCTCCGCCAACAACTGGTATTGCCGTGCTGCCCTTTGAAAGTCTCAGCGGAGATAAAGACAACACGTTCTTCGCTGATGGCGTCTATGACGGCGTTTCGAGCAAGCTGGCGAAATTAGCCAATCTCAAGGTGATCAGCCACGAGAGCGTGGCACGATATCGTGGCGCACATAACACACAGGAAATCGGGCGCGCATTAAACGTCCCATATGTGCTCGAAGGCAGCGTGCGCAGGGAAGCTGGCAGAATCCATTTAAACGCCAAATTGATTGACACCCGCACCGATACTCAGGTTTGGGCGGAGGAATACGACCGGGATTTGACCGACCTGTTTGCCATCCAAAGCGAGATCGCCCAAAAAGTCGCAGATAAGTTTGATACCAAAGTCTCGTCTATCGAGAAAGCCGCCATCGAAAGGGCCCCAACAACGGACCTCGTTGCGTACGATCGCTACCTGCGAGGCAAACAACTGGTCGATGGCAGTTCGTTTAGCACGCGCGCAAAAGAAGATTTGCTCCAAGCGGTGGAACTACTTGGTCAGGCTGTGGCGCGCGATCCTTCGTTCGTTATTGCCTATGATCCGCTGGCTGGAGCGCATGACCGGCTTTACTTCCTCGGTTTCGATCACACCGAAGCGCGCCTTCAATTGGCCGAGACAGCCATGCAATCCATTCGCCGGCTGAGACCTGAATCTGGAGAGACGCATTTGGCTCGCGCCCAGCATCTCTACTGGGCGTATGGAGATTATGACCGCGCTAGGGAGGAGCTAGCTGCTGCCCGAACGACGCTGCCGAACGAATCCCGAATTCCTCTTCTGGCTGGCTACATTGACCGACGGCAAGGTCACTGGGAAAAATCCTTGGAGGAGTTGAAGCAAGCGCTAGATCTGGACCCACGCAATTTTTCTATACTCCAGCAAATCTCCCTTACGTACCAAGTTTTGCACCGCTACAAAGAAGCGTCCGCTACTCTCGATCGCGTCCTAGCGATTGCTCCAAAAGATTTTGCGACCAAAGTGCAGCGAGCTTGGGTTGATCTTCAATGGCGCTCCGATCCAAAACCGTTACACACGACAATTGAGACGGTCTTGGCCCAAGATCCAAACGCAGCGCCTGTTCTCGTTGACCAATGGCTCGACCTCGCCTTGAGCGAGCGGGATCCAGCTGCCGCCGAGCGCGCGCTGGCAAGTATGCCCACAGATGGGTGCTACGACGAAAACATCCCGTTTCCGAACAGTTGGTGTGAGGGTCTTGTCGCCCGGCTCCGCGGCGATGAGTCGGCAGCTCGTGCCGCCTTCACTAGCGCGCGAAAAGAACTCGAGCAAATAGTGCGCGATCAACCGGACTATGCAGCGGCTCTCTGCGCGCTCGGTGTGGTGGACGCCGCGTTGGGAAATAAAGACGAGGCAATCCGCGAGGGCAAGCGCGCAGTTCAGCTGCTGCCTGTCAGCAAAAACTCTCTCGATGGCCCGATGTTGACCCAATATCTGGCCGTCATTTATGCATGGACCGGCGACAAGGATGGCGCAATCGAACAATTAGTCTACTTGGCCGATCCTGCAAAGGTGCCGGGAAGCCATGTGACCTACGGTCATTTGCGTCTCAGTCCACTTTGGGACCCGCTGCGGGGCGACCCGCGCTTTGAAGCAATCGTCACTTCGCTCGCGCCAAAATAGGGACCCCTTCCAGCGCACAGCGCAGTCAATGGAGGGGCGAGTTCCGCGAGCCCTTTTCCCACACAGGCGTCGTGGCATCCGGCATCTCTGTCGATCCAATTCGATTGGCTCTCCTCATTCCCTTCGACGTTCCTCAGTTCCCCCAGCACGTCAAATGTAGCGGCGGGCTCCGCGAGCCTGTGCACGTAATGGGGCCGTTCCCAGCCGTGAAATTTGCGGTTCCAGCGTTGTTAGGGGGAAATCCTACAGCCTTTTCAGACACAGAGTCGGGTTGACCTGCACCGCCCAAACTGCCATTATGATGTTTTTGTTTTTCTCTTGACATTTCCGGGCGGCACGCAGACCGTCCCGGCGTATGAAGTTAAATGACTTAGCTGGAATCACTAAACGTCTTGTCGCGGGAATGCTCGTGGCTGTGGCCGTTGTCGGGGTTAGCGCCTTTACAATCCACACTCCGAGTCAAAACTCTGCGGCTCGCTCCCTGAACAGCATTCAAACTGATCAGGCCACACTGTTCTACGCCGACAACGGGCAGGATCGATGTTGGTTCGTGGAGCGGGTCCTGGCTGGAACCAGCGAGAGCAAGGCCGCGACTGAGAATTTGAAACTCGTCGCAGCGGCGCTTTAAGCTGCGAGTTAGCTAAGAATCAAGGGAGCCAGTCCCGAAAAGGTCTCGGGACTGGCGGTGTTGTGTACTGCGGCATTGACTTTCCGGCCCATCTCCCATCGGCAGCCGCCTTCGCCGCCTGCGTGCAAGGCTACGGCGGGGCAAGCCGACGTGCTAGAGAGATTGCCGATGCCACGATGGGCCACCGCCGAACGCGCCGCTTTTCCCGGCACCGATCAGAGGAAAGAAGGCCAATGCAAGGAAACAAAGACAACGAAGAGGTTTTTTGAGATTCAATTGGTAACAAATCTTCGTTTCCTTCATTATCTTCTGTAAAAATATTCTGAGATGACTTCCAAGCGCATTTACGCGGCCTGGTTCGGAATACATTTTGTTCTCATAACGGCGGTTTGCTTTGCCGGACTGTTCTCCCTCATCGCCGAAGGCGCTACTATCTTGCCGGTAGCGCTCGATACCTACGCGCGCAAGGCTGAACTGCTTGCAGCATGGCTGCTGGGGAAGCAGGCGGCTGCATCCAGTCCGGTTCGGCGGAGTATAGCGACTTATCTGCATGCTGCCGGTATCCAATCGGGATACACTTTTTTTGCGCCGAATATCCCAGGGTCCCACAAGTTAACCCTGGAATTATATTACGAGGATGGACGAGTAGAATACGACTCGCCGCATGTAAGCGGCAAGGCAGCCGCTCTGCGTTTGGACAGTTTGTTGGACCGGTTGGCCGACAACCGCTACGAGCCATTGCGGGAAGTGGTGCTAAAGATGCTCGCCTTGTCTGTCTGGCGCGAGCGCCCTGACGTGAAAAAAATTCGGGCTACTTTCGGATCGGTAAACCTGCCGAGCGTCAGTGACTTTGAGCATGGCAAAGGCGAATCGTTCCAACCGATGTTCAGCTACGATTTCAGTCTGCGTGATGAGGAGAAGCGGTAGAATCTTCCTCAACAGAAGGAAACGAAGACAACGAAGAGTTCTCGGGATTCCATTAGCTGATAGAACTCGTGGTTTCCCTCGTTGCCATGTGGGAAAGACATTCTGCGATATTTCTTTTTGTCTTCCGTTTAGAATCTGCGCCTATGCATAGACTTTACGACAAGGCGGACAAGCTCAGCCGGGAAATGATCGGGGCGGCAATAGAAGTTCACCGGCACAAAGGCCCTGGACTAATCGAGTCGATCTACGAGCGATGCATGCGACGCGAGTTGGAACTGCGTTCGATTCCTGCAACGACTCAAAAAATTGGTCCGCGTCGAATACAAAGGCCTTGTTTTGAAGAGCCGCTGCGTTTCGACATCCCCATCGACGATTGTTTGCCGGTCGAGGTAAAAGCGGTCTAGGTTTGACATCCTTCCAGCAAAGCGCAGCTCTTCAGCTACATGAAGTTACTGACGTTCGAGCGGGTTGCTGATCAATTTTCATGAGCCGGTTGTCAAAAAACGGGATCTCCCGGACGGTTTTGCCCGGAGCAAATCGACCAGAAGGAAACGAGGATGGCGACGTGTCGCTTTAGGGATAAAGACGAACAGAAAGAAACGAAGGCGACGAAGGTTCCGATTCAATTATGCTAGAACCTTTGTTTCCTTCGTTGCCTCTTGTAAAAATCTTCAAAATGCCGTCGACCACGCTATGACAGCGCTGCAACGATGGTGGCAGGGATTACTCGAATTTCTGTTTCCGCCGGAAACCGACACGTGGCTTGCTATTTTGCGTATCGGCCTGGGCCTGCAAGTGGCCGTTTACGCGCTGTTCTTAAGGAGTGACTGGCACTACTTGTTTTCCGGAACTGGCGAAGGCCTTGTCAGCCGCAAATTGGGAGAGGCCATCGCCTCGTTCGACAGTCCGCTCATTCCGAAACTTGGCTGGCTCGTGGCTTTTGGCAAGCATGTCGGCCTCGGAGAAGAAACAGTCCTTTCCGTTGCGTGGGCTTGTTTGCTTTGCATGGGATGCTGCCTGCTGCTGGGAGTTTTGTGCCGCCCGGCGGCGATTATTGCATGGTTTCTTCACCTCTGCGCCGCTGAGAGTGGGGGATTGCTCGCGTACGGCGCGGACAACTTCATGACCATGGCACTCTTCTATTTGATGTTATCGCCGCTGCCAGACCGATACTCGCTTGATCGCCTGCTGGTAGAAACAAAACTGAGGGATCCACGGCTCCTGGGCTTTTGGCGGCGCGTATTACAGGTGCACCTGTGCTTCGTTTATTTTTTCGGAGGCATGGCAAAATGTCTCGGCAGCGGTTGGTGGAATGGGTCCAACCTTTGGCGATCGCTGATACGGCCACCGTTTAATCTCATTTCCCAGGACATTCTGGTTCGATTCAAATACGCGCTGCCCGTTCTCGGAATTTCAATCTGCCTGATCGAGGTCGGTTATCCCGTTTTCATTTGGATGAAGAAGACCCGATTCCTTTGGCTGGTTTGCATTTTGGCAATGCACGCCGCGATCGGACTGACGATGGGAATGTATCTGTTTGCTCTTGTTATGATCGTGCTGAATCTGGCCGCGTTCGGCGTCGGTATTAGAGTTCCTTTCGTCAGGCATCGCGGTGGCGGTACGCGGGATTCCACGGAGTTTTTTCCGAAGAAACAACTCTCCCCGTAACGGGCTGGGATGGCCTGCCAAGCCGTAGCCCACAGCGCAGCCGGGCCCGCCACGCCGTAGGTCGCCGGGGCGACCTACGGCGGGTGATCCGCGGTTTTGAAAGATTTTTTAACTTTTTCCCGAACTTCGCTCCGCAATTTCCGGAGAAAGTGGTGAGAGGTGTAGGAGCAAGATTCAGATAAGCGAGGAATTGATGAAGCTAAGGACTCCATGGTTGGGAAGTTCAAAGAGCTAGTCGCATTCGCGACTCGCCGCCCTGTTCACCAATGGCCTTTTGTTGGATTGGTGATCCAACTAACAGCTAAAACCCCACAGCCGGTGCTCATTAGCCAATGAGTTGGATCACCATTCTGTGGTCGATGATTGCGGCGGCATGTTTGACGCTCGCGGCGTTCTATTGCGTGGTCTGGCTCAAACAACGCGAGAACTGGGTGCATTTGCTCTTTTCATCCAGTGCTGTCGCGGCAGCAGCCATCGCAGGCTTCGAGTTGGCGATGATGCATGCCCAGACTGTGCGGCAATACGAAGTGCTCGTGCGCTGGATACACGTGCCTACGTGGGTGCTTATTGTCTCGCTCGTCGGGTTCGTGCGCCTCTATCTTCGCGCCGGGCGACGATGGCTGGCGTGGACTATCTGCGCTCTGCGGACACTGGTCCTGATTCTCAATTTCATCTTTACACCTAATCTTAACTACCGCCAAATTACTGGCCTCCGCCAATTCCCGTTCGGTGGCGACATCATCTCGGTGCCGGTCGGCGTTGCGAATCCGTGGGGCGTGCTTAGTCAGGTGAGCCTGGTGTTGCTGCTTATCTTTTTCGTCGATGCCACGATTACTGTCTGGCGCCGGGGAGATCGGGAACGCGCTTTGGTTGTCGGCGGCAGCATGATTTTCGGCGCGATCCTGGCATGGCACATTCCGCTCGTAATCTGGGGAGTCATCCACGTCCCGTTCTTTCTCTGCTTCGCATATTCGGGAATCGTGGCGGCGATGGCGTATGAATTGAGTAACGACATGGCTCGAGCGGCGCAACTCGCGCGTGAATTGGAAGCAAGCGAGAAGAGACTCAATCTGGCTGCCGACTCGGCTGGGCTCGGACTGTGGGAGTGGGATTTGAACAAAGACGAGATCTGGGTGAGCCCAACGCGCCGCGCTCAGTTGGGCTTTCCTCTCTCTGGAAAAATCACGTTCGAAGACCTCAGTTCCCGATGGCACGTAGATGATCGAGATCAAGTTCGAGAGGCACTCAAGGACGCGATCGAAAATGGCAAAGATTACGAGGCAGAGTTTCGGATTGTCCTTGCAGACGGCAGCGTGCGCTGGATCGCGGCGCGCGGGCGCGTGCAGGTAAACGGACGCGGAAAGCCGATCCGTCTCTTGGGAGTGAGCGTAGATATCACAGCTCGAAAACAAGCAGAGACTATCGCCCAGCAGCAGCGCGATGAACTTGAACAGCTGAGACAACAGAGGACGGCGTTGCTTGAGAAGGAGGTCGCCGATCGAGCCCGCCTTGAGCGTGAGGTAATCGACATCTGCGCACGCGAGCAACGGCGGATCGCTTATGATTTACATGACGGCGTCGGGCAGCAATTAGTGGGGATCGCGTTATGCGCAAAACTGCTCGAGGAACAATTGCGCGGCGAACGCCCCAGTGAAGCGAACAAGGCAGGTATGATTGTCAAGCTTGTTAATGATGCAGCCAGACAGGCGCGGCTTACTGCCCGCAATCTCGAAGGGGCCGACGGCGTCGGAGATTTGAAGACGGCGCTGCAATCGCTGGCCATAAGCATCAGTCGGAATTGCTCTGTTAAAGCCACGATTACAGCGGACGGTTCATCGTTACCGATCAGCCCGCCGGTGGCGGCTCAACTTTATCGGATTGCTCAGGAAGCAGTGCACAACGCGGTGGAGCACGGTGCGGCTCGCGAGGTGCAAATCAATCTCGCTTTCAATCATGAAACCATGGTGCTGACGATACGAGATAACGGTAAAGGTTTTCCGTCCAACGCGAACGGCAAAGGGATGGGTCTTCGCATCATGCGCTACCGTGCGCAGTGCATCGGCGGCTCATGCGACGTGCAATCAAGCAGCGAAGGTACAGTCGTCCGTTGCCGCGTGCGGCTGGAACCGCAACTGGCTGCTTTTGGCCTGCCATGAGTCCAAAAGGAGAAAGCCAAATGAAGTCGCGCGTCATCGTAGTCGAGGATCATCCAGTGCTGAGCGATGGCCTCAGGCAGTTGATCGATAGCCAACCGGACCTCGCCTGCGTTGGAGTCGCGGATAACACCTCGGATGCCAAACGGCTCGCGGAGCAATGCAAACCCGATCTTATGGTTCTGGATTTGCGGTTGAAAGCCGGCGACGCGCTTGACCTGATCAAAACATTGCGGGTGGAACGTCCTGAAATAAAGGTGCTCGTCCTGTCGCAGTACGATGAGCTGATCTTCGCGGAGCGCGCGCTGCGTGCCGGGGCCTCCGGCTACATCATGAAAGAGAACGCCACAGACGAGGTGCTGCGAGCAGTGCGCAAAGTACTGACCGGCGAATTATATTTCAGCGAAAGGGTCGCCGCAGCTGTAATGCAGCGAAGCTTGCGGGAAAAGCCGACCGCGTCGGGTCTCGGGTTGGAGCGCCTGTCGGACCGCGAGCTCCAAGTGTTTCAACTTCTCGGTGCTTCATGCAGCGCACGGGAAATTGCAGAGCAATTTCACCTTAGCCGAAAGACCATCGAGACCCACTGCGAAAGAATTAAGCACAAGCTGAGTCTGCACAACGCGGCCGAGCTTAAGCAATTTGCCCGGAAATGGACCGCTGAAAATTTTGGGCCCCGAACCGTGGGTGGCGCCGCCATCACAAAACGGTCGCTCAAAGAAGTAGCGCTTTCGAAAAATTGAACAGTTGGAGGGTTGAAGAGCGTAAAGCTCCGTAGGAGCCACGCTCATTTACGGAGTTAAAGGGTTGAAGCGGGGAAACCTCCGCGAAACAGAAGACGCCGCCATGCAGTGAATTTTGCACTGCCCGCGCTTCGCGTTTTGGAGTGCGCCGCTGCTGCGGCGCTTTCCGATGTTGAACATCGCACTCCGGAACTGAACCTTTCAACCCTTCAACTCTTCAACTTGGGCGCCGTAGCCTGGGCGAAGGCGACCAGTCCGCCGTTACAAATCCGGTGCAAACGCGCCGCGCCCAAGCGCGTCTGTTAATAACTGAACCATTTCCCTAGGGAAGGAGCGCCCGTTTCCCTAGGCCAAAAATCAGCCGCTCAATCAGGAGAACTTCACTCCGCAATTCCCGGAGGAAGATAGCGAGAGATGGAGACATCAATCCAAATCACAATTTCCCCGAGCGATCGCAGCGTCGGTCACCCGACCCCCCAGGATCGCCTCCCGACTGCCGATAAATTCTCTCATCCTGTAAAATATTCGGGACCTTCGCCCTCCAATTTCCGTAGGAATAAGCGTGCGGGATATTGAACGAATTCCAGAGGCGTCGATCCTGACAAATCGTCCTCCTTACTGCTACGCTTCTTGCTTAGCGGTGACAGAACGCAGCATGCCTGAATCCAGTATCGGCCTGCGGTCTTGGCAGGCGCTTTTCGGAATTCTGAGAGTGAACTGCTCGAGGATCTACTCCTCGATCACGTTTCCTTGAGAGAGGGAAAGCTAAATGCGGGTTCCTCCTTCTCGTTCTGAGATTCCTGTGAAAATAGAAGGGTAACGGCAGTTTGGAGGAGTTCCACCAAACAATCTGTGGCAAGTCACCTTGCCGGGTCGGCCGGGTGACCAAGGGCGGCAGCTTCGCCTCATGAGCTCGACGACGAAGATTATTCACATTGCGAACGCAGTTCCACTGGCGTCCGCGCGGAGAGTGCCTGGGTGGAAAGCGCCTTTCGATGTGACGTGCATTTTGCTTGCGCTGCCGTTGTGGCTCCCGTTGATGCTTTTGCTGATGTTGATCACGCGAATTTCGTCGCCGGGTCCTGTTTTCTACCGGCAGAAACGCGTTGGCCTCGGCGGAAGACACTTTTTTATCTGGAAGTTCCGAACAATGAAACTGAGCGCCGAAACGCAAACTCACGAACACTACTTTGAACAATTGATGCGGATCGATTGCCCGATGACGAAGCTAGATGCTTATGGAGATCCACGCCTGGCGCCCTTCGGGCGAATTCTGCGCGCGAGCGGCTTGGATGAGTTGCCTCAAATCTTCAACGTGCTTTGCGGTGAGATGAGTCTGGTTGGGCCGCGGCCCTGCACACCAAAGGAATTTGCCCATTATGAGCCGTGGCAGCGGGAACGCGTGAACGGTCTGCCGGGCTTGACCGGATACTGGCAGGTAAACGGAAAAAACAAGACGACGTTCAACGAGATGATCACCATGGATCTGTTCTATCTCAAGAACATGTCAATCTTGCTCGACCTCAAAATCATGCTCAAGACCTGCGCCGTCATCGCTGAACAACTGTTCGAATCCCGGCGGGCGGGGCAATGCAATCGTCAGGAGCGAGACCCCCGCCCACTCATAGCACCCGGGCGGCAAGATGAAGGCGGTCGTTCACCCACTTACGCAAATTTTCCACACGTGACGGGAATCAGCTCGAAACAATGAAAAAGCCAGTCACCGTAGGCGTGATCGGGTGCGGTTACTGGGGGCCGCTTTTGGTTCGCAACTTCAGAAGTCTTCCGGATTGCCAGCTCAAAGCTATCTGCGACCTCGATACTGAGCGCTTAAAACATATCCGCGCGTTGTATCCGGATATCGAAGGCATGACTCAGCCGCTCCAATTTCTCAACGGCTCAAGCTTGGACGCCGTCGTGATTGCCACTCCGGTAAAGCATCATTATTCATTGGCCAAGGCAAGCCTGCTCGCAGGGAAACATACGTTCATTGAAAAGCCAATGGCGTCGTCGTCCGCCGAATGCGAGGAACTAATCGAGATCGCCCGGCGCAACGGACTCGTTTTGATGCTCGATCACACCTTTCTTTACTCGTCGCCGGTGCAAAAAATT
>WNGD01004748.1_pt1 | contig 20746 bp, 25 predicted proteins | sample 5400671 | NCBI WGS metagenome assembly WNGD01 (sample SAMN13153369, study PRJNA577476) | soil metagenome | isolation source: 40 cm soil or saprolite under grassland replicate 2 | place: USA:California | collected 2016-06-15 | reverse complement strand
GCAGCCCGGGCATGGGTGGTCAGCGTCGTCAGGAACGGAGGGTGAAGGCGCGTCGGTAGGCGGTGGGGGTGGTGCCGGTGGCTCGGGTGAAGTGCCGGCGAAGGTGGGGGGCGGTGCGGAAACCACAGGCGTGCGCCACCTTCTCGATGGGAAGGTCGGTCTGCTCCAGCAGCTGGCGGGCCAGCAGGACCCGTTGGCTCAGCACCCACTGCAGCGGGGTGGTCGCCGTCTCTGCGTGGAAGTGGCGGGCGAACGTTCGTGGCGACACTCTCGCGTTTTGTGCGAGCCGGGCCAGGTTCAGTGGTTCGTGGAGGTGTTCCAGCGCCCAGTCGCGGGTGGCTAGCAGCGAGGTTCCACCTTGCTCCAGGGTTGGGATGGGCTGCTGGATGAACTGCGCCTGGTTGCCGTCGCGGTGGGGGGCAACCACGGTGTGGCGGGCGATGCTGGCCGCGACGGTCGCGCCGTGGTCGCGCCGCACCACGTGCAGGCACAGGTCCAGGCCGGCTGCGACGCCGGCGCTGGTCAGGATGTCGCCCTCGTCGACATAGAGCACGCTGGCGTCGACCGTGACCTGGGGGAAGCGGTCGGCGAGCGCCGCGGCGGCGTCCCAGTGGGTGGTGGCGCGGCGGCCGTCGAGCAGCCCGGCGTGGGCCAGCGCGAACGCCCCGGTGCAGATCGACAGCACCCGGGCTCCCCGCGCAGCCGCCGCTCGCAGGCTGGCCAGCACTGGCGGCGGGGGTGGGCGCAGCACCCCGACATATCCGGGGACCACGATCGTGTCCGCGGTGCTGAGGGCGTGCAGCCCAGCCTCGGCTTGGAGGACCACGCCGGTGGAGGTGCGCACCGGGCCGCGGCGCTGGCCGGCCAGGGTGAACCGGTAGCGGCCGGCGCCGTGGTAGCCGAAGACGTGCACCGGGATGGCGACGTCGAGCAGGACGCAATCGTCCAGCAGCAGGGTGACCACGTGGTGCAGGCCCATGTTGGCAAGTTATAGCCCAATGTTGTCCTTCTTGCCACTCGCGGCGGGTGGCGTGCGCTCCCATAGTGGGGCGCCGGGCCTGCACCAGCTGCCGAGGCGGCAAGGAGGGATCAGGGGATCATGGTTCCACGCAGACGGCAGGGTCCCGCCGCGGCTTCATCTCCGGGGGCGGTGGTGACCGCCGGTGGCGTAGTCGTTGGCCTGAACCACGGGCGTGCCGACGCGGCACCAGCGGGCAGCGCCGGCGCGGCGGTCCGGCCACGAGCACCACGCACCAAGCTGGCCCGGGCGGTCGAGGACCTGCTGCGTGCCAGCTCGCCGGGATTCCTCGTGGAGCATTGCCAGCGCAGCTTCCAGCTGGCGTTGCTGATCGCGTCGGCGCGGGGCCTGGACGTCGATGTCGAGGTGCTCTTTGCCGGGGTGATGCTGCACGACCTCGGCCTGACCCCCATCCACCACGCGCCTGAGGTCCGCTTCGAGGTCGCCAGCGCCAACGCGGCGCGGGCGCTGGTGCTGGAGCACGGCATGTCGCGCAAGCGGGCCGACAACGTCTGGGATGTGGCGGCACTGCATGGGACCGGCGGGATCTCCGACTTCAAGAGCCCGGAGACCGCCACCGGCGCGGACGGCATCGGCGCGGACGTGACCGGGCTGGGCCTGGAGCGGTTCGACCAGGACCGGATCAACCAGATCATGGCGACGCGGCCGGGCTTTGCGCGTCCGTTCATCGAGGCGATCGTCGCCGACCTGCGCGACAAGCCCCAGGTTGCCAACTTGACCTGGATGACCACCGTCGCCCAGGACCATATCCCCGGATTTCAGCAGCCCTCGATCGAACAGCTGGCGCTCAACTGCCCCTACGAGAAGCCCCAAGCAGCTAGGACCTCGAATGCGGCGCCTGGACCCAACCGATAACGCTCCCTTGGAGCCACTGGACGCTGGTCGGACGATCGTGCCGATTGGGTCTCGATGGCTGCGCGACCGCCGGCACAGCCCCACGGGAGGGGGCGTGACCCGCTCGATGGCTCCTCCATGAGTAGCGACGAGCTGCATGAATACGGATTTGCGCACCCACGCGGCACAAGCTCGACGTGGGCATGTCCCATCCCCGACGGCCTCGAGGCGTGCCGACGGTTGACAGGCGCCGGTGATGACACCCCGATCCTCCTGCTGACCGCTCACGACACGGTGGTGGGCCGGGTGGCGGGGTTGACGGCTGGCGCGGGCGACTCCCTTGTCAAGCCGTTCGCGGCCCAGGATCTGGTCGCCCGGCCGCACGCGTTGCTGCGGCGCGGCCGCGGCGCGCAGCGGGTGCCGCGACTATTCCACAGCGTCGGCGACAGCGGCTTTGTGCTTCGGGAGGACTCGTGAGGACGTCCCGGAGCCCTCCACGCCAATCATGGTGGGAGATCCCCGGATCTGAAAGGTGGGAATGATGGGCAAGAGACGACGTTGGATCGGCATGGTGGGACTTGCCCTGGCGATTACCCTGGTGGCCGCGGCCTGCGGCGGCGGCGGTGGAGGTGGCGGTGGCGGGAAGACCGGCGGCGGGGTCCAGAAGGGCGGGGTGCTGCGCACCGCCCAGGAGGACTTCGGGTTCACCAACGCGTTCGACCCGACCGGCGAGTACCTGGCCAGCGCTATCACCATGTACCAGGCGCTGACGCGCACCCTGATCAACTACAAGCACGTCGCCGGCCCCCCGGGCAACAAGCTGTACCCCGACCTGGCGACGGCCATGCCCACGGTCTCCAGCGACGGGCTGACCTATACCTTCAAGCTCAAGTCCGACCTCAAGTTCGGGCCACCGCTCAACCGCGCGATCACCTCCAAGGACATCGAGTACGCCTTCGAGCGGATCAACACCGCGCCGCTGGTTGCCCAGTACGGGCAGTACTACTTCGGCACCATCAAGGGCATGGACGGCAAGGCCAAGAGCCCGACGCCGATCTCCGGGATCGAGACGCCCGACGACTCCACGATCGTCTTCCACCTCATCCAGGCCGCCGGTGACTTCCTGTACCGCCTGTCGATGCCGGCGACCGCGCCGGTCCCCCAGGAGGTCGCCAAGTGCTTCACCAAGGCCGGCGACTACGGCCGCTACCTGATCTCCTCCGGCCCGTACATGCTCAAGGGCTCCGAGAAACTCGACACCTCCTCCTGCGACGCCATGAGGCCGATCTCGGGCTTTGACCCCAGTAAGCAGATCACCATGGTCCGCAACCCCAACTACGTGCAGTCCACCGACAACCTGCGGACCAACAACGTCGACGGCATCCATGTCGCCATCGACACCAATACCAGCGACATCTTCGACAAGGTGCAGTCGGGCGCCCTTGACGCCTCGTTCACCAGCCAGCCGCCCAAGCCGATCCTGCAGCAGTACCTGACCCAGCCCGACAAGAAGAACCTGATCCACTTCAACCAGGGCGACCGCACCTGGTACCTCCCCATGAACTGGGCGACGCCGCCGTTCGACGACATCCACGTTCGCAAGGCCGCCAACCTGATCATGGACAAGGCCGCGATGCTGCAGGCCTGGGGCGGCCCGAGCTTCGGGCAGATCGCCACGCACATCATGCCGCCCATCATGACCGACAACGAGCTCACCCAGTCCTATGACCCCTACGCTACACCGGGCTTCCACGGTGACCTCGGCAAGGCGCAGGCGGAGATGAAGCAGTCCAAGTACGACAGCAACAAGGACGGCATGTGCGACGCGTCGGCGTGCAAGAACCTGGTGATGCTCAACCGCAACGTCACTCCGTGGACCAACCTGGAGCCGATCGTGGTGTCGAGCCTCGCCAAGATCGGCATCCAGGTGAAGCCGCGCGAGCTGGCGACCAGTGCGGCCTACACCACCATCCAGACCGTCAAGAACATGATCCCCATCGGGCTCAACACTGCCTGGGGCAAGGACTACGCCGACGCCTACACCTTCGCGGCGCCGCTGTTCGGCAGCGGCAGCATCATCGCGACCGGCAACGTCAACAACCCCTTGGTCGGGCTGACACCAGGCAAGGCCAGTGAGCTTGGGATCAAGTACCCGGCGGGGGTGAGCGTCCCGAACGTGGATTCCGCCATCGCCGAGTGCGAGAAGATCCCGGCCACCGACCCTGCTCGGACGACCTGTTGGGTGAATTTCGACAAGACCACCATGGAGGCGGCGGTGCCGTGGGTTCCGTACCTGTGGGCCAACAACGTCACCGTCCAGGGCGCCAGCCTGACCCACTTCGAGTTCGACCAGTTCTCCGGATACCTGTCGCTGACCGAAGTCGCCGTCAACAACAAGATCAACGCCACGACCCTGTCGTGAGCTAGCAACGGCGGTGGGGTGGGGGCCGCGAACACCCCTGGCGGTCCCCCCCACCCCGCCCCGACCGAAGGTTCTGACCGATGTGGCGCTACATCGTTCGGCGGCTCCTGTGGGTGGCGCTCGTGATGCTGGTCCTCATGATGGTCACCTACGGGATCTGACTGGAGGTACGCGTGAAGGCCACCGCCGGGGTGGTCCTGCGGCCCGCCGCACAGGCCAGGGCAACGAACGCCAGCTTCCCGCTGCGGCAGAGCTCATCGGCAAAGACGACAGAGGAGAGCTCAGATGCTGTTGGAGGACAAGAACGCCGTCATCTACGGTGCCGGCGGAGCGATCGGCGGTGCCGTCGCCCGCGCGTTTGCCCGCCAAGCAGCGAACGTCTTCCTCACGGGACGTTCGATCGCGCCGATTCAGGCCTTGGCCGAGGAGATCTGCGCCGCGGGAGGCACCGCCGAGGCAGCGCAGGTCGATGCCCTCGATGAGCACGCGATCGAGGAGTCATGTCGACGCGGTGGCGCAGAAGGCTGACGCCGTCGATGTCTCCTTCAACGCCATCGGGATCCCGCAGCAGAATATCCAGGGAGTGCCGCTGGCCGAGCTGTCGGCCGAGGCCTTCAGCCGCCCGATCATGACCTACCCGGTATCCCATTTCCTGACCGCGAGGGCGGCGGCGCGACGCATGGCGGACAAGGGCTCGGGCGTGATCCTTACCCTGATCGCCACGCCTGCGCGGCTGGCCTCCCGCTCGTTGGAGGCATGGCTCCGGCGTGGGCGGCCGCGGCGGCCCTCACCCGAACCCTGGCTGCGGAGCTCGGGCCACAAGGCGTCCGCGTGGTCTGTCTCCGGCCGGACGCGATTCCTGAGACCCGCACGATCGACGAGGTCTTCGGTCTGCACGCCAAGGGGATGGGATCAAGAGTGAGGAGGTCCGGGCGATGATGGAACTCCCGACGCTAAGAAGGCGGGTGCCGACGCTGTCGGAAGTCGCCAACACCGCGGCCTTCATTGCCTCCGACCGGGTGAGCGCGATGACGGGCACAGTCGTCAACCTCAGCGGCGGCAAATCGTCGACTAGCGGAACTCGAGGCAGCCCGTGTGTGCGGCCGCCATCGGCAAGGCGGCGGCGACCTGGGTCCGCGCGCTGCTCGACGAGCCACGGCCAGGCCTCGCGCAGTGGGCGGGCTTGACACGACATAGGCAAATCCGCCGAGCTAGCCGACATCGCCCAAGGAGCAGCACTACCGACCAACCCACGGACTAGATCAGGAATCAATTCCTCCTCGAACCGGACAGACGGAGGGGAACCCGGTGACCGCAAGACTGGCCAGGCTCCCCTCACGGACCGGTTCGGACACACCGCCGAACCGGAGGAAACCACGATGGAAGTAAAGTCCGACCCCGTACGCTCTATTTGTGTAAAAAGGTCGGGGACGCCGTTGCAACTCCGGCAGGCTTCACTCCGCCGTGCCGCACCGCGATCACCCCGCAGGGGGTCGCTGGCAGCAATAAGAAGAGAGGGTCCGATGATACGTCGGTACGGGAGAACGATTGTTACTGCTGCTGCAGCCGCAGTGGCGCTCATCGCGGGGAGCGGCGCAGTGGTGGCGGCCACGGCGCCGGTGAGTCAGCCGCGCATCATCGCTCATTTCAGCTGGAGTGCCGGACAGACACCGGAGGACATCGCGCTGGAGCCGGATGGGGCAGTGGATGTCTCGTTTGCCAAGGCGGATCAGGTGGCGCGAGTGACGCGTAGTGGTCATGTCGACGTCCTGGGGCAGCTTCCCAAGAGCGGCAACTGTCCGGTGATCGGGGTTCCCGTCAGTGCCGGCATCGCCCGAGCCCACGACGGCGCTGTGTACGTGGTCGACTGTACCGGGAATGCCGATACCGGGGTGTGGCGGATCCGGCCCGGCTCCGCCCCCGTGCGGATCGCGCAGTTGCCGGTGAATTCATTTCCCAACGATATGGCGTTGGACGACCAATCTGGTGACCTGTACATCGCTGATTCGCTGCTCGGTGTCGTGTGGAAGGTCCCGACCCGAGGCGGCGCCCCATTGATCTGGGCGACCGGGCCGGCGCTGGAGCGGACGTCGTTTTTCGGGGCCAACGGTATCGCCGTGCATCACCAGGCTGTGTGGGTGAGCAACACTGACCAGGGCATCATCGTGGAGATTCCCATCCGTGCCGATGGCGGTGCCGGCTCCATTCGGCCAGTGGTGACGGGTCTGGCTGGTGGGGTGGACAACTTCACCGTGTTTGGCCTAGACGACACCATTCTGGCAACAGTGGATCGGTCCAATCAGGTGGTGCTCATCAGGCCGGGCGGTCACCCTCAAGTGGTGCTCACCGCTGCGGATGGGTTGTCGAATCCCACCGACGTCAAGGTGCGACACGACACTGTCTACGTCACCAGCGCCGCCTATTTCACCTTCAACGACCCCAATCTGCTGATCGCACACCTCCACCGTTAAGCGCCGCCACGCACCTGAAGCGAAAGACCGGGCGGACGGCTTCGGCCTCCGCCCCGGTCTTGCTCCGGCAGTAGCCAGGGTTCGGAAGGCGAGCATCGGGGGTGGCGGTCGCCCCATGAGTGGCAGGAGGAGTCATGACCCACCCGCACACCGCCTTGGTGATCGGTGGAGGCATCGCTGGCCCGGTTGCCGCGATAGCTCTGCGCCAGGCCGGCACCAAGGCCACCGTGTTGGAGGCGCATCCCGGCAGTGCGCAGGGATCGGGAGCTTCCTGATCGCGGCGTCCACTGGGATCGACGCGCTCCGGACGATCGGAGCAGACCGGCGTGCCTTGGAAGCCGGATTCCCAACGCCGGGCGTCACGCTGCGCAGCACGACCTGCAAGCACCTGGGCGTGGCCCGCACGGGCCTGTCGATCCCGGACGGCACGCCCAGCCACACGCTCAAGCGCGCCGACCTCTCCAAGGCCATCCACGACGAGGCCGCCTCCGGGGGCATCGCGGTCGAGCATGGCAAGCGCCTGGTCGATGTCGTCGAACCTCCAGGCGATGGGGTTCGGGCGCTCTTCGAAGACGGCTCCAAGGCCACCGGTGAGGTGCTGGTCGGCGCCGACGGCATCCACTTGGTGGCCCGTCGGCGCATCGACCCCGGATGCCGAGCCCGGCCCCGTTCCCCCTGGTTCACCGGAGGAGCGTGACCAGAATCACGTGATCGAGGCACTCGAGGAGGTCAGGCGGCTAGGTTGGCCGACCGGGCTGTCGGCGTTCCTCCGTGCGAGCGAGTTGGGGAAGATCGCCATGCTGATCTGCGGCTTCCCTGCTCGCTGAACTCCGGAAACGGCGAAGTGATGCGCTGTGAGCCAGGCGGATTGGCGAGGGAACTAGCACGTGGCGGGCAGTCTGGCAGGTGACTGTTCCGCCGTAGATCGCTATGGCTTGGCGCGTTCCACTGGACTGAGGTACAGGCCTCCGACTTCGAGCCCCCTGCCGGGTTCCCCGGGCGGCAGTGGGTGCCAGCGTGGGGCAGTAGCGCCCCGTGAGAGCCTTTTTACCGGGGCTGGTTCAGGGTCAGGGGCAGGCTAACCACCCCCTCGTGAGTAGACACGGATCGGTCCATCGAAGTCTACAGGGGGACCGCGTCAGGCCGTCTCGTGGTTGGCCACCCGCCTGACCTTGCGGATCCGGCGCCACCTGCTCCTCCGAAACAAGTTGGCTCCCGGGCCGCCTTCGGCGGCGATCGACAGATGGCCAACTTCTTTCGCCCCGCAGGTTGCACCTATGGCATCTCGCCTCATCTGCACCACGGTGGTCAGGGCGAGCATGGGCGGGTCAGGTCCGGGGACAGGAGTCCCTGGACCAATCCAACTAACAACGGAAAGACCCGGGGAAGGGTCCCGGGTCTTGGTCTTTGGGGCTTGCGGTGTTGACGCTACCAAGCTGTTGCGCAAAGGACGGCCGCCATGTCGCTGCGGGTCCCGGGCGCTCAGAAGCCTCGGGCGACGGGCTCAGGAGGCTGGTCGCCGGCGTAGCCAGCACGTCGTCCCGATGGCGGTCTAGCCGCGCAGCCCGTCTGCCACGCGGACCAACACCTCGACGGGCAGCAGCCTTTCCGGCGCGCCGCTGGTGCAGACCCTGTGCCCCATGGTGCCCTCGGCCCAGGAGACGCAGACGACATCGTCGAACCCCCTGGTCTTCCAGACCGTCGCTGGGACCCCTCGCACCACCGGTCTGGCCAGCACGACCGGATCAAAGCCAGGCGGCGCCAGTTTGTCGGCGTCTCCCTGCTCGACCAGGAGCCGCTCGTCCTGCCGCCCATCGGGGGTCCACTCGCGGCGGTCGATGCCGAGCTCGACCCGCTCCCTGACGAATCGGTAGCCCGCGGGCAGCCAGGACGGGGTGAGCAGCAGCGCGGCATCGCTGACCGGCCGCTCCTGGCCGGTCGCCCCGTCGACAACCGGGCGGCCCCGCAACGGCTCGGACAGCGCAACCGTGACCGACCTTTCATAGCCGACCGACGCGCACGCGCGTCCCGGCGGCAGCGGCGGAGCAGGCAGCTCGCGCAGGGTGACCGTCATTCTGCCGTCGCTGGGCTCGGCCGTCGCCTCGTAGGCCGAGGCGCAGGGATCATCGGGCCGTCCCGGCGGCCCACCGACAAAGTACAGCGTCAGCCGCTCGGGCTCACCAAACACAAGCCGAGCGCCGTCCCACCGCACCGCCCGTCCCCGAGCCTTCGACCCCGCTGGGACGTCGGCGTTGATGCGGCCGGCCCGACCCGACGCCCTGCCGTCACCATCCGCGATCCACACCAGCCCGACGCCCACCGCGCCAATCGCTGCGACCCCCAGCAACGCCATGGTCGTGGACCGAAGCGACCAACGGCCGCGTGACCCACGCTCGGCCATGTCCAACCTCCTCCACGCATACCAGTGCGCCCTACACCACATGAGACGGGCCGGACGCGCCTGAAGTTCCCGCTCAGCAGCTCCCCGACAAGCCCGACGAGCGCGTGCACGTAGCCTCGAGCTCGACTTCGATCTCACGCTCGCCATGGTCATCCCTTCGGGTTGAGCTGCCTACCAGCGCCGCTGTCCAACCGCCAAGGAACCCAAGCAGGCGTCGAAGCACACTTTGTGCAACACGCTGTTACCCGATCACCGCAGGTTGGGCTGGTGTGGTCGGGGTAGTGGCTGGCGAGTCGCTGGTCGTGCTGTACTGGTCATGTGGCCAGCTGGCCGGCGTAGGTGCTGGTGGCCAGCCATACCCGGACCAGCCATTGCCGCAGTGTGGACCCGCGCCGTTGAGTTCTCGTCCATGCGGGCTGTGTCCGTGGGGCCAGCGGCGGTTGGCAGCAGTGCCAACGGTGTCGCCCTCGACTGGATACCCGGCGGCCTCCCAGTCAGCCAGCCCGCCGAGGTACCAGGAGACGTTGCGGTAGCCGTGGTCGCTGAGGGCGTGGTAGGCGGCGGCGCTGTTGACGCGGTGGTGGTTGTTGGCGTAGACGACGATCTCGTCGCCGCGTTGGAGTTCACGCAGCGCGCAGCGAGGGCTGGGAAAGCCGAGCGAGCCGGGAATGTGCTTGGCGCGAAACTCCCAGGGGCCAACGACCATGACCAGCTGCACGTCCTGGTTCGCGTCCAGCTTGGCCTTGAGCTGCTCTCGGGTGATCAGTGGCATCGGTCCTGTCCTGTCGTCCTGGCCGTTGAGCATGGGTGCGGCAGCCGCGGCCTTGTCGGTCTTGAGGACCATGTAGATCCTCGCTAGCAAAGAGCGAGGTGGCCTCGCCGTGATACCTGCGGCGAGGTGTCGTTGCCCTGGCGAGGGTTGGCGATGTCGTGGCGGGCGAACTCCAGCTCTAGCAGCAGCCGCGCGGTCAGCTCACGGAGCGCTGCCAGGTTATCGGGGACGTGGAGTACGTCCTTGAGGTAGGTGCGGGCGAGTTGGAGGAGGTGGTCGCCATGATCAGGCTGGAGCGTGGCGTCGGTCATGACCGGTCCTCCCGACTCAGGCGGATGTAGCGGCGCGGTGCCACCGATGCCGGCGGCGCGGCCGTCCCGGTCTCGGGCGTGTGGCGGGCGGGCAGCGCCGCCGGAGCTCTGGCCGCGCGGCCGGGCAGCGGTGGTCGGCGAACGGTGGCCGGGAGCCGGGCAGGGAGCCGCGCCAGCTCCACCCGGACCCTCGCGCGGACGTGGCAGCGCACTTGGAGCGGCGCGGGAATCGGCCGGCCACAGCGGATCCACACCACGAGCACGGCGGGGGTCAGGGCGAGCGCCGCCATGGTGGCCTGGATGGCGCCGGGTCCTGCGGGCAGGACGAGCCGTCCTTGAGCGAGTTGGTGGGCGAGCAGGTGGCGGACGGTGGGGCTCCACCAGCTCGTCACGACCATCGGCATGTCGATGAGGCTGAGGCGAACGGGTCGGAGCAGGACGAGCGCGGCGACCTTGACGGCGACATACGCCCACGCGCACACGAGCGCGAAGGCGGCGACCAGGGCGGCGGCGGTGGTGACCAGGAGGCTTTTGCCTCTGGTCGGGGCACAGCAGCAGCAGATGACGGGGGTGCAGCAGTTGGCGGACTGGCACACGTGCGGCTCCTCACGACGGTTCGGCGGGCGGGTCGTGATCGGCGGATGCAGGGTCCCGACGATCCGGGTCGGGATGGGCATCGACGGGATGAGCGCCGTTGCCGTTCGAGGTCGATCGGCTGACCGAACTGCTGCATCCCGCGCTCATTGGCGCGCTAGCCGGCGTCGCCGGCGCTGGGTCGACCGAACAGGTCATGGTCGCTGTCGATGGTCGCTCGGTGCTCCCCTTGCCTGAGTGGCAGGCCGCACGGCGCTTTGTGCAGTACCCGAGTGCACACCGTGACATCGACGGCGATCGTCACCATGTTGCGGTCGTGCCACGGCTGTTCGCCGACCTCGCGAGCGTCTCCCAGGGGCCACCGGCGCTGCAGGTGCTCGCCGAGCAGGCATGGATCTTCGACGAACCCGCCTGCCAGGTGCTGCTCAACGAGGTCCCCGCTCACGACTTCACGCGTTAGCCTTGGTGGCGCGATCTTCGGCCTGGCCAGCTCTCCCGCCTGCCCGAGAAGGCTCAAGCGACCGCTCTCGAGCACTACCGTTGACCGGTGCTGATAGAGCCCAGGGGCCGGCTTGCATATGCAGCGCGCTCACGTTCAAGCGCTCGCTGATGACAGATCTATCCGAAATTCACCATTGATACGTTCCGTGTGGGCTGAGAAACTCGCAGGATGGCTCGTCGCTGTGGCGCTCCCACCGAGGACGGAACCCCGTGTAAGAGGCTGGTAGGACGGGGCAAGCAATGCCCCATCCCTGCCCATAGGGGTTTGCGGCACAGGCTTGGGCGCCACAGACCCGTACGCGATCCCGACAGCAACCCCAGCGTCGGGCCAGCACAACTCATCAACGCAGGGCGGCTCAACCCCGGCGGACTGCCTGGAGTCGATCGACATCGACCGCCGCGCGAGCCGCAGCCGCAACTGCCGTCGCAGTCCAGCAGCAGGAACGCCGACAGCAGCGCATCGAGGAGGCCGCCGAGATCTGCGCTGAGGTCGTCACCGCTGGTTGGCGACCGACGGTCGCCGGCCGACTCGCCGGCTACCTGACCACGCCGACATGGCAGCGGCTGGCTCGCGGACGGTCCAGAAGGCAATGTAAGGCGTTGGCCGACCTTGCGGCCGCGATTCTTGCCGGCAACAAACAGTTGCACGACGTGGTGGGCAAGTCCGCCGGGTGGTTGGTGGCCCGCTTTGGCGCCCACGCGGTTGCACAGGCTGTTGCCCGCGAACTGGTCTTCAAGCTGCCGCTGCCGATCGACGACAAGGCCATCGCTGTGGCCCGTGGCCTTCAGGTCACTGGCATCGTGGTGTGCCTGTTTGATGGGCGCGATCTCACCCGCTGCCCGTGCTTCCGCGATCTGGCTCGCACGGAAGCCAAGACGCGCGTGAAGGCGATCCTTGTGGCTGCGCTCGACGATTGGGACGCCCAGAAGGGGTTCGCCGCCTTCGGGCCTACGGTCTGATCTGAGCGCGACCAGCTCACCCAACCTGACCCGGATTAACGGTGACGGTGAGGGTCGCGTCGGTCCCAAGGAAGCGGCCGACGTCGGCGGCTTCGGCTTCCAAGGCGGGCAGGATCGTGGAGGTGAGCCCTTCCCTGTTGAAGGGCTCGGCCACGACGGTCAGCAGGCCGCGGTCGCGTTGCTGGTGCCAGGTGCCGACGACGTGGCCGTCCAGCAGGATCGCCGGGTGGATGATGCCGCCACCCGCCTGGATGCGCTTGGCGAACCGCGGTGACAGCACCAGGTCGCGGTTGCGATAGCCGAGCAGGTACGGGTCGAAGTGCCCGAGCAGCCGGAGGTGCGAGGCCCCGGTCGGCTCGTCTGGGTCTGGGGGCGGCTCCGAGTTCCTGGTGAGGACCGCAGCGGGCGATCCGGCCGCGTCCACCGTGTCCAGCTCGCCAGCGGCGGCGAGATGCCGGAACCCACGCTTGGCCTGATGGAGCGGGAGGGCCGACCAGGCGGCGAAGTCGGCGTCGCCTGCCGGGGCGTGCGCGCGGAGATAGCGGCGAGCCAGTTCCGCCAGGGCCACCTCGGGCTCCCGTTCCAGGGTCAACTCCGGTGCGGATCGGCCGGGTCTGTCCACCCAGTCGTCCAGCAGCACGTAGGTGGGCTCGTCGTGCTCCAGGTCCGGACCTCGGCAGAGCAGGCCCCGCTTGGCGGCGTATCCGACCAGGTGCGCGGGGGCCTGCGAGCGAGGGGCGACGACCACGCCCTTGATGGCGATCGCCTCCACCAGCGTCGCGCGGGTGAGCGGGCCCTCGGCGGCGAGGATCTCCCGGAGGGCCACCAGCCCGCGGGCCAGGGTGTCCTCGTCGAGGCCGAGACGCAGCCGCCGTGGGCCGCCACCGGCCGCGAAGACCGGTCCGAGCAACGCCACCAGCCAGCGCACGTCCTCTGCGGCAGCCATGTGCAGGGTGCCGCGCAGCAGCCAGGTCCGCACCAGCGAGCGCTCCTGGTTGCAGGCCCGCACCACTGCCACAGCGTCGATACCCGTCCCCCGGCAGCGGGGCCGGACCGCCAGCCGCGACGCCCGAGTGTCCTGCGCCGGAACGGCCAAGAGCCCATGGACCACGTCGTGCGCGTCCGCCCCGGGTGGCCCGGCGAGCCGCTGCGAGCGCACGCGGGCAATCCGCGCCTGGGCTGCCGAGAGGACCCGAGCCATCAGACGGCGAAGTCTACGCGACACCAGGGACAGCGCCGGACATCCGCTTGGTTAGGAAAGCAGTTCTCCGTCGAACATTGCTGGATACAGGCGTGCCTGGCCGGGCGGTCGGTGGTCGAAGCCAGGGTCGATGTTGATGAATCGCTGCTCGCCGATCGTCAGGGTGAGGTGCCGGCGGGCAGCGTCCACGTGGACGAACTCCGCGACCTCATCGGGGAGCGGGTGGGCGAGCGTGCCGGTGAAGTCGAGGATCGGGCAGTGGCCGTGGACCTGCCCGAACGGTGGTGGCTGGCCGACGTTAGCGGCGCGGAGCCAGCCCGGATACAGCTCCCGGCCGGTCTCCGCCCACAGCGGACCCGCCAGGCTGGAGCGGGTGTCGTGCAGCATCACCCCTGCGGCGTGGATCACCTTCGGTCGCGTCACCCACAGGTCGTTCAGCACCTTCGCGGCCTGGCCGGCGTCGGCGATGGCCACATGATGCTGAAAGTTGACGTGGGTGAGGCCGGCGTGGGTGACCAGGTAGGACGCGCCACCGGCGGTGCGGATGGCGGCGGCGGCCTTGAGCGCACCCACGGCCTGCCAGCGCCGCAGCGTCGCGATCGTAGTGGGGGCGAGCGGTGGGGCTTGGTCGAAGAACTGGTGGCCGCCGAGGTACTGGTCCTCATGGTTGCCGAGAAGCTGGACATAGCAGCCAGGGTTGGCGGCAAGGAGACGGTCGACCAGGGCGACGATCGCGTCTGAATCTGGACCCTTGTGGACTAGGTCGCCGACCTGCACGACCACCAAATCGTCGGGCAACCGGGCGGAATCGACGTGGACACCGAGGTCCGAAAGCGCGCCCACAAACGGTCCGAGGTGGCCCGATAGGTCGCCTAGCAGCGCGATCCGGGCCATGACGGCTTCCCCCAGGCTTGACAGTGAACGAAATGCTTGCCGATGACCGCGTCGAGCGGCAACCGGGTCCAACGGCCTGTCAGAACCCTACCGGCCTTCGGGCCTCGGCAGCGAGCACGTCGGAGTTGAGGGCGCTGATCCGGAGTGCCAAGAGCGGCTGGCGGCGGGTTGGGTGGGGAACCTCGATCCACTCCCCACCTGGCCATTCGGTGAGGCAGCGGGGCATGGCACGGAGATAGCGACAATTGAAGCTCACGAAGTATAGGGTCTCAGCCCGCACTACCCTCGCCAAGTGGCCGTCACGGACATACCTCGGTGGTTCGATGTCATGCCCTTGCAGATGGACCAAACGCGGGCTGATCCCCCGGACCTCCAGGTGCACCAGCGCTGCGATGGCGGCTCGGCGCAGCGGGCTGTCCTCATTCCAGCGCCGCACGATGGCCTCCTGCGCCTCGGCATCCTGGAGGTCGGCAATCCCAGCGTCCGGGAATTCGAACTGGGCGATGGTAATTGCTCCTGCGCTGGCCAGGTTGACCAGCCGGACCCGCATCGGCCGGATGAGCCACCGGTCCAGCCCCTCGAACGCCGGCAGCATCGCGTCGCGCTCTGCCCGACCGGCATCGGCGTCGGCCCGGATCGCCGCCAGCCGCCCGAGTGCCTGCTCTAGGGCGTCGCCGCGGCGCCACACCAGCGTCATCGGGATGTCCTTGTAGGCCTCCCGCTGGTTGAAGGCGAGCTCGATGCCACGGGAGCGGCCCGCTAGCGCGCGGCGCAGCGGCGCGTTCCAGTCCCCGCCGTAAACCACTGCTGCGAGTGCCTGCTCTTTCCACCGCTCGTCAGCACGGTGCTCAACCGCGACGTCCACGTCGTGAGGATCGGGCGCGCCACGTGCATACGAGCCGAAGACATAGACCTCGTCGACCAATTCCAGCGGCCAGCCGCCCTCGACGAGCCGACTGAGCATCTCGGTCAGCAGCGTCGTCGCCCGTTCGCGTCGCATCGCATGAACTCTACCGCTTCCGGGCTTTCGTCCCTCGTCGGCACAACGCGAGCCACGGCGCACGATCCTCGTCGCCAAGGCAGACATCCCATGATCTGGGATGTCAAGCCGCAGCTTGGTCGGTGTCGGCGTGCTGTGGCCAGGCGGTTGCCTCGTCGTAGGGCTTGCGGGTCTTGAGGCAGCCGTGGAGGATCCCGACCAGCCGGTTGCCGAGCTGGCGCAGGGCAGCATGGTGGCCGATGCCACGTGCGCGCAGCGCGTCGTAGTAGGCCCGGGAACCCGCCGATGCCTGCAAGGCACTGAAGGCCTGTTGGTGCAGGGCGTCGGTGAGCCGATCGTTGCGTGCGTAGCGGGCCAGCACGACCTTCTTCTTGCCAGATGCCTGGGTGATTGGGCTGGTCCCGGCATAGTTCTTGCGGGCCCGCGCACCGGCGTAGCGGTCGGCATCGTCGCCGAACTCGCCAAGCACCCGGGCGGCGAGGACATCGCCCAGCCCTGGCTGGCTGCGGTAGACCTCAGCGTCCGGGTGCCGGCCAAAATAGGCGCTCACCTGCGCTTGCAGCGCCTCGATCTCGGCATTGAGGGCGGCAAGGACCGCGACCTGTGCGCGCACAGCCACCGCGTAGGCCGCGGCCACGACCGGCGGCTGGCCAAGCTGCTCGGCCGCCAGCGCCGCCCGGATCGCGGCGGCCTTGTCGGCCACGTTGCGACGGTGGGCACGGGTGAGCGCCGCAGCGATCTGGGCGGTCCCAAGCCGCGCGGCGCTGGCCGGGTCGGGAGCTTTGCCGAGCAACTCCAGCACGTCGGGGGCGGTCAGGTCCTCGAACGCCACCAGGGCAGCGGGGAAGGACTCCCGCAGCACCGAGCGCAGCCGCAGCAGGTGACGCTGCCGATCCCAGATCAGCGTCTGGTGGGCGCGGGCAACGATCTTGACCGCTGCGGCCAGGTCGCTGTCGCCAGCGATGCGTCGGAGCTGGTGGTGGTCGGTGCGGACCATGTCGGCCAGGGTATGCGCGTCGCCAGCGTCACTTTTGGCGCCCGAGGTGTCCATGCCGCTCCCGGGAGCGGGCCACCTGCAGCGGGTTGACCGCGACCACCTGGTAGCCGGCGGCCACCAGTGTCTGCACCCAGGGGCCCCGGTCGGTCTCGATCCCGATCACTACCTGGTCGGGTTCGGCAGCTTCGGGCAGCAACACGCCCAGCAGCGCGTGGAGCTGGTGATCCCACCGATCCCTTCCGGCAGCCTTGCCTTGCCCAGCCGCCGCCCGGTCGCGTCCTGCACCTCGACATCGTGGTGGTCCTCGGCCCAGTCATCGCCGACAAACAGTACCCCGCACCTCCCTCTGCCTGGTCTACGACCGGGCTGCCAGCATCACAAGCCTGCGGGAGGACCACCAGCGACCTAATGGTCAAGTGCTCGCGCACGCAGGCGGGCACGTCATCCCATCAGCGGTCAACCCTCCCGACCACCAGCGAAGGCACGATCTGCCTTTAGGACTCGGCAACTCCTGGATGGAAGAGTGCTCATCCACTGGCGGCTATCAGGACCGAGCCTGCCACATCGCCGACCCGGCAGCTCCCATTAGGTGGTTGGGGCGGCCCTCCCCCAACCTCAGCACCTAACTATCTGGCTTCCCGGCTGGCCGTTGACGGACTTGTTGACGGACAGCTTCGGGTGGATGGTATGGAAGCACCGGAGCCTGCAACATCCATGGACCATCCGCATGCCTGCTGAGCTGCGGAAACGGACGCCATGATCGCAGCGGACGATGCCCTCAGGGTTTAGGTTCCGGTGGGGCAACCCGTGGGGGTTCAACTCCCCCCGCTCGCACTCAGGGACTGCCTCAGGGAACCTCCTCAGGAACTGCCGAGGATCCGCAGGATCTCCTGGTGGAGGGTGTCGGCGTAGCGTTCGTGCTCGGGTTTCATGAGCACGCTGCGGAGCACGCGGGCGGTGGGGGCGTCGGCGGCGATCTCGGGGTGGCGGCGCTGCAGGGTGGCGCTGTTGACGCGCAGGGTGCTGAGGTAGACCGGATGCTTGTCGGTCATGGCGGCGTGCAGCAGGTGGGCCGCCGCGGCGTCGACCGCGGCGGCGCTGCGCTGGCCGCTGGGTGGACGCGGAAACCAGGTCAGGATGTCCAGCTCTGGCGGCAGGTAGAGGCACAGCTCCTCGCTCCGCTCGATGAGGGTGGCCCAGTGGCGGGCGGCACGGACCCCGGCGGCCAGGATCGGGCCGAGGCCCTCGTCGGCGGCCAGGGGGAGCACCCGCAGCGTGAGCCAGAGCGCGCCGGCCGCCGCACCCGGACGGGAGCACTCCAGGCTGATCTCGCCGAGGTGCAGCTCGTCGGAGGTGAAATAGGTGTAGGGCGAGTCATGGCGGTAGAGGCGCCCCACCGACGGGTCCCTGAACAGCACCGCGCCGCAGCCGTACGGCTGCAGACCGTGCTTGTGGGGGTCCACCACCACCGAGTCGCAGGCGGCGATCGCGCGCAGCGGCCCCGGGTTGACCAGCGGCTCGCCGGCCCAGCCAAGCAGGGCGAAGAAGCCGCCATAGGCGGCGTCGACGTGCAGGCGGCAGCCATAGCGGTCACGCAGCGCCAGCGCCTCGTCGATCGGGTCCAGGGCGCCAAGGCCGGTGGTGCCGGCGGTCAGCACCACGGTGCCGATGCGGCCACGGCGCAATTCGCGCTCGAGCGCGTCCAGGTCGAGGCGCCCGGCAGTATCCGCGGGCACCGCGACCCCCTCCACCCCGAGCACCCCGCACATGCGCTCGTGGGTGTAGTGCGCCTCCTCGCTGAAGGCGACCGCCTTGCCCGGGTGCAGCTCCCGGGCGACCCACAGCGCCTCCAGGTTGGCGATCGTGCCGCTGGCGGTGAGGTGCCCGAGCGTCTCGGCGGGCAGGCGAAACATCGCCGCCAGGTCGCCGATCAGCTCCTTCTCCATCGCGCCCGTGGCCGGGCCGCCGTCCAGCGCGTGGTTGTTCGGGTTGAGCAGCATCGCGGCCAGATACCCCGCCACCGCCACCGGATGCGGCGGCTTCAACATCTGCCCGGCGTAGCGGGGATGGAAGAAGGGGTAGTTGTCCTGCATGCGCCCGCTGTACGCCGCCCAGGCGGCGGCGAACCGCTGCGGGTCCACCGCCAGGGCAGGATGCCCCGGGCCCGGGCCCGGGGAAGGCTCCCAGCGCCCCCGGAAGGCCTGGTAGAACGCAAGCGCCTCGCCAAGCCAGGCGTCCAGCTCAGCCATGTCGCCCGTCAAGCTCACCTCCGACAACTCCAGCGGACCCCCTAGAGGGTGTCCGTAACCTGAACGAGATACCGTGGGCTTCTGAGCGATATCGCTTAGAGGTTTTCTCGTGACGAATCTCCGGCATCCTCTTTACATCGGACCATAGTGTGATGTGTCCGGTCGCCTGGGGAGGCAGCATGGCGCGCATCGCGCGGTTTCTCGTCGGCTTGGTCGCGGTCGGGTTGATCGCCACCGCCTGCACCACGTCACACCACAAGTCCACCACCTCCTCGCCCGCACCCTCCCAACAGAACCCGGCGCCCGCCTCGACCGGCCCGGGGACCGGAACCGGAACCGCGACGCCGACCACCACCGTCGGCCAGGACCAGACCCAGCCACTGTGGTCCAGCAACCCGGTGACCAAGCCGGCCACCGGCAGGGGCACCCTGGTCGCGGTCCGCGCCGCCAGCCACGACGGCTACGACCGGATCACCTTCGAGTTCACCGGCGCACGCCCCGGCTACGCCATCAAGTACGTCCCGCGCGTCACCCAGGACGCCTCCGGAGCGCCGGTCCCGCTCATCGGCCAGGCCTTCATGAGCATCGTCTTCATGGGGGCGCAGGCCCACAATGACAGCGGTGAACCGACCTACACTGGACCCCACCGCATCACCACCGATTTCTCGTCACTGAAGCAAGCTGCATTCGCCGGAGACTTCGAAGGCTACGTCAGCTTCGGGCTCGGCCTCGACGACCGCGTCGGCTTCCGGGTGCTGGAACTGTCCAACCCGGCCCGGATCGCCATCGACGTCGCCAACTAAATTTAAGAGGGTTCCCGGCCCCCGGGGGAGGGCCGAAACGGGCTGAACCGGGCGCACGAGGGGGCGCCCGGTTCAGCCTTTCATTTCCTGCAGGGTCGGGCAGGGGTTCATGCGGAGCGGTCTGGCTGCCGACACAGAGAGCCTGATGACCATCCGTGGAAGGACCGCCAGGCCATGGTGCTGCTGAGGCCTTCAGGGCCGATCTGGGAACTGCTCGCCGTCGTGGTGGTGATCGTCGCCGCCCCGTTGCTGTTCGAGCGTGCCCGCATCCCCGGCATCATCGGCCTGCTGGTCGGCGGGCTGGTCATCGGCCCCCACGGGCTCGGCGTGATCCCTGAGACCGACACGCTGATCGGGGACCTCGGGGAACTTGGCCTGCTGTACCTCATGTTCCTTGCCGGCTTGGAGCTGGACCTGGAGGTGTTCCGTCGTCACCGCAATGGGGCCTTCATGTTCGCGCTGCTCACCTTCTCGCTGCCGATGGTGTTCGGGTTCGGGGCGAGCCTCGCCACCGGCTTCCCCCTCGCTCCGGCGACGCTCATCGGGTCGCTGCTGGCGTCGCATACGCTGGTCGCCTATCCGGTGGTGCGGCGCTATGGGCTCACCTCCAACCGTGCGGTTGCCACCGCCGTGGGCGCGGCTTCCCGCAATGACAGACCATACGCCCCAATTGTCGGGGTTGGGTAAGATGATACGAGCCTACTGGAGGCTTATAGCCTCTCTGCTAACGCTGCACTAATCGTCTGTATCAGCCTGTTTGCCCGGTCCTGCCACTGAGCAACCCGGCGAAGCCGCCCCAAGTAGCTCCGGTACAGCTCCACATCCCGCGCATCTCTGACCTGAAGCTCGGCCGTGTAGGTCTCCACGATCACGAGCGGATCATCTTCCTCATACTCATGCAGGATGAACGGATGCAGGTAGGGCAGTGGCGCTTCAATACCTTCCGGAATCACGCCAAGCTTGAGGTTCGGCAGCGTGGCTATGGTCATGAGATGGCCGAGCTGGGCGAGCTGCATCTGAGCTGGTCCCGGTCGCCACCGGATGGCGTGCTCGGTGACGATGAACTCGAAGCTCTTGGTTTGGTCGTAGAGCACCTGTTGCCGCTGCATCCGGGCGCTGACGGCTTCGGCCACGTCAGGTTGTTCCGACGGGTTGCCTTGCAGCATCACCCGCCTGGCGTAGTCGGCAGTCTGGAGTAAGCCAGGCACCATCACCGGCTGAAAGGTTTGGATAGACCGAGCTGGAGCTTGGCGCTGGAAGATGGTTTCTTGCGCTCGCCGTAGCCCCGCCCGATGCA
>WNGD01002151.1_pt1 | contig 20749 bp, 21 predicted proteins | sample 5400671 | NCBI WGS metagenome assembly WNGD01 (sample SAMN13153369, study PRJNA577476) | soil metagenome | isolation source: 40 cm soil or saprolite under grassland replicate 2 | place: USA:California | collected 2016-06-15 | reverse complement strand
CCGGCGCGAGCGCCACGGCCACGCTGACCGTGACCCCGGCGCCCGTCGCCGCGGCGAACGCGATCGTCCCCGATCCCGGCTGCAAGGCGAACACGCTGCCGCGCAACGACGACGGCTCCACCCCGGCGGTGACCCTGCCGTTCCCGATCGACTTCTTCGGGACGACGTACACGTTCCTGTACGTCAACAACAACGGCAACGTCACGTTCAACCGCTCGATGTCGACGTACACGCCGTTCACGCTGACGGCATCGACGCCGCCGATCATCGCGCCCTTCTTCGGCGACGTCGACACCCGGCCGACCGGCACCGATCCGGTGACCTACTCGTTCGGCGCGATCACCTTCGCCGGACGGCCGGCCTTCTGCGTCGATTGGGTCAACGTCGGTTACTACGCGTTCCACACCGACAAGCTGAACAGCTTCCAGCTGATCCTCGTCGACCGCTCCGACGTCGATCCGGGCGACTTCGACATCGTCATGAACTACAACCAGATCCGCTGGGAGACCGGCGACGCGAGCGGCGGCTCGAACGGCTTCGGCGGCACCTCGGCCGGCGCCGGCTACTCCGCCGGAACCGGCAACGCGAGCCAGTTCTACCAGTTCCCCGGCTCGCTCGTACACAGCGCGCTACTCGACTCCAGCGCGACCGGCCTGTCGCGTACGAGCCGGAACAGCACCGTGCTCGGCCGGCACATCTTCGACGTGCGGAACGGCACCGCACCGGCCGGCGGCCGGGTGTCCGGCGAGGTGAAGGACGGCTCCGGTCATCCGCTCCCGGGCGCGCCGGTGCAGGTCTGCCGGGTCTCCGACCACATCTGCGTCTTCGTGACGCTGACGAACTCGGCAGGCGACTACACGGCGACCGGCGTCGCCGAGGACGACTACACGGTCAAGGCGTTCCCGCCGGCGGGCTCGACGCTGTCCCCGGGCAGCGCGGGCCCCGTGCACGTGCCGACGGGAGGCTCCGTGACCCAGGACGTCGTCCTCACGGGGCCGACCGGACCGCCGCCCGGTACCACGATCACGCCGTCGAGCTCGGGCGCGGGCGGCGTGCCGACGGTGTTCTGGGGCAGCACGCTGTCGCTCTCCACGACCGGCTGCGCCGGCGGGACGGCCAGCTACAGCGTCGACCTCGGCGGGGCGACGGCGGCCAGCGGATCGATGACCGAGGGGCCGGCCGGGACGTACACCGCGACGATCCCGCCGTTCTATCCGAACCACGGCAACGCCACGGTGACGATCACGATCCACTGCCCGTCGGGCCCGGATCAGACGACCGTCTTCAACATCTACATCGACCCGAGCGGCTTCGTCCGGACTCCCTCCGGGCTGCCGATCGCGGACGCGGTCGTGACGCTGTACCGGTCCGACAGCGCAGCGGGCCCGTTCACGATCGTCCCGAACGGGAGCTTCGTCATGTCGACCTCGAATCGCAGCAACCCGGATCTCACCGACGCGGCCGGCCACTTCGGCTGGGACGTGATCTCCGGCTACTACAAGGTGCGGGCGGAGAAGGAGGACTGCCACGCCGCGGACGATCCGAGCCAGCCGTACGCGGAGAGCGCGGTCCTGCACGTTCCGCCGGCCGTGATCGACGTCGACCTCCGCCTCGTCGGGCCCGGTTGTCCGGACGACGGGACGCCGCCGACGACGACCGCCTCGCAGGCGCCTGAGGCGAACGCCGCAGGCTGGAACCCGACCGACGTCACGGTGACGCTGGCGGCGACCGACAACCCGGGCGGCACCGGCGTGAAGGAGATCACGGTGAGCGCGAGCGGCGCCGGCTCGATGCCGTCGACGACGTTCCCCGGCGATACCGCTTCGATTCCGGTGTCGGCCGAGGGTGTGACGACGGTGACGTACTTCGCGACCGACAACGCGGGCAACGCGGAGGCGGCGAAGACGCTCGTGATCCGGATCGACCGCACGCCGCCGACGATCAACTGCTCGGTCGACTCGCAATCGCTCTGGCCGCCGAACCACAAGCTGGTTCCGGTGCAGACGACGGTGACCGTCTCCGACGACGGTTCCGGGGCCGGCGGGTTCACGCTCGCGGCGATCAGCCAGAGCGAGGGCGACCCGGCGGCCGACATGGTCGGCTGGACGATCGGCACGGCCGACACGAGCGGCCAGCTGCGCGCCGAGCGCTCCGGTGACGCCGGGAACGGTCGCACCTACGGGCTCGGCTATATCGCGAGTGACGCCGCGGGCAACACGGGCAGCTGCCAGGCGCTCGTGAACGTGCCGCATGACCAGGGCCACTGAGGGGGACCCTGGAGCCGGGAGGATCGGGGCCGCATCTGCGGCCCCGATCCACGGCAAAGACGTTTCCTCAGCGAGCCGCGCGGATCGCGTCGATCAGGTCCCACTTGCCCATCTTCGAGCGGCCGGAGATGCCTTTCTGCTTCGCGATCTCGTAGAGCTGCTCGCGGTTGCGGTCCTCCAGCGCGTGACCGGCCCGGCCGCCGCGCTTGCGCCCGCGCGCAGCCTGCTGGCCCAGGCTACGCCGAGTGGACGCCGGGAGGTTGGCGATCGTTCGCTTCCGCTTCGCCGCCTGCTGCGCCTTCTTGACGTTGCGCTTCGCGGCCTGGACCTGCTTCCCCGTTGCCATGGGTCTCACCTCCGTGCGTCGTTTCGCAAGACGCCTACCCGCTTTGGGCCGACTTGCACCTTCAGGCTCGGCGGGCGACGAGCACGTCCTCGAAGTACTCGCCTGCACGGCGCCCGGTGCGCCGGTTGACGTGCCGCGTGTGGCGCCGCTCCAGTCGCAGGCCTGCGCGCTCGAGGATCTCGGGATAGAGGTCGCGGCGGTCGTTGACGACGATCGCGACCGGCGCGCCCGGGCGCAGCGCTGACGCGGCGCGTGCGAGCGCCCTGGCGATCCCCTCGCGGTAGGCCTCGAGCGCGCCGCGAGCCGTTCCTCGCGCGGCGGCGCCGAGCTCGAGCTCGCTCCGGTCGTCGAGTCCGAGCAGCTCGTAGGCGTAGCGGTGCTGCTCGTGGTAGTCGATCAGGCCCGGATACGGCGGCGAGCTGACGATGGCGTCGAACGCGTGCCCGTACCCGATGGTGCGCGCATCCGCGTGCAGGACTAGCGCCTCCCGTCCCCGCCGGCGGAGACGGGCGAATTCCTTGATCCGCGCGACGGTGTCGAGCGTGTAGCGCGAGAGGAAGCGCCGCGCCGAGCCCACGGGCCGGCACTCTCGCTTGTGCTTGTGACACCAGTACGGCTCGAGCTGCGGCGCGCGCGGCGCCTCGAGGTCGAAGTGCGTCGTGCGCCGCGCCGAGCGCGCCGCCCGGGAGAGGATCACGCGCAGCACGTCCGCATGCTCGTAGTCGGCGACGAGCGAGCGGAAGAAGAGGAGCTCGGCGGCGGCCTCGGGCGCGTACCACGCGCGGAGGTAGTCATTGTCCGGCTCGGCCGCGTCGGGCTCATACGCCTGCAAGCGCGCGAGCGCGTCGCGCAGCTCGCGCTCGAGCGCGAACAGGTCGTAGCGCGCGGTCTTCACCTGCATGAGCAGGCAGTTGAACGCCGCGACCTCGACGCCGGTCGCGTCGTAGCCGCTCTCGAGCGCCTGGACGAGAGTCGTGCCGGAGCCCGCGAACGGATCGAGCGCGCGGCCGCCCCGCCGGACGTAGCCGTGCAGCAGCGCCTCGACGAGCTGAGGGATGAACTTGCCGTGGTAGGGATGCAGCCGGTGGACGTGCTTCGTCCGCACGCGCTCGGGGAGCTCGCGCTCGGACCACGAGAGATCGAGGTCGAGCTCGGCGTAGAGGGCGTCCTGGGTCAGGGCCACGGCCCCGACCCGTTCGACGGGCCGGGGCCGATTCCCTCGTGCGCTAGCGCATGTACGAGCGGAGGCGGCGGATGCGCTCCTCGATCGGCGGGTGCGTCGAGAAGAGCGCAGCCATCCCGCCGGCTCCGGCGAGCGGATTGACGATGTACAGCGACGCCGTCGCGGGCGCGGTCTGGAGCGGCAGCGCTCGCGCGCCGCGGTGCAGCGTCTCGAGCGCGTCCGCGAGCGGCTCGCCGGTACCGAGCAGCCGCGCAGCGGTCGCGTCGGCGAGGTACTCGCGCTGCCGCGAGACGCCGAGCTGCAGCAAGGTCGCCGCGATCGGCACGACGATGATGGCCACGAGCGCGCCGGCGATCCCGAGCGGCCCGCTGTCCTCGTCGTCCCCGCCGAACAGGAACGAGAGCTGGAGGATGTTCGCGATCGACGCGATCGCCGCGGCGACGATCGCGGCCATCGTCGAGACGAGCGCGTCGCGATTGCGGATGTGCGCGAACTCGTGCGCGAGCACGCCGCGGACCTGCTCGGCCGGGAGATAGCGCACGAGACCCTCCGTCACCGCGACCGCGGAATGGCTCGGATTGCGGCCGGTCGCGAACGCGTTCGGCTGCTCGGACGGGATCAGGTAGAGCCGCGGCACCGGCACCTCGAACAGGCGGGCGAGATCGCGCACCTGGGCATGCAGCCCGGGCGCCTCGTCCTCCGCGAGCGGACGCGCCCGGCTCGCCTTCAGCGCGATCCGATCGGAGAACCAGTAGCCGACGAGGTTGAAGACGACCGCAAACGCGGCGAAGAGGTAGAGCCAGGTGCCGCCGATCAGCGCGCCGAAGCCGACGAAGAGGGCGGTCAGGCCCGCGAGCAGCGCCCACGTGCGCATGCGGGTCGTCAGAGAGGTCTGGGTCAGGGACATGGTGGAGCTCCTTTCCGGCTGGTCGCCTTTGACGATCAGCCGGAGGTTTCTCCCGCCCCTGAGGGGCCGGCGCGCCCGGGCCGGGTTCGTCCGGCCGTTCTGACGAGCAGCGCCCGTTGGGGGATAGTGCCCCCCGGCGCGTTCAATGGTACCGACGACAACACTCCGTCCGGCAGCCGCGGACGACCGCGAGTTCGTCTACAGGTTGACGCGGGAGGCGTTTGGTCTCGAGGACGCCGGGCGGGAGCGCGCAGAACAGGGCGACTGGTTCGATCGCACCGACGTCCAGATCATCGAGGAGGACGGCGAGCCGATCGGCTGCCTCGCGCTCACCGAGCATCCTGACCACGTCTTCCTCGACCGGATCGCGCTTCTGCCCGCCGCGCAACGGCGCGGGATCGGGACGGCTCTGATCCGGGAGCTGATGGCCCGTGGGCGTCCGATTCGCCTCAGCGTGCGCGTCGACAACCAGGCGATCCGGCTCTACGACCGGCTCGGCTTCCGCGTCACGGCGGTCGAGCACCCGCGCATCCGGATGGAGTGGACGCCCTAGAAGGCATCGGCCACGCGCTCGAGCCGCCCGTCCCGGACGGCGACGACCTCGAACGAGACGACGAGCGGCGCGAGCTCGGGCCGCGCGGCGAGCCAGCTCTCGGCGGCGCGGCGGAGGCGGCGCTGCTTCTCCGGGCCGACCATCTCTAGCGGGTCGCCGCGGCGGTCGCTCCGCTTCTCCTTCACCTCGACGAAGGCGAGGCGGCGGCCGCGGCGGACGATCAGGTCGAGCTCGTTGCCGCCGGCCCAGACGTTCGTGCCGAGGATCCGCCAGCCGCGCAGCCGGTACCAGCGCCTCGCTCGCACCTCGGCCGAGTTCATCCGGTGGAGGCGAGCCGTTCCAGCAGCTCCTCTTCGCTGAGGTAACAGAGCGCCTGGAACGAGCGCCGGTGCACGTCGGACGGGCCGCGCGCGCGCACGACCGCCGAGTGGGCCGGTGTGATGTAGCCGACGTGCGAGGCGAAGCCGTAGTGCGGATAGAGCGCATCGAGGCGCCGCATCAGCCGGTCGCGGGTGACCTTGGCGACGATCGAGGCGGCGGCGATCGCAGCGCTCTTCTCGTCGCCGTCGACGACCGCGACGTGCTTCGGTGCGCTCGGCCCGAGCCGGAAGCCGTCGACGAGGCAGGCCTCGGCGGGCGGCGCGAGCGCGTGGAGCATCGCCCGCAGCCCGGCGAGGTTGGAGCGGTGGAGGCCGTTGCGGTCGATGTCGCCGGCGGGGATCACGCGGACGGCGACCTTCTCCGCACAGGCGAGCACGGCGTCGAAGAGCTCCTCGCGCCGCTCCTCAGTGCACTGCTTCGAGTCGTTGAGGAACGCGAGCGGCCGCACCTTGTGGTCCCGCAGGCAGCTGTAGTCGAGCAGCACGCCTGCGACGACAAGCGGCCCGGCGAGCGAGCCGCGACCGGCCTCGTCAGCGCCGGCGACGAAGCGCGCGCCGAGCCGGCGGTCGAACTGGAGCAGCTTCAGGCCGGTGCGCTTCACCGGCGCGAGGATAGCGCGGGCCTCAGCCGGACTTCGTCAAGAATGTGAAACGAGCTAGCGCTGCTCGGCCGGGACGGCTGCCTCGGCCTCGGGTGTTTCGGCCTCGGGTGCTTCGGCCTCAGCCGCCGCGGCCTCGGCGGCCACCAGCTCGTCGAGCTCGGCCGGCGCCTGCGGCTCGACGTCCGCGGCGTCAGTCGCGGTGGGCGCGGCCTCCCTCGCTTGGAGCGTCCGGTCGGCGCCGCCGAACCGCCGCTCGCGGACGCGGGCCTTCTTGCCGACCTTGCCGCGCAGGTAGTAGAGCTTCGCGCGGTTGACGTCGCCGATCGCCTGCACCTCGATCTTCTCGATCTTCGGCGAGTGGAGCGGGAACGTCCGCTCGACGCCGACGCCGAACGACTGCTTGCGGACGGTGAACGTCTCGCGCACGCCGGAACCCTGCCGCTTGATCACGATCCCCTCGAACACCTGGACGCGGCGGCGCTGACCCTCGATCACCTGGAAATGGACGCGAACCGTGTCCCCCGCCTTGAACTGGGGAAGCCCGCTGCGCAGCTGACCGCGCTCGAGTGAGTCGATGATGTTGCTCATAGCAAAGGACGGCCGGCGGCCGACGCCGAATGGTAGCCGAGGAGCCCGGAGCCCGCGTTTTCGAACGAGTTCCTATAGGCGTTCGAGCACGAGTCGCACCTCGTCCGCCCGCGGCACGACCTCCTCGACCCGCACGCGCCGGCCGCCGAGCCGCAGGACGTCGCCCACGGACGGAACCCGATCGAGCGTCAGCCGTCCCGTCGAGACCACGGTGTCACCCTCCCGCTCTTCGTAGCTGCAGACGACCGGCACGCCAAACGGACCCTTTCCCGTCACAGAGAAACGGCCGAGAAGGTCGCGCTTTCGTCGGCGATACCGACCAGCTTCTGCCGCTCGCGCGGCATCGGCTGCTCGATACCACTTCGTCCTACTCGCGCGCCCCTCTCGGCGCAGAGCGCAAGGTAAGCCACCGGCCGCATCTCCCGCAAGAGGGCCGCTCGCGAAAAGTGCGCTCTTTGCGAACTTCCGGCACTACGGAAAGCCGATGCGGTTCGGCGGCCAGTAGATGAAGAAGACCTTGCCGATCAGGTTTTTCCGCGGGACCGCGCCCCAGCGGCGGGAATCGCACGACTGGCCGCGGTTGTCGCCCATGAAGAAGTACTCGCCCACGGGGACGTGCCACGTCTTGTTGCGGTTCTCGACGTCCTGCATCCGCCGGAACGTCTGGACGTACGGCTCGTCGAGCTTCTTGCCATTGATGGAGATGAAGCCCTTTCCGTCCTCGTGCACGGTGTCGCCGGGGAGCCCGATCAGCCGCTTCACGAACGTGCCACCGGCGCCGCAGGCCTGCTGGGCCGCGGGCGGGGTGTTGAAGACGATGATCTCCTTCCGGCGCGGATCGCGGAAGTGGTAGATGAACCGGTTCGCGAGGACGCGGTCCGAGAAGCGCTTCTCGCAGTAGGGCCCGGGCTTTGCGCAGTGGAGCGTAGGCTCCATCGACGAGGACGGGATCCGGTACGGGTTCACGACCCAGGCCTTGATCGCGAGGACGATCGCGACGGCGCCCACGATCGTGATCACCCAGTCGAGCGCGACCCGCCATCCGTGCGGCATGTTCGGGAACAGGCGGCCGAGCGGATCCTTCATCTGACGTGCTCCCGCCGCCACGCCTCGATCTTCGCGTGGTCGCCCGAGAGCAGCACCTCGGGAACGGTCCAGCCGCGGAACTCCGCCGGCCGCGTGTAGTGCGGGTACTCCAGTCCGCCGCCGAGCTCCTCGGAGAAGCTCTCGTGCTCGCCGGAGCCCTCGGCGAGCGCGCCCGGCAGGCGGCGCGCGATCGCGTCGACGAGCACCATCGCGGGCAGGTCGCCGTTCGAGAGCACGTACGGCCCGACGGAAATCGCGTCGGTGGCCAGGTGCTCGACGATCCGCGCGTCGAAGCCCTCGAAGCGCGACGAGAGCAGGGTCAGCGCCGGCTGCGCTGCGAGCTCCTCGACGATCGTCTGCGTCAGTGGCCGTCCCTGCGGCGTCAGCGCGATCACCGGCCGCTCCGGCGCGCCGCCGTAGACGGCGTCCAGCGCGGCCGCCACGACGTCCACGCGCAGCACCATCCCGGCGCCGCCGCCGTACGGCTCGTCGTCGACCTGGCCGGCGCGCAGCGGGGTCGTGTCGCGGTAGCTAAAGAGGCGGAGCTCGAGCTCCGTTCCAAGGACCGTCGCGAGCGGCCGCTGTTCGGTGAGCCAGGCATAGGCATGGGGGACGAGGGTGAAAACGTCGAGCTGCAAAGGAAGGGCGCGGCTGAGGTTATCCGTGGTCGGCGAATCCCGGCGAGACAACGATTCGACCGCCGTCGAGATCGACCTGCCGCACGCAGGCCCCGACGAGCGGCAGCACGAGGCCGGAATCGAGCTCGAGCACGTCGTTCGCCGGATACTCGAGCACGTCGGCGACGCGCCCGAGCTCGCGGCCCCCCTCCTCCTCAACGCGCAGGCCGACGAGCTGGAAGACGTAGTACGCGTCCTCCTCGGGCGGCGGCAGCTCCGCGCGCGGCACCGTGAGCACGGCGCCGCGTTCGACCGTCCGGTCGAGCCGGATGACCGGGCGGCCGCGTGCCTGCTTGGAGCCCTCGATCCGCGCCGGCTCGCCTTCGACGTAGAGCGTCGCCCCCTTCGCGAATCGCTCCGCGGCGGTGCTCGCCCCCTCGACGAAGAACGAGCCGTCGAGGCCGTGAGGCTTGCCGACGCGGCCGACGGGGACGAGCTCAGACTCGGAGGTCAAGAGTCTCGAAGAACGCGGTCGCTTCCGTCGGACTTGCCTGCGGCCACTCCTCCGGGTAGCCGGTCGCGGCGATCGCCTCGAGCGCGGCTGCGACGTCGTACGGCGTCCGCCGCAAGTCGATCGGCCCGCCGTCGACCTCGCCGAGTAGAGCCCAGAACGCACCAGGCGCCTCTTCGTAGGGCATGCCGACGCTGCCCGCGTTCACGACCTGCACGGGGCCGACCGCGCGTTCGAACTGCATGTGCGTGTGCCCGCAGACGACAAGGTCGGCGTCGACGCCGGCGAACACCGGCTCGAGCCGCTCGCCGGGCGTCGCCGACGTGAAGACCTCGGTGTCGTTCCGGGGTGTTGCGTGGACGAAGAGGACGTGGCCGACGCCGTCGAGGTCGAGCTCCAGCTGAGGCGGGAGGCGATGCAGGAACGCGATCTGCTCGTCGCTCAGGCGCTCGCGGACCCATTCGAGCACGTGCGCGGGGGCGTTTCCCTCCTCGCCGGGCATGAGCTCGCGATCCGCGTTCCCGCGGATCCAGCGGACCCGGTCGCCCAGCGTGCGCAACCGCTCGATCGTCTCGGACGGGAACCCGCCTGCGGCAACGTCGCCGCCGACGACGATCAGATCGACGTCCTCGCTCTCGACCTCGGCGAGGACTGCCTCGAGCGCGGGCAGGTTGCCGTGGACGTCGTAGAGCGCGGCTATACGCACCGCGTCAGTCGACGATCTCGAGCTGGACGCGACGCTCGCCCCGGCCGACGCTCGCGCGTACGACCGTGCGGAGGGCGCGCGCGATCCTTCCCTGCCTGCCGATCACCTTGCCGACGTCGTCCGGCGCCACGTGCAGCCGCAGGAGCAGGCCTTCGTCATCCTCGACCTGTTCGACGCGTACGGCGTCGGGCTCGTCGACGAGCCGGCGCGCAAGCTCCTCGAGCAACTCGGCCAGATCAGACCACCTGCCCGGTCTGCACAGAGCGGTCGAGCTGATCTGTACGGACCAGCTCGATCAACCTGTACTGACCAACCTTGCTCAACCTGGTCTGATCAGGTCTGGTCAACCCAGGTTCTTGGCCTTGAGCAGCCGGGCGACCGAGTCGCTCGGCTGCGCGCCCTTCGCGAGCCAGTCCCTGACCTTGTCCTCGTCGAACTCGATCAGCGAGGGCTCGTGCTGGGGGTTGTAGCGCCCCACGATCTCGATGAACTTGCCGTCGCGCGGGGAACGCGAGTCGGCCACGACGACGCGGTAGATCGGGTTCTTCTTCGAGCCGACCCGCGTCAGTCTCATGCGTACCGCCATCTACCTCTTCGCCTTTCTCTTTCGCTTGCTCTTGGACTTGCGCGTGGCGGAGGGGCGTGGCGGGCCGCCGCCGCCGTTCGGCGCTCCCGTCGGCTGGCCGGGCAGCGCCGGCATCTTGCCGGTGCCCATCTGCTTCATTAGCTTCGCCATCTGCTTGCGACCCTCGATCAGCTGGTTCACCTGCTCGACCGTGGTGCCGCTGCCGGCCGCGATCCGCCGCCGCCGCGAGCCGTCGATCACGTGCGGCACGGCCCGCTCGCGCGGGGTCATCGAGAGGATGATCGCCTCGACCCGCCCGAGTTGTCGCTCGTCCACCTGGTCGAGCCCCTCGAGCTGCTTCCCGAGGCCCGGGATCATCTTCATGATTCCCTGTAGCGGACCCATGCGGCGCAGCATCTTGTAGCTCTTCAGGAAGTCGTCGAAGGTGAATTCGCCGCGCATCATCCGGCGCTCGAGCTCCTCCTTCTCGTCTTCCTCCACCGCCGCCTCGGCACGCTCGATCAGCGTCAGGACGTCGCCCATGCCGAGGATGCGAGACGCCATCCGGTCTGGATGGAAGTAGTCGATGTCGGCGAGCTTCTCGCCCGTCGACGCGAGCTTGATCGGCTTCCCGGTGACCGCCTTGACCGAGAGCGCGGCGCCGCCGCGCGCGTCGCCGTCGAGCTTCGTCATCACGACGCCGTCGAAGGCGACTCGCTCCTGGAAGGTCTGGGCGACGTTGACGGCTTCCTGCCCGGTCATCGCGTCGAGCACGAGCAGCACGTTGTGCGGCCGCGCCTCCTTGCGCACGGCCGCGAGCTCCTCCATCAGCGGCTCGTCGACGTGAAGGCGGCCGGCCGTGTCGAGGATGACGACGTCGCGGTTGTCGGCGGCGGCCCGGTCGAGCCCGTCGCGAACCGCCTTCACCGGATCGGTGCGCTCCGCCGCGTAGACCGGCACCTGGATCTGGTTGCCGAGCTGCTCGAGCTGGTCGACCGCCGCCGGGCGCTGAAGGTCGGCCGCGACGAGGGCGGGACGGCGCCCCTCCTTCCGGAGCAGGAGCGCGAGCTTGGCCGCGGCCGTCGTCTTGCCCGAGCCCTGAAGGCCGGCCAGCAGGATCACGGTCGGCGGCCGCGGCGAGAAGACCAGCTTCGACGAGCCCGCGCCCATCAGCGCCGTCAGCTCCTCGTGGACGACCTTCACGACCTGCTGGCCCGGGGTGAGGCTCTTCTGCACGTCGGCGCCGAGCGCGCGCTCGCGCACGTGGGCGACGAAATCCTTGACGACCTGGAAGTTGACGTCGGCCTCGAGCAGCGCGAGACGGATCTCCCGCATCGCGCGGGAGATCGCCTCCTCGTCGAGCCTGCCGCGCCCGCGCAGGTCGCCGAGCGCGTGCTGAAGCTTGTCCGAAAGGGTGTCGAACACGACCGGACAGTGTACTGGCGGCCCTGATTCCGCCTTTGAAAGGGGAAGCACCGCGCCTACACTCTGGGCATGGCCGCATGTAGCAGATGCGGCGAGCACAATCCGCCGTCAGCCAACTTCTGTCTCGCCTGCGGGGCGCCGCTCGCGCGCGCAGCGCCCGCGCCCCCGTCCGCCCGGAAGACGGTCACCGTCCTCTTCTGCGACGTCGCCGAGTCGACGCGCCTCGGCGAGCGGCTCGACCCGGAGTCGCTGCGCCGCGTCATGTCGCGCTGGTTCGAGTCGATGCGCGCCGTCCTCGAACGGCACGGGGGGACGGTCGAGAAGTTCATCGGCGACGCGGTGATGGCCGTCTTCGGCGTGCCGCGCCTGCACGAGGACGACGCCTTGCGGGCGGCGCGCGCCGCCGTCGACATGCGGGCCGCGCTGGCCGAGCTGAACGTGGAGCTCGAGCGCGACTGGAACTTCCGGCTCCAGATGCGGATCGGGGTCAACACGGGCGAGGTCGTGGCGGGTGACCCCGCCGGCGGCCAGACGCTCGTCACCGGCGACGCGGTCAACCTCGCGAAGCGGCTCGAGCAGGCAGCGCGCTCGGGCGAGATCCTGATCGGCGGGACGACGAAGCGGCTCGTTGAGAACGCCGTCCTCGTCGAGCCGCGCGACCCGCTGCCGGTGAAGGGGAAGTCCGAGCAGGTCGAGTCCTGGTGCGTCCTCGCCGTCATCACCGGCGCAGCCGCCTTCGCGCGCCGTCTCGACTCGAGGCTCGTCGGGCGCCGCGAGGAGCTCGCGCGCCTGCAGCAGGAGCTCGCCACGGCCGAGGCGGAGCGCACGTGCCGGCTCGTGACGGTGCTCGGCCCGGCGGGAATCGGCAAGTCGCGGCTCGCGGCCGAGCTCGCCGCGGTCGCCGCCGACGAGGCGACAGTGCTGACCGCCCGCTGCCTTCCCTACGGCGACGGGATCACGTTCTGGCCGCTGACGCAGCTGCTGCGAGACGTCGGCGGCGACGACGGCCTGCTCGCAGCGCTCGCGCACGAGCCGGACGGCGAGCTCGTGGCCGAGCGGGTCCGCGGCGCGATCGGTGAAGGCTCTGCCGCGGGATCGAGCGAGGAGACGTTCTGGGCCGTCCGCCGGCTGCTCGAGGCGCTCGCGCGCGGACGGCCGCTCATCCTCTGCCTCGAGGACATCCACTGGGCCCAGCCGACCTTTCTCGACCTGATCGAATACGTCGCCGGCTGGAGCCGCGACGCGCCGATCCTGCTCCTCTGCCTCGCGCGGCCGGAGCTTCTCGACGACCGGCCGGCCTGGCTTGCGGCCGAGCCCGCCGTCCTGCTCAACCCGCTCTCGGAGGAGGAGGCAGAGGCGCTGCTCGACGAGCTCGCCGCCGAGTGGCCGCTGTCGCCGAGCGCGCGGCGCCAGATCATGGAGGCCGCCGAGGGGAACCCGCTCTTCGTCGAGCAGCTGGTGGCGATGCTGGCCGAGGAGACGCTCGACGGCTCCGCGCCGGCGATCCCGCCGACGATCCAGGCGCTGCTCTCTGCGCGGCTCGACCGGCTGGCGGCGCCGGAGCGCGCGGCGCTCGAGCGTGCCTCGGTCTTCGGCAAGGAGTTCACCCGCGGCGCGATGGCGGAGCTCTCGCCCGAGTCCGAGCGCGCCGGCCTCGGCCCGGCGCTGCTTTCGCTCGTCCGCAAGGACCTGATCCAGCCCGACCACACGAGCGTCCTCGGCGACGACGGCTTCCGGTTCCGCCACGTGCTGATCCGCGACGCCGCTTACGCCGGGATCCCGAAGGAGGTGCGGGCCGACCTGCACGAGCGCGCGGCGGCGTGGATCGACCGCGCCGGCGCCGACGACGAGCTGCTCGGCTACCACCTCGAGTGCGCGTACCGCTATCGCGAGCAGCTCGGCCCGCCGGATGCGCGGGCGCGCGCGCTCGGGGCCCGGGCAGGCGAGCTCCTGGGCCGCGCGGGTCAGCGCGCCTTCGCGCGGGAGGACATGCCCGCCGCGATCAATCTGCTCGACCGCGCGCTCGCGCTCGGCGACGGCGCCGTCGACCGGCTGGAGATGCTGCGCGACCTGAGCAATGCGCTGTGGGCCTCGGGCGAGTCGGCGAGGGCGAACGAGGCGCTCGCCGAGCTCGCCGAGCAGGCGGCGGCGGCCGGAGACGTCCGCCTCGGCTCGTACGCCCGCCTCGAGCAGGCGCTCCGGCGCGACGCGACCGATCCGCACGCCTCGAGCGAGGAGTTCCTGCAGGTGACCGAAGAGGCGATCAAGGTCTTCTCCCGCCTCGGCGACGATCTCGGCCTTGCCCGCGCGTGGCGCTACCGCTCGTACGTCTCTCGCCGCCGCTGCCGCTTCGCCGACGCGGAGGTCGAGAGCGAGCGCGCGCTTCTGCACGCACAGGCCGCGGGCGACCCGAACGAGGAGGCGCGCAGCGCCGACTCGCTCTGCACGGCGCTCCTCTTCGGACCGGCCGAGGCCTCCCGCGCGATCCGCCGCGGTGAGGAGCTGATCGCGGGCAGCCGCTCGAACCTGCTTCTGCATGCGAGCGTCGACAGCTCGCTCTCGGCGCTCTACTCGCTGCACGGCGACTTCGAGCGCGCGCGCATGCTCTACCGGCGGAGCGCGGCGACCTACGACGACCTCGGGCTGCTGCTTCCGCTTGCGGCACTGACGCAGATCTCGGGCGTCGTCGAGCTGCTGGCGGGCGATCCGGTCGCGGCCGAGCGGGAGTTCCGCCGCGGCTACGAGATCGTCTCGGCCGCGGGGGTGCAGACCGATCTCGCCGCGCAGGCGGCCCTGCTCTCCTTCGCCCTCCTCGCCGCCGACCGGCACGACGAAGCGCGACCGCTCGCCGAGCAGGCCCGGCGGCTCGTCAGCGCCGAGCACCCGATCGCCTGGGTCGTCGCTGCGACGGCGCTCGCCCGCTCGCGGGCGCGCGACGGAGATCTCGCCGCCGCCGAGCGAGAGGCGCGCGGCGCCGTCGAGACCGCCGCCGGCACCGACGCGCTCAACCTGAGGGCCGAGGCCCTGATGGCGCTCGCGGTCGTGCTCGACGCGCGCGGCGCGGCGGCCGAGGCCGACGACCGGCGGCGCGAGGCGCTCCGCCTCTACCGGCAGAAGGGCAACGTCGTCTCCGCCGAGCTCGCCGCGCGACGGCTCGGCACGCCCGCCCTCTGACCGGAGCGGCTCGGCCGCGATGGGTAGCGACCGGCCCCGCGGGTAGCAAAGTCGGCGACGCCGACGGAAAGGAGAGCTGGCACATGGCTGACGTCGTCAAGGTCGTCACGATCATCGGCACATCGCCCGAGAGCTTCGCGAAAGCCGCCGACGCGGCGGTTCAGGAGGCGGCGAAGACGCTGCGCGGGATCACCGGCGCGGACGTCGTGACGATGAGCGCGAAGGTCGAGGGGGACCGGATCAGCGAGTACCGCACGACGGTGAACATCGCGTTCGCGATCGAGCGCTGACCGCAGCGGGGAGCGGCCCGGCGTTCAGCTTCCAACGAGGGCGCGCGCGCATTCCTGCCGAGCAGATCTCTCAGCCGCCGACCACGAGCGCCCGGGCGAATTCGTCCGGGTCGAACGGCCTGAGGTCGTCGAGCCGCTCCCCGACTCCGATCAGCTTCACCGGCAGCCCGAGCTCGTAGGCGATCGGGATCGCGACGCCGCCCTTCGCCGAGCCGTCGAGCTTCGTCAGGGCGACGCCGGTGACGCCGACGGCCTCGCCGAAGAGGCGCGCCTGCTGGAGGCCGTTCTGACCGGTCGTCGCGTCGATGACGAGCAGGGTCTCGTGGGGCGCGCCCTCGAGCTTGCGCTCGATCACCCGCCGCACCTTCGCCAGCTCCTCCATCAGGTTCGTCTGCGTGTGGAGCCGGCCGGCGGTGTCGACGATGACGACGTCGCTCCCGCGCGCCTGGGCGGCCGCGACCGCGTCGAAGGCGACCGCAGCCGGATCGCCGCCCCGCTCCGAGCCGACGAAGTCCGCGTCGGCGCGCTGCGCCCAGATCTCCAGCTGCTCCTCCGCGGCCGCGCGGAACGTGTCGGCGGCGGCCACGAGCACCGAATGCCCGTGCTCGTGGAGCCGCGAGGCGAGCTTGCCGATCGTCGTCGTCTTGCCGGTGCCGTTGACGCCGACGACGAGGATCACGCTCGGCTGCTCCTGGACGTGCAGGATCCCCGGCTCGCCCATCAGCTGGGCGATCTCCGCGGCGAGCGCCTCGTTCAGGTCGACGAGGTCGGCGCGCGCCTCCAGGCGGCGGACGAGCTCCGCGGTCGCGCGCACGCCGACGTCGCCCGCGATCAGCGCCTCCTCGAGCCGCTCCCAGTCGTCGGCGTTGCCCGGATCGAACGCCGCGGCCGCGAGCTCACCGGTCAGCGCACGCCGCGACTTCGAGAGCGAGTCGCGCAGCCGGGAAAACAGGCCTGTGCGCTCGCCCTCGGGCTCGGGGCGTGCGTCCGGCTCCCCGAGCAGCTCTGCCCAGGTTCTCGCCATGAGCGCGGAACGTTAGCCTCAGGCCGCGGCCACGTGGCGCTCCGTGGGCTCAGAAGCCGGCAGGCGGGCCTAGGCCACGCCTGCTGCGGCCGCTTCCTGGCGCGGGAGCCGTCGCGAGACGATCTGGGAGACGCCGTCGCCGCCCATGGTGACGCCGTAGAGGATGTCGGCGGCCTCCATCGTCCGCTTCTGGTGCGTGATGACGACGAACTGCGCGCGGTCGGCGTAGCGGCGCAGCAGCTCGACGAAGCGGCCGATGTTCGTGTCGTCGAGCGCGGCCTCGACCTCGTCGAGCAGGTAGAACGGGCACGGTCGCGCGAGAAAGAGCGCGAACAGGAACGAGATCGCGCCGAGCGCCTTCTCGCCGCCGGAGAGGAGCGAGAGCCGTGTCACGCGCTTCCCGGCCGGGCGCAGCTCGATCTCGATGCCCGGCTGGTCCTCTTCGTCGTCGGATTCGGTCAGGCGCAGCCGCCCCTCGCCGCCGGGGAAGAGCGTGCCGGCGATCTCGTGGAAGTTGCCGCGGACGGCCTCGAAGGTCTCGGCGAACAGCCGCTCCACGGTCTCGGTCAGCTCGGCGCGGAGCTTCTCGAGCTCGGCGAGACTCGCCTCGAGGTCGGCGCGTTGCGCGGTCAGCTCCTCGAGCCGCGCCTTCTCGGCGTCGTAGGCCTCCTTCGCCAGCGGATTGACGGCGCCGAGGGTGTCGCGCCGGCGCTCGAGCCGCTCGCAGCGCTCGGCGAGCTCCTCCCGGTCGTCGCCCGCGGCGGGCTCCGCGCCCGCAGCCTCGAGCCGGCGGCGCGCCTCACCCGCCTCGGCTTCGAGACGCGCCACCTCGACGTCGATCGCCGAGAGCTTCTCCCCCGCCTCGCCCGCGGCGCGACGCAGCTCGACCTCGGCGGCGCCGAGACGGCGCAGCTCGCCGCCGAGCTCGCCCGCGCGCGCTGCGCCCGCGTCGACGCGGGCCCGAAGCGGCGGCTCGAAGCGCCCCACGGCGGTCGCCCCTGCGAGCAGCGCCTCGTCGAGACGCGCGGCGCCGGCTGTCAGCCGCGCCAGCACGTGCGGCCGCGCGCGGCGGCGTCCCGCGGCCTCGATCCGGGTCCGTAGGGCTTCGACCTCGGCGAACGCCACCTCCGCCGCGCCGGCGCGCTGCTCGGCCTCGGCGGCGGCCCGCGCCGCGCCGCGCGCGCGCTCGGCAAGCTCCTTCGCCTCGGCCTCGAGCCCGCGCCGGCGCGCCTCGAGCTCGAGCAGGACGGCCTCGGCCGTCTCCCCCTCGAACCAGAGCTCGCCGCGCTCGGGGTCGTAGCCGAAGCCCTCGGCCGTGACGGACGGGGCCGTCGCGGCGAGGAGCTCGTCCTTGGGCACGACCGGCAGCACGAGCTCGTTCGGATCGCGAACGAGGACGCGCAGGCTGCCGAGGCCCGCCGCAGCGGCGCGCTCGAGCAGGGCGAGGCCGTCGCGGAGGTCGCCGGCGACGAGCGCCGCGGCGCGCGGCCCGAGCGCGGCCGCCACTGCGCGCTCGCTGCCCGGCTCGACCTCGAGCAGCGACAGGGCGAGCCGGCCGCCGAGCTCGCGCGCCGCCGGCGGCAGCCCGTCCCGCTCGGCCAGCGAGCGCTCGAGCGCCGCCAGCTGCTGCTCCGCCGTGCGCGCCTCCTGCGCGAGCGTGTCGCGCTCGTGCACGGCGTCGCGCGCGGCGGCACGAGCCTCGAGCGCGAGCCGCTCCAGCTCGGCCGGCGCAGGGCCCGGCTCGGGCGCTTCCTCCGGATCGGCCGGCGGCTCTTCGCGCTCCCGCCGCACCCGCGCAGCGAGGCCCGCAGCGGACTCGCGCCGCAGCTCGAGCCGGTCGGCCGCGCTGCGCAGGCGGTAGAGGGCCTGCAGCGCAGCCTCCCGCCTCCCAGCCGCGTCGGCCAGCTCCTCCTCGGCCTCGTTGCGCTCGGCCAGCAGCGACTCGAGCTGCTCGTCGACCCTGCGCCTCGCGAGGACCGCGGCCGTCTTCCGCCCGCCCGCCTCGGCGAGGCGCTCCTCGAAGGCGGCGAGGTCGAGCTCGGCGATGCGGGCTTGCAGCGCCGCGATCTCGCCGCGCAGCTTCTCTGCGCGCTCCGCCGCGGTTGCCTGGAGGGCGAGGGGCCGCAGGCGCTTCCGCACCTCCTCCTCGCGGTCGCGGGCGCGCTCGACCTGCGCGGTGACGCGCGCGAGCTTGAGCTCCGCCCGGTGGCGGCGAGCCTTGAACTTCGCGAGCCCGGCCGCCTCCTCGATCAGCGCCCGCCGCTCGTGCGGCTTCGAGGACAGGATCTCCTCGACCTTGCCCTGGCCGATGATCGAGTGCATCCCGTGCCCGAGGCCGAGGTCGGCCAAGATCTCGACCAGGTCGAGCCGCCGCACCGCCGTCCGGTTGACGAGGTACTGCCCCTCGCCGCCGCGGTGGAGGCGCCGCGTGATCGCGAGCTCCGAGTAGTCGAGCGGGCCCTTCCCGTCGGCGTTGTCGAACAGGAGCTCGACCTCGGCAGCCTCGGCGGGCGCGCGGCCCGCCGCTCCGGCGAAGAGGACGTCATCGGGCTTCTCGGCGCGCAGCTCCGATGGGCTCAGCGAGCCCGCTGCCCAGATGATCGCGTCGGCGACGTTCGACTTCCCCGAGCCGTTCGGGCCGACGACGACAGCGACCCCCGGCTCGAGGCGCACCTCGATCGGCTCGGGAAACGACTTGAAGCCGCGCAGCTTGATCGAACGCAGGTACACGCGCCCGAACGGTAACTGGGACCGCGGATAGCGCGGTCCCAGTACCCCAAATAACACTCTGTTACTTGGCGGCTGCTGATGCGCGCTCGCCGCCGAGGAAAACACGGCGGAGGCGCTCCAGGCGTGGGCTAGCTAGTCCGAGTCGTCGCGGAGCAGCGGCTCGTCCTCGCGTTGCCGCTCCCCGTCGTCCTCGACGTCCTCGGATCGCGGGTCGTCAAAGATCAGGAAGACCCCGCGCGCGTCCTGCCGGCCGCGGTTGCTCGGCGGCGGCTGCTCGTCCTTGGGGCGTTTGCGTCCCACGTCAAGTAGACGCCAAATGAGGCGGAACCTTTCCCTTTACTCGACCTCGGCCTCCAGCTCGGCCGCAACGATCTCCGGCTCGATCTTCGCCAGGGCTTCCCTCGCCGCCTCCTGCTCGGCCGCCTTCTTCGAGCGACCGGCGCCCACGCCGAGCTGCACGCCGTCGATCATCGCGGCGCACGTGAAGCGGCGGTCGTGAGGCGGTCCTTCGACCTCGAGCACCGCGTAGTTGACCTGGCGGCCCTGGCGCGCGAGCGCCTCCTGCAGCTCCGTCTTGTGGTCGACATGCGTCGTCAGGGCGTACTCGATCCGGGCCGCGAACGCATTCACGACCGCGTCCTCGACCGCAGGAAAGCCGTGCTCGATGAAGAGCGCGCCGAGCACCGCCTCGAGCAGAGCCGCGAGCACGTTGCGATTCTTCGCGAGCCGCTCGATCTCGTCGGCCTGGAGGTCGCCGCTCTGCGCAGCAAGCCTCGCGCCGAGATCGAGCTCGCGCGCGACCACGGCGCAGCTCGCCCTCGAGACGACGTGCGAGCGGATCTTCGCCAGCCGCCCCTCCGAGAAGTCGGGGTAGCGCGCATAGAGCTCGTGCGCGATCGCGAGCTCCAGCACGCTGTCCCCGAGGAATTCGAGCCGCTCGTACGACTCCGTCCGGTCGGCGGCCCACGACGCATGCGTGAACGCAATCGCCGCCCTTTCGGGCGGGAGCGCGTCGATCAGCGGCGCGAGGTCCGGGTGACGGATGTCGCGCGACTTACTGGTGTGACGAGACGTAGTCGACAGCCTGGCCGACAGTTGTGATCTTCTGAGCGTCCTCGTCCGAGATCTTGATCCCGAACTGGTCCTCGAGCTCCATGATCAACTCGACGAGGTCGAGCGAGTCGGCGTCGAGATCCTCCTGGAACGACGCTTCCTCCGTGATGTCCGCCTCTTCGATTCCGAGCTGCTCGGTCAGGACTTCCTTGACTCGCTCGAAGACTTCCTCGCGCGACGCTGCCATGTCACCTCATTTAATGGGGGCCAGGAAAAATCGGACGCTGCAAAATCGCGCCGATCATACAACCTCAGTCTGCTGGGGCAGCCGTGCACCGAGGCGGCCGACGACGTCGTGCTCCACTCCGCGGGCGGCCAGCCTGACCGCATTCGCGACCGCGGTGCGGGACGAGTTGCCGTGCGCGATCACCGCCAGGCCACGCAGACCGAGGAGATACGCGCCGCCGTAGGTGTCGGGATCGAGGCGGTGGCGGAGGCGCCTGGTGGCCGGGCGGATGAGCAGGCCGCCGAGCTTCCCCGTCGTGGTGGCGGTGATCTCGGCGCGAAGCGCGTCGAGGAGGGCGCGGATCGAGCCCTCGAGGGTCTTGAGAACGACGTTGCCGGTGAAACCGTCGGTGACGACGACGGCGTGGGCGCCGCGGAGGATGTCGCGGCCCTCCGTGTTGCCGCCGAAGTTCAGGTCGCTTGCGGCGAGGAGGTCGTGCGCCTCGAGCGTCAGCTG
>WNGD01002150.1_pt1 | contig 20757 bp, 17 predicted proteins | sample 5400671 | NCBI WGS metagenome assembly WNGD01 (sample SAMN13153369, study PRJNA577476) | soil metagenome | isolation source: 40 cm soil or saprolite under grassland replicate 2 | place: USA:California | collected 2016-06-15 | reverse complement strand
TCCCTCGAGCGCGCCCAGCAGCTCGGACAGGCCTTCCGGGTCGTCGGTCATCCTCTCCAGCGCGCCGCGCCAGAACACCTTGCCACCGACTGCGGCATCCAGCAGAATCGCCCGCTCGGCGGCTGGGAGGGCGTCGAGACGCGCGGCGACGATCCCGCGAATAGTCGTCGGAAGTGGCGAGTCGTCCCCCGGGGTCGTCTCGGCGAGCGTCGCGGCGAGCTGCTCGATGAACAGCGGATTCCCCTCGCCCGTCTCAGCGAGCAGCGCCGCCTGCTCGGCGCGGCCGTCGTCTGCTGAGCTGCCGAGGAGTTGGGCGGCGAGTTCGCGCGCCTCGGACTCCTTCAAGTGGTCGAGCGGGAGCGCCGTGTAGGCGGGCAGGCCTCCTCCCCAGCCTGGTCTGGCGTCGAGGAGCTCGGGACGCGCCAGGGCAAGCAGCAGGATTGGAAGATCGCGGAGCCGCGCCGCCAGCAACTCGATTAGATCGAGGAGGCTGCGGTCGGCCCAGTGCACGTCCTCGAAGACCAGCATCGTCGGCCTGTTGCGGGCCACCGCCTCGATGAAGACACGGACGGAGAAGAACAGCGTCTCCCGGTCGGCGACCGAGCCCTCACGGTCGAGGCCCAGCAGGATCGCGAGGTGGCCGGTCACGACGTCCGACTCCGAGGGCCCGAGCAGCGTCGCGACCTCCGCTCGCAATTTCTCGAGGCCGACCTCGATCGGATCGCTCTCGAAGATCCCGCAGAACTGCTTGACGTGGGCGGCGAACGCACCGTACGCGCTGCTGTCACGGTAGGGCAGCGACCTGCCGCGGACACTGCGCCCGCCGAGCTCGCCCACGACGCGGCCGAACTCGATACCGAGTCGAGTCTTCCCGACCCCGGGCTCGCCGACGATCGTGACGAGGGTCGGCGTCCGTTCGTCGGCGACGCGTTCCCAGATGCCCTGCAGGACTCCGAGCTCGCGGCCACGTCCCACCAGCGGAGCACCCGAGATCTTCCGCTCGCCGGCCGGGACCAGCGCCGCCGTGGCGATCCAGGCCGGGACGACGGCGGCCTTGCCTTTCGCTTCAACTGGCGGCGTCGGCTCGTAGTGGATCGCATCGCGGGTAGATGCGTACGTCTCTTCGCCGACGATGATCCCGTTGACCGGCGCCGCCTGCTGGAGCCGGGAGGCGGTGTTGACGACGTCGCCGGCGACCATTGACTCGCCCATGCTCGGACGGGCGCCGAGCGAGACGAGGGCCTCGCCCGTGTTCACGGCGATCCGGAGCTGGAGATCCAGCCGGGCATCGCCGTCGTTCAACGCGCCCACGCTGTCCCGCACGGCCAGTGCGGCCCGGACGGCGCGCTCGGCGTCGTCACCGTAGGCGGTCGGAGCGCCGAAGACGCTCATCACCGCGTCGCCGACGAATTTCTCGACCACTCCGCCGAACGACTCGATCTCCCGCCGGACGGTCTCGTGGTACGGGGTCAGAACCGCCCGCACGTCCTCCGGATCAAGCCGCTCGGCGCGTGCGGTGAAGCCCACGAGATCGACGAACAGGACGCTGATGAACCGCCGCTCCTCCTGCGGCGTCGCCTCATCCACGCCAAGCGGGGCCCCGCACGCAAGGCAGAACCGAGCGACGTCCGGGTTGTCCTGGCCGCAAGTGGCGCAAACGGGCACAGGCGAAGACTACGACGAGCCCCAGCCGACGTCCGCAGCGCCACTTCGGACCGACCCCGGGTCTGGCACCGGGGCACGCCCCGAAGGGACCATCTTCCGAGACTGCCGTCCCCGGCCGTGTCCCGGGACCAGGTCGCGCCGTTCCGAGGCGCCGTCGTCGCAGCAGGGGGGCGTTACTTGTTCCGCGGGGACCTGGTCCCCGGCCATGTCCCGGGACCGCGTTCACCGCCATGTCCCGGGACCCGGTCGCGCCGTTCCGGGGGCGCCGGCATCGCAGTAAGCGGGGCGGCCGCACCCGCAAGTGCGGACCCGTCCCGGTGCCAGGCACTCGGACACGTCCGGAAGAGTCAGCCGATCTGTTTGCCCATCAACGCGGCGACGCCCGCGACTTCGCGGGCGAAGTCGGCGAACTCCGCCGTCGGGATTTGTTGCGGGCCGTCGCACAGCGCTTCCTCGGGACGCGGATGCGACTCGACGATGATCCCGTCTGCGCCAACGGCGGCGGCCGCGCGCGCCAGCGGCAGGACGAGCTCGCGCTTGCCGGCCGCGTGGGACGGATCGACGATCACCGGTAGGTGCGTCTCGTTCTTCAGCACCGCCACCGAGCCCAGGTCGAGCGTGTACCGCGTGGTGGTCTCGAACGTCTTGATCCCGCGCTCGCAGAGGATGATCCGGTCGTTCCCTTCCTTGGCCACGTACTCGGCCGCCATCAGAAGCTCCTCGACCGACGCGGAAGGCCCCCGCTTCAAGAGCACCGGCTTGTCCGCCCGGCCGACCTCGGCGAGCAACAGGAAGTTCTGCATGTTTCGAGCGCCGATCTGGATCACGTCGGCGGCCTCCAGCACCGCCTCCACGTGGCGCGGGTCCATCAGTTCGGTCACGACCGGCAGCCCGGTTTCCTCGCGTGCCTCCTGCAGGATCGACAACGCGTCGTTACCGAGTCCCTGGAACGTGTACGGCGAGGTTCGCGGCTTGAAAGCGCCGCCGCGCAACATGGTGGCGCCCGCGGCCGCGACCGCCCGAGCGGTCTCCAAGGTCTGCTCGCGGTACTCGACCGTGCAAGGGCCGGCGATCAGCCCGAAGTACTCGTCGCCGATCTTGCGGCCGTCCACGTCGATCACCGTCGGGTCGGGCGCGACCTCGCGCGCCACCAGCTTGTACGGCTTGAGGATCGGTACCACCTGCTCGACGCCGGGGTAGCCCTCGAGCGGCAGCGTCGCCAGCAGCTCCCGTTCGCCGATCGCGCCGATCACCGTCGCCTCGCGCCCACGCTGAACCCGGGCCGCGACGCCCGCCTCCTGCAGCCGCGCGAGCACATGCTCGGTCTGATCCGCGGTTGCCCCCGCGCCCATCACGATCAGCAGTTCGGGTGAGCCGTTCGTCGCCATCCGCTTCGAAATGTAGTTGCGATACTGAATACGAGAGCAATGCGGATTTTCAGCGGCATCCAACCCACGGGCGCGAAGCAGTTCGGCAACTACAGCGGCGGCTTCCGCCAGTACGCAGCCACACAAGAAGAAGGCGAGGCGTTCTTCTGCATCGTCGACCTGCACTCGATCACGATCTCGCATGAGCCGCAGGAGCTCTACAACTCGACGCTCGACCTCGCCGCGATGCTCTTCGCGACAGGAATCGAGCCGGACCGCTCGACGGTCTTCGTCCAGAGCCACGTCACGGCTCACGCCGAGGCAGCTTGGCTGCTGAGCTCCGTGGTGAGCTACGGCCAGTTGGGCCGGATGACGCAGTTCAAGGAGAAGAGCGAGCGCCACGAGTTCGTCTCGGCCGGCCTCTTCACCTATCCGGTCTTGATGGCCGGGGATATCTTGCTCTATCAGACCGACCTCGTCCCGATCGGCGACGACCAGAAGCAGCACCTCGAACTCGCGCGCGACATCGCCGAGCGCTTCAACAACCGCTACGGCGAGACCTTCAAGGTGCCGGAAGGCCGGTTTGCCGAGACCGGCGGCCGGATCATGGACCTGCAAGAACCCGAGCGAAAGATGTCGACCACCGCGGGAACGCCGCAGGGGACGCTCCTGATCCTCGACAACCCGGAGACGATCCGCAAGAAGCTGAAGAGCGCTGTAACCGATTCGGGAACGGACGTCCGCTACGAGCCGGAGCAAAAGCCCGGCATCTCGAACCTGCTGGAGATCATGTCGGTCGCGACCGGCGAGCCGATCCCGGAGCTCGAGGCCCGCTATGACAGCGGCGGCTACGGACAATTCAAAGCCGACGTCGCCGAGGCGGTCGTCGCGCTGCTCGATCCGATTCGCACGCGCTACGAGGAGCTCCGCGCCGACGAGCCCGAGCTCCGCGCCCTGCTCGCCCGCGGCGCCGACAAGGCGCGCGGAACCGCCGCGCCTACGCTCGAGCAGATGTACGAACGCATGGGCTTCGTCCGGCCGTAGAAGGAGATCCCCCCGCGGCCGAAGCCGCGGAGGGATCCGAGAGGTGGACTAGCCGGCGGGGACCTGTTTCGCGTCGAAGACGTGCGACAGGCTGTTGACGGCCGCATCGCGCGAGGACAGCGGCGCCAATCCGAACCGCTGCTCGATCGTCACGAGAATCGAGGTCGTGTCGTACTGGGTGTTATCGAGGGCAAAGTTGCCGCGCAGCCGCGGCGCCAGAATGAGGGCTGGGACCCGGCTACCGGGGCCCCACAGATCGTGTGGGCCGGGCGTCCCACCCTGTCCGGGAGGCGGCACGTGATCCCACTGACCGCCGAACTCGTCGTAGGTGACAATCACCATTGTGTCCTTTGCGCAGGCGCTGCCTTCGATCGACTGCAAAAGCTCGACGAGGTGGTTGCTCCCGCGCGACTCGCTCGTATAGCCGGGATGCTCGTTCTCGAGCCCGATCGGTTTGTCGAAGCTGACCGAGTCGAGCTTGCACTGCGAGCCCGAGTGGTCGATTAGGTCGATGAGCTCCTGCTCGTCACGAAGGTGTGTTCGCCCCGGCGTTCCGGGTGCGTAGTTCGCGTAGTAGTTGAACGGCTGATGATGGAACTGGAACACCTTGTTCGGGCAGTACGGCCAGGCCGGATTCGGAGACGAATCCGGATCCCCGCAGACACCCGTCACGGAGCCGTTCGTCCAGCCCGGCGCCCCCACGTCGCCGTCAGCATTCGACCAGCCGCCCGAGTACCAGGCCCAGCTGACGCCGGCCGCGCTGAGCTCGTCGCCGATCGTCGTGCCGGTCTGCGGCGGCAGCTGCGGCGTGCCCTTGAACGGCTGGTACGCCGGCTGGATCGTGTTGACGGCGTAGTCGCCGCACGCGCGGTTCGGGACGGCCGACGGGCAGAGCTGCGTAAGCTGCCGGTCGAGGACCGCCCCGGTCGGCGTGTACAGCGGGTAGCCGGTGGGCATCCCGTTCGAGTCGATGATCGAGTGGTTCGCCACCGGAGCTCCCGGCCACGTCGGCGACGCCGCCGCGATCAGCCACTGGTGGTTGAGGAACGAGCCGCCGAAGGCCGCCTGGAAGAAGTCGTCCGCGATCGCGTACTTCGGATGGCCGGCGCTGTGCAGGTATTTGTAGATCGGTAGCGCCCGCGTGTCGTAGTAGCCCTGGGTCAGGCCGACGGCGTCGCTACCTGTGGTGTACCGGTTTTGCTGCCCCTTGTTGAGCTGGTACTGCTCCTGGTAGAAGCGGTGCACGATGTCGCGCGTGCAGCCGCCGGGCAGGTTGGCGAGGCTCGGCGTCAGACCGTTTGCCGCAAAAACACCAGGTTGCGGACATGTCCGCGCGTCCGGCGGCAGGAACGCCTCGATCGAGAACGGGTCATTCGTGAAGTGGCTCGCGACGCCGTGGGCGGCGTCGTTGCACGTCACCGAGAGCGGCGGGGAGGTCAGGTTGACGTCGTTCTGCAGCAGACACCCGTAGGCGGTCCCATCCTGTGCAACCTGCGTCGTGTGCGCCGCGTCGGCGTTCGACCTTCCGTTGACGCCCTCCCAGCCTCCGTACAGGTTGTCGAAGCTGTGGTTTTCCTCGTAGATGACGACGATGTGCTTGATCTGATCCAGCTTCTTCTCGTCGCCGTTGCCCTTTCCGGCGCCTGCGACCGCTGATCCGCCCGCCAATCCGAGCAGGGCCAGTGCGGCTGCGCACAGCGTCACGCGCGCGGTGAAACGTCGAAGCATTTGCCCTCCTTCTCCCCTGGGTCGATGAGCCGGGCGATCCTCTCAGGTTCGTCAGCTCGGCTCAAGCCCGTTTCCAGGCCTTTACCACTTCGATATTGAAAGGACTCCCATTTTCGGTCCGGAGGCCTTAAGTTTCCCCGGTCACCGAGGAGGAGGAGAGAATGACTAGACGCCTGAAGATCGCGGGCGCACTGACGATTGCGCTCGCACTCGTCGCCGTGACAGCCGGCAGCGTTGCGCGCGCCGGCTCCGGCGCCGCCCCGGCCGCCAACGGAGAGCAGGGCTGCAAGCTCAACGGCCAGGGCACTGAGCTCAAGCACGTCATCTACCTACAGTTCGACAACACGCATCTGTTCCGAGACCGATCGAATTTCGCGTCGGATCTCGAGCAAATGCCGCATCTCATGAACTTTCTGAGCGACAACGGGACACTCAGCGACAACGAGCACACGATCCTCATCTCGCACACCGCGGGCGGGATCTTGAGCTCGCTGACCGGTCTCTATCCGGATCGGCACGGGCAGGCCGTCTCGAACTCGTATGGCTACTTCAGGCCAAACGGATCGGTCGGCTTCTCGTCCTCGTTCAAATACTGGACGGACACGACGGACGGCGGCAACCCGGCGACGACGCCTCCTACACCGTCGGCGGATACGAACTTCAACATGGTCACCGGAGACCCGGGCTCCCCGAAGAACACGCCCGCTCCGTGGGTTCCGTGGGCGCGCGCCGGCTGTGATGTCGGCAACGTCTCGACGGCGAACGCGGTGCTCGAGAACAACAACGCGATCACCTTCGCGGCCGGCCCGACAACGCTTGCGGCCGCTGCTTCGAGCGGCACGACCAACATCAAGGTCGGAAGCGTCACTGGCTTCACTGCCGGCATGGCGATCACGATCGACACGGGCGCGAATGCCGAGCCGGCCACGATCATGACGGTCGGAACCGCTGGCGCCGGTGGAACCGGAATCACCCTGACGGGGCCGCTGGCAAACAATCACGCGAGCGGCGTTCCGATGTACGGGCCGACTGCAACCGATCCGACCGGGGACATGACGAAGGTCTTCGGCGCGGGCTCGCCTGAGTGGCAAGAGGGCCGGGATTCTCAGATCGCGCCGTTCGCAAGCGCCGAGCGAGCGAAGGCGCTGACCGACTTCGTCGGCATCACGATCCACTGCGGAGTCAACGGCGGGATCTGCAACAACAGCCCGCATGCAAAGCCGGACGTGCTCCCGGACGAGCCCGGCGGCTATAGCGGCTTCGAGGGCCTCTTCGGCGCCCTCTACGTCAACCCGGCAATCACCGGCGGTAGCGCCGTCGTCAACGACACCGCCGGCAACCCGATCACCGACCCGTTCGGCCACCCCGGCTTCCCAGGCTTCGACGGGATGCCGGCCAACGTGACGCTCGGCTACGTCGCCCAGATGCAGGAGGCCGGCGTCCCGGTCACGTTCGGATACATCTCGGACGCGCACGACAACCACCAAAACGCGTTTCCGGCTCCGCCCGACCCGAACGGCGTCTTCCCGCGCGCGTCCGGCCCTGGCGAGTCCGACTACGTGGCGACTCTGAAGTCGTACGACGACGCGTTCGCGGCGTTCTTCGACCGATTGAAGAAGGACGGAATCAACCAGCACAACACGCTGTTCGTCGTCACCGCAGACGAGAACGACCACTTCGCGGGCGGTGTCTCCAATGACGGCACCTGGAGCCACACGTACTGCAACCTCGATACGTCGACGTCGTGCGCGGCGAACCAGATCGGCGAGGTCAACGCGAACCTGCGGTCGCTGCTGCCGTCCCCGACCACCCAGCCGGCGTTCTCGGTCCACAACGACTCGGCCCCGACCGTCTACGTGAATGGCAATCCGGCGCCTACGAATCCGGCTTTGCGGCAGCTCGAGCGCGACACCGCGGCCGCACAGGCGCTCGACCCGTACGTGAGCAGCCAGAAGACCCCGATTGCCCTCTACCTGGCCGACAAGGTCGGAGAGAAGGCATTGCACATGCAGACGGCCGATCCGCAGCGGACGCCGACGTTCACCCTGTTCGCCAATCCCGACTACTTCCTGACCGCGGGAGCGACGAATACAGGGGCGCCGACGAAGTTCAACTGCCCGAACTCGGCCAACCAGGCCTTCGTTTGCGTCGACTACCACTTCGCGTGGAGCCACGGCGACGCGACGGACGACATCGGCCGGACCTGGCTCGGAATGGCGGGTCCGGGCGTCAGACAGCTCGGCCAGACGAGCAGCATCTGGACCGACCACACGGACATCCAGCCGACGATGCTCGCCCTCGCGGGTCTAAGCGACGACTACACCCCGGACGGCCGGGTGATCTCCCAGGTCCTGACGAACGGCGCGCTCAACCAGGCGATGCGCGAGCACGAAGCTGCGTTGACGCAGCTTGGGACCGTCTACAAGGAGATCAACGCCCCGTTCGGCCCGCTCTCGTTCGACGTCCTCAACGCGTCAACGAGGGCACTCTCGAGCGGCACGTCGCTCGACGACAGCACCTATTCGGCGATCACCAGCCGGATCACGTCGCTGACGAACGATCGGGACGCGCTGGCCACGCAGATGCGCGACGTGCTCAACAACGCCGCGTTCGGCGGACCAGTACCGACCACGAGTGAGATCTACGACCTCGCGAGTCAGGGGAACACCATCCTGATGCGGGCGAATCAGCTCGGAGTGGGTTACTCGCCGTAACCGGCTCGTAATCGTTCGACCTCGGCCCCGGTGAGCTCGCGAGACTCGCCGGGGCCGAGCCCTTTCAGGGTCAAGCCCGCATAGCGGCTGCGGTGAAGCCGGGCGACCGGATGCCCGACCGCGGCCAGCATTCGCTTGACCTGGTGCTTGCGGCCCTCGTGGATCGCGAGCTCGATGCGTGATGGAGCGAGTCGCGTGGCACGTGCGGGTGCAGTCGGGCCGTCGTCCAGCTCGACGCCGCGCTCGAGCTGCCGGAGAGCTGCGTCGGTCGGCTCGCCCTCGACCTCGGCCTCGTAGACCTTTTCGACCTCGTAGCGCGGGTGGGCAAGCCGGTGGGCGAGCTCGCCGTCGTTCGTGAGCAGCAGGGCGCCGGTCGTGTCGGCGTCGAGCCGCCCGACCGGGACGAGGCGCGCCTTGTAGTTCGAAACCAGCTCGACGACGGTGCTGCGGCCGTGCGGATCGCTCGCGGTCGTGACGACCCCCGCCGGCTTGTGGAGCAGGACGTAGCCGAGAGGTTGTCGCTCCAGCGGGCGGCCGTCTAGCTCGACCCGGTCACGCTTCGCCACGAAGGTGTTCAGCTCGCCCGGTTCGCCGTTGACCGTGACGCGGCCGGCCTTGATCAGCTCGTCGGCCTTCCGCCGCGAAGCCACGCCGGCCCGGGCGAGGTAGGCGTTCAAGCGCACGGCGGAATAGTCGCTTCGAATATCGCTTCGGGCACCGTGTCTCGGATTGTCGCCTCCGTCACACCTGCGTTTCCCACGCGTCCAACTTTCGCCGCTACGCTCGCCTTGGGGAGGAGGCCGGGGCGCCTTGGTTGACGCGTCAACAGAACGAACACGTCCGAGGATCGGCGGACGCGCGTTAGGAGATCCGCGCGCTGCGCGTCATCATCGGTTTCGTGCCGCACTACGTGACCCTCATGCGCTGGACGTCCCAGGGCGTCGCGGGCCTTCCAGCCTGGCGTGAGCGCGTCGAGGACGGCGAGCGGATCATCGGCGAGGCCGGCGGCAGCCTCGTCGGCGTCTACGTCACGCTCGGGCGCTACGACGTGGTCGAAATCTTCGAGGCGCCCGACGACGAGACCGCTGCGGAGATCATCCTGAAGCTCCAACGGCACGGGGCCGAGCACACGGAAACGCTGCGCGCTTTTACCCGCAACGAGGCCGAAGAGATCATCCGCAAGCTTTAACGGATCACCGTTCGGCCTGAGCCCGCGAGCGGCTAGGAGCCTTGCCTTTCGTTGTGGATCTCGAACTCAGTCGACTGCGGAGGCGTCGGAAACGCCGCATTGCCGAGTCCTTGGAGCCCCGGCATCAACGTCTCGTCACGGAAGCGCTCGTAGCTGTCGCGGGAGTCCCAGAGCGCGACCACGATCCACCCATCGTCCGTGGCGCCGGCCGCGTGGTAGGTCTGGCCCTGGGGAAGGCTCCCGTCAGCAGGGTGAACGCGAGCGATCCCCGCTTCGTACTGATCCCTGGTCCCACCGGGGAACCGGTGGACGATCCCGAAAGTCGCCATGTGCCCCTCCCGATCTCGATGTCGAAGTAGCGAGCGATCCTAACGCGTCAGGCCGGTCGCCTCTCGGCTACTGCCTCGAGCCGCGCGCGGATCTCGTCCGCTTCGCCGCCGAGGTCGTCGAGGCGGGGCAGCGCCGCCAGCGACTCGAGCCCGAAGACGCGCTCGAAGAGCGGCGTCGTCTTGTAGCGGATCGCGCCGGCCGCCTCGCCGTCTCGGCCCGCCTCGCTGATCAGGCCACGCTCGACCAGGCCCGCGACGACGGAATCGGCGGCGACACCGCGGATCCGGGCGATGTCCGGCCGCGTGCACGGTCCGAAGTAGGCCACGATCGCGAGCGTCTCCATCGCAGCGCCCGAGAGCCCACGCTCGACCGGCCGCTCGAACAGCCGGGAGCACGCGTCGGCGGCCTCGCGGGTAGCGCGAAATGCCCAGCCGCCGGCAACCTGTTCGAGCACGATGCCGCTGCGGCCTTCGCTGTAGCGCTCACCGAGCAGCCTCAGCGCGGTCTCGATCCGCTCCGCGTCTTCGTTCGCGGCCACGGCGAGCTCCTCGACCGGCAGCGGCTGCGAGGCGACGACGAGCAGCGCCTCGACCGTTCGCGCGAGCCGGTCAACCGGATTGGCAGTGATCAGGCGGAGCGGGCGATCCATTCCTGTTCCTTTCGTTCGACGCCGGCGCGCGCAACCCTGATCGGAGCAAACGAACCCGCCTGCGCCAGGGAGACCTCGCCGGCCTTGCGCAGCTCCAGCAGCGCCAGAAATGCCACGGCCGCCTCGACGCGGGACAACCCGATGACCTCGGACTCGAAGTCGAACCGCCTCCGCCGCCGCAAGACAGCGCGGAAGCGCTCGAGAAACTGCGACACAGGTGGAAACCGGAGCGCCATGTGTCCGAGCGAGAGCGACGGGGGCTCCGTCGCCAGCAGCCGCAGCGCAGCGCCCAGCCGCTCCGGATCCTGCGGCGCGAGCTGGCGCTCCACCCGGGGCGTCAGGGGCGCTGGCCCGGTCCGGAAGAACCGCTCCGATTCGCCCTCGAGCCGCTCGGACAGCCACGCCGCGGCCTCCTTCATCCGCCTGTAGTCGGCCAGCCGCCGCGCCAGCTCCTCGGCCGCCTCCTCCGGCTCCAGTTCCGACAGCTCGAGCTCCTCCTCGGGGAAGAGACCGCGCGCCTTCAGCTCGAGCAGCGCCGCAACCAGAACCAAAAACTCCCCGCACGCGTCGAGATCGAGCCGCCCTCGCTCCTCCAGGCGATCACAAAAGGCCAAGACGATCTCGGCGACGTCGACCTCCGCGAGCTCGAGCTCCTCCCGGAGCACAAGCGTCAGCAGCAGGTCGAACGGCCCCTCGAAGGCGTCGAGGTCCAGCTCGAGCTCGCGCACGATCACTGGTGGCTCTCCCGGTGCCATTGCCGCGCTGCCGCCGTGCGAGCACCAAGCGAGGCAAGGACGCAGGGAGCGTCCCTAGCCGCAGTGCTACGGGCGCGACTGAGGACGCCGCATCGCGCCGCGTGATCGCGCGTCGGCGGCCCGGAGGATGGTGCCGGGAGAGCCACTCAACCGCAGCCTAGTCCCGCTACCGGACGCGGCCCTTGGGCACGGCCATCGCCGGGCCCTTGGGCGGCGCCTCGCGGCGACGCCCGACGCTTCCCTTCACCCCTTCGTCCCGGATGAACTGCCACCAGATGAAGAAGCCGGTCGAGAGGACGAAGAGGACGATCGAGACCCACGCGTTCGTCCGCAGGCCGAGGAAGTGCCCGGAAGGGTCGACCCGGAGCAGCTCCTCGAAGAAACGCCCGAAGCAGTAGTAGGAGACGTAGAGCGCGAACAGCGCCGGCGGCCGGATCCTGAACCGCGAGCCGACCCACAGCAGAATCCCGACCCCGATCAGGTCGTAGATGAACTCGTACAGAAAGGTCGGGTGGAAGGTCGTGTTACCGAGGTACTTCGGAACCCGGTGCTCGAAATCGATCTTCAGCCCCCACGGCAGGCTGGTCGGCTTCCCGTACAGCTCCTGGTTCCAGTAGTTGCCCCAGCGTCCGATCCCCTGCGCGAGCAGCAGCCCCGGCGCGACCGCATCCATGAACAGGAAGACGCTTGCCTTCGCGCGGTGGACGATCCACGCCCCGACCACGCAGCCGAGGAAGATCCCGCCCCAGACGCCGAGCCCGCCCTGCCAGACGGCGAACGGTCCCCACCAATGCTTGGGTACCTCGCTCCAGCTAGTGATGTCGTGGTAGGCACGGGCGCCGACGATCCCCGCGGCGACGCCCCAGACGGCGACGCGCAGCACAAGATCCGGATCGCCGCCGAGCCGCTTCCAGCGGACCCAGGTGAGCCAGATGCACGCGACGATCGCGAGCAGCAGCATCAGGCCGTACATGTGAATCGGCCGTCCGAAGATGTGGAAGACGCCGCTGTGAGGCGACGGAATCGAGGCGAGCAAGAAGGTCACCGGCGGGACATTCTGCCGGTACGGGCGAAAGCCTGCCTACAGGAGGATTTCGACGGCCACCGGAACCGGGCAGCCTTGCGAGACCAGGTCGATAGCTTGATGGAGGTCGACGTCGTGTCGTTCAGCCAGCCTGGCCGCGTCGCGAACCGGGTAGCCGGCGCGCTCCAACTCCTCGCATCTCCATTCGACGATCCGGTCGAGCTCGGTGTCCGGTGCAAGTCGAGTTTCTGCCGCACTCATATCTAAAGATTCGGTCGCCGGCCGTTTTCGGTTGTCCCCTTTCCGGGGGGTTCGCACGAGACTGAAGTTCAGTGTTTAGCGCGGGCCGGCCTCCACGCTCGGCGGCCACTCCTCGGCGGTGACCGCATAGAGCTTGTGGTCCTGCCAGACCCCGGCGATCTGCAGGTAGCGTCGGGCGAGCCCCTCCTCCCGGAAGCCCGTCTTCTCGAGCACTCGGATCGAAGCGATGTTGCGCGGGATCACGGCCGCTTGCACGCGGTGCAGCGCGAGCTCGCCGAACGCAGCATCGACCGCTTGCCGTACCGCCGCCGTCGCGTAGCCGCGCCCGTTGTGCCGCTCTGAGACGAAGTAGCCGAGGTGTGCGTTTGCGAAGGGCGGCGGCGAGATCCCTGACAGTTGGATCCGTCCCACGAGCTTGTCGCCGGCCTCGACGAAGATCCCGAAGTCGACGAGATCCTCGGCCTCGCGCAGCCTCGCGAGCCCATGTCGTTGCACCTCGAGCGTGAAGAAGCTGTCGGGCCGGATCGGCTCCCACGGATCCAAGAACGCCCGATCGCGCACCAGCACCTCGAGCAGCGCCTCCGCGTCTCCGAGCTCCAGCTGGCGGAGATAGACCGCTATCTGATTAGTTCGCGTACTCGAACGGCGCAAAGACCGAGTGCCTGCCGGAGAGATCGAACCTGACCTCCGGTGTGTCGACCTTCATCCGCTCGTTGGTCGCTATCTCGCCGTTGGACCAGATGAAGCCGCCCTCTTTGACGATCCTGACGTTGTTCTCCTCGCCGCCTACTGGACTTCGGAGCGGCGTCATCACCGCATCCGCGACCCCGTCGATCGAGACGCGCGAGCTCTTCCCTTCGACCGCGAGGTCGACCGAGACGCGGTCGACCGCGGACGGCGCGTCGAAGGTCGAGTTGAAGATCTCGAAGAAGGAATATCCCTCCTCCCCACGCCAGATCCGGCTGAGCGCCTCGTACTGTTCGTCGGACTCGCAGTCCGCGTACGCGTGACCTCGGCCGCCGCGTTCGTGGATGGCACCCGGCCACCAGAGCGCCCAGATCACCCTCGAGCCGGTGAGGTCGAGGCCGTCAAAGCCGCCATCCTCGATCCGGTGGGCAAGGAGCGCCTGGCAATTTCCCTCCGCGGAGTTTGGAGAGCCCTTGAAGTTGCAGCCGCAGCCGGGATCGCAGCTGCAGAACTCGAGATAGCTGCCCGAAAGCTTCCAGTCGGTCATTTCTGTTCCTGACACTCGCGCGAGCTAGACGCCGAAGCGACGGGCCGCTGAATCGAACTCGTCGAACTGGACGATCGTGCAGCCTTCCTCCGTCCAGGCGTCGTGCCCCGCGGGAACCACGAAGACGCCGCCTTCTTTCGTGTCGATCTCGGTCCCGTCCTGCATCCGGGCCTTCATCGATCCCTCGATCACATAGCCGACATGCGTGTCGCCGCAGCTGTCGGCGCCCATCTTCTCCGAGAACCTCCACCCGGCGGGGTAGGCCGCGCGCTTGACTTTCATGTCGCCGAGATAGACGACGTCGATCATCACGCCACCCTTCTCCGCCTGCTCGTCGGGCTGATCGAATGATCGACTCGCCGCCTTGCTCATGGTCGCCATGCGGTTTCTCCCTTCGTTTTTTGCGGTCGCGGCGAGCCTACTCGCTCCGGCGTGGCGACTCCAAGCCTTGTCCCCGGATCGGGTCCCGTGGCAAGACCCGTGCTGCCATGTCCGGGGACCGCGTCCGCCGCCATGCCCGCGGACCCGGTCCGCCTGCGAGACCAGCGCGGCCGTGTCCGGGGACCCCGTCCGCCGGCAGGTCTCGCGACCCGGTGCGCAGGCAAGGTCGTTACGGCTATGTCCGGGGACCAGGTCCGTGGCCGTGTCCGGGGACCCGGTGCGTCAGCGAGGGGTGCACAGCTCACGAGCCCCGTGGCGCCTGCGATGCCGCGATCGCGCCGGGCCGGTCTGCGACGCCGACCTCGTAGACATCGAGCCCGACGCGCCGTCCCTTCAGCGAGTCCGGATACGCCTTCGGGAAGCTCGCGAGAGCCGGCTCCGAAGCCTCCATCGCCTCGAGCGTCTCGAAGAACGTGATCCCGATGCTCTTGCCCGCCTTCCGATCCACGAGCGTCAGGAACGCCCTCGACTCCGGCAGCATGTCCACGTGCCGGCGAGACCGCTCGTCGAGCCGCCGGATCAGCTCGTCGATCTGTTCAGGATCATGGCCCTCGAAGAACGCAACGCGCGCGTACAAGCCTCCACCTCCGTGTCGCTTTGGTGGCGAACCTAGACCAAGCGTCCCCGGACGAGTCGGAGCGTCCGGATAAACGGTGCGGCCGCGAATAGGCCGGCTCGATGTCCGCGACACACCGCCGTGCTATCCTAGATATCTAACCTCTTCGAAGGAGATATCTCTTTTGGCCAAGACATCTTTGGAAATAGACCACGAGAAGGTAGGCCAGGCGAAAGAGATTCTAGGCACGCGGACGCTGGCGGCCACCGTTGATGCCGCCCTCGACGAGGTCATCAACCTCAATAAACGGTCGCGCCTCCTCGAACGCATGAGACGAGAGGGCGGGATCGGCCCTAGACCTAGCGAACTCCGACGACTTCGTGAACGCTAAGTGGCCGACCTCGCGCCCTCGTGCCACGCTTCCTAGTCGACACGAGCGCCTGGCATCGAGGCGTCGCGTCAGCCGCCCTCGACAAGCGGTGGTCCCGAATGCTGCTCCGGAACGAACTGGCGCTCTGCGCGCCGGTCTTACTTGAGCTCCTCTACTCGGCCAGAGGCTCGCGCCACTACGCGGAACTGGCTTACGAGCTCAGCGGTGTCCCGAGTCTGCCGCTGAATCCATCGGCTACCAGCCGCGCGCTCGAGACCCAAGCTCTTCTCGCCGGAAGGAGCCAACATCGGGGGCCGACTCCGATGGATCTCCTCATCGCCGCCGTTGCAGAGCTCCACAATCTGACGCTTCTACATTACGACCGGCATTTCGAGCAGATAGCCCGCGTCACCGGCCAGCCGACCGAGTGGTTGGCGAGGCCGGGTTCCCTCGCCTAGACGACGGGTCATCGCCAGGCGAGGCTTCGCGATCTCCTTGGGCTACGCTCGACCCATGCCGCGGCTCGTCGGCATCAACCACGTCGCGCTCGAGGTCGAGAGCGTCGACGACGCGCTCGAGTTCTACGGCCGGATCTTCGAGTTCGGGCTGCGGGGCCGGTCGGCGCGCATGGCCTTCATCGACCTGGGCGACCAGTTCATCGCGGTCGCCGAGGGCCGAACGCAGGCTCCGGACCGGCACCGACACTTCGGCCTCGTCGTCGACGACAAGGAGGCGACGCGGCAGGCGCTCGAAGCAGCCGGCGTAGAGATCCAGCCGGGACGCGGCCTCGACTTCCTCGACCCCTGGGGCAACCACATCCAGGTCGTCGACTACCGAGACATTCAGTTCACGAAGACGCCCGAGATCTTGCGGGGAATGGGTGTCGAGGAGCTTGCGAAGTCTGACCAGGCACTTTCGGAGCTCCGCGAGAAAGGGATGGCCGGCTCCGTCGGCTAACCACCAACTCGGCTTCGGCGTCAGCGGAAACGTGGAGGGCGACCAGCCGGCCACCCTCCACCTTGCAGATTCTCCCCGGGCTCAGCTCTGGCTCATGGCGGCCATCGCTGCCTTGGCGCGGTCCTCCATCTCCTCCGGAGGAACGTCCTCGACGTGGGTCGCGACGTACCAGACGTGCCCGAACGGGTCGGTGATCGCGCCCAACCGATCGCCCCAGAACATGTTCTCCACCGGCGTCACAACCGTTGCGCCGTTGTCGACTGCCTTCTGCACGGTCGTGTCGACATCCTCGGTGTACAGCATCAACCCGCCCGTACAACCGCCGAGCTCTTTCGGCGCCGTCGTGGCCGACTCCGGGTTCGGGTCGGCGAGCATGACGACGGAATCGCCGATCTCGAGCTCGGCGTGGCCGATCTTGCCGTCGGGCCCGGGCATGATCACCTTTTCCTTGGCCCCGAACGCCTGCTTGTAGTAGTCGATCGCACTCGCAGCGTCGTCGACGGCGAGATAGGGGATGAGGCTGTGGAATCCCTCGGGAATGGCCTGTGGCGGCATGGGCTCCCTCCCTCCCGTTGTGGTGTCGGTGCCGATTCTAGGTGACGTGTCGCAGGCCTTGAGCTAGCCCTGCTACACGACCGCGGCTTCGCCGAGCAGAGCCTTGGCCTCGGCGAAGAAGTCCGGCACCGGCTGGACGCGGTAGTCCTTGCCGAGCTGCAGCGTCTTCGGCCCGGCCGAGGTCTCCAGTGCCACGACGACGGGCGCCTCGCCGGGGTACTCGCGCACCAGCGCGGCCAGCTCGCGAATCAAGCCCGCCTTGGCCCGCAGCGCGTCGATCCGCAGCAGCACTTCCTTCCGCTCCGGCGTCGCCTCGAAGGTCGAGACCTCGATCGCGATCAGCTTCGTCTCCCCCTCCTTGTGGTCGATCCGCGCCTTGACGACCAGGATCGCGTCGGCGACCAGCAGCTCGTGCGAGGACGCGTACACGGAGTTGAAGACGACGCACTCCGCCGAGCCGATCACGTCATCAAGCCGGACGAAGACCATCGGCTCGCCCTTCTTGGTCGTCACCTGCTTGACCGCCGAGACGATCCCGCCGACGGTCACGATCTCGCCGTCCCGCCGGCGCTCGAGCTCGGCCAGCGTCGCATCGGTCTTGCGCCGAAGCTGGTTGCGCACCGCGTTCAGCGGATGCTCCGAGACGTAGAGCCCCAGCGTCTCCTTCTCCAGGCGCAGCAGCTCGTTCTTCTCGAACTCGTGCACCGGGATCTCCGGGTGGTGCTTCGGCGCGGTCTCGACCTCGTCGCCGAGATCGAAGATCGAGCCCTGCCCCGCGATCTTGTCCGCCTGCGTCCGCCCGCCCCAGGACAAGGCCTGCTCGATGCACTCCAGCATCCCGCGCCGCGTCGCCCCGGTGGAATCCAGGGCGCCGCACTTGACCAGTGACTCCAGCGCCCGCTTGTTTGCGCACTGGGGATCGACCCGCTCGGTGAAGTCCCACAGCGACTCGAACCGTCCCCCGTCCTCCCGCGCCGCGATGATCGCCCGCGCGGCCGGATCGCCGACGTTCTTGACCGCGTTCAGCCCGAAGCGAATCTTCCCCTCGACAACGGCGAAGTCACAGGCCGAGTAGTTGACGTCCGGCGGCAGCACCTCGATTCCCATCTCCGCGCATGCGGCTACGTAGAAGGGCACCCGGTCCTTCGTGTTCATCACGGACGAGATCAGCGCCGCCATGTACTCGCGCGGGTGGTTGGCCCGCAGCCAGGCCGTCCGGTAGGCGATCAGCGCGTAGCAGGCCGCGTGTGACTTGTTGAACGAGTAGTCCTGCGAGGACTCCATGTCCTTCCACAGCTGGTTCGCGACCTGCGGTGTCGTGCCGCTCTGGGCGCAGCCCTCGAGGAACTTGTCCTTGAGGGACGCCATCAGCTCGTGGATCTTCTTGCCGATCGCCTTGCGCAAATCATCCGCCTCGGCCGGCGTGAATCCAGCGATCTGCTTTGCGATCTCGAGGTACTGCTCCTGGTAGATGCAGTTGTGGACGATCACGTTGTTGGCGACGAAGTTGTGGATCCGGTCTACGGTGATGTCGTAGACGCGCTCCTCGCCAGCGGGTTCGATCCTCTCGATCTCCTGCCAAATCACCCGCCCGGCCCGAGCGGTCGCCTGCGTCTCGAGTGCGTCGATTGCAGGCGCGATGCAGTTGAACGCGATCCGGCTTGCCCGACGGCCAGTCGGATAGAAATGCCGGCGGTCGATCCCGGTTTGGGCAGCAAGGGCGCGAACCGAGAGAGCACCCGCGCGCATCCGCTGGCCCTCGCGCGGTTGCAACCGCGACGAAGCAGACAGGATTTCCGCCAAGGCCCGCTCACGCGACACTTGGCGGCTCGTATCGACTGCTGATGTGCGGACCGCGGCTTTTTCGGTCAGCATGAAGGGCTGAATCAAGTCGGCGAACCGCCTCGTTCCGCGCGCCGTTACCTGATAGGCCGAGCGTGTGATCGGGCGACCACTCTCAGCCGCAACGTACGTCGATTTGTGGACCGTCGTGCGGATTCCGAGGCGCAAAAGAAGTGTCTGGAGGTCCTCCGCCATTCGCGCGGAAATCGTCTTCAGCCAGGCGCAGCGCGAGTCGACGTGACCGTCGCAATCCCAGTACGCCGCAAGGAATCGCGCGATCTCCTCGTCTGCTAGCTCGAACACGCATTCAGGAATCCACTTCTCCCCGCTTCGCGGCCCCTTCCTCTTTCCAGCTCCGCGCGGGTCGCTGAGCTTCCACCGAAGCCCGAGTTCCCGTAGCCATGCCTCGAGCTGGGAAGGGACGCGATGGCCGATCCGACCGGTTGAAACGGTTATCCGGTTGACCCCGCGAGCCTGGACGCGCCAGCGAAAAGCAACGTCGTCGAATCCTTCACGGCAAACACGCTCGAAGTCGTCGCAAAGTGTCTGGCTCGACGAGTAAAACGCAGGCGGTGCAGTCGAGCTAAGCCCCCCTTCGGCGAGGAGGTAGCCGAGCGCTTTGATTCGCGCCCGTTCGCCTGTGCCGAGACAACGCCCACGGTAGGCAGGTCGAAGGTACGCTGGCGTGGCGAGGAAATCACCCGCGTCGAGTTCTCGCAACTCGCGCCACCCGTCCTCCGTTAAGAAGCGGTGGTCGGCTGTCGCCGTGATCGTCGAGCCATTGCGGAGACAAAGGCGGTAGACGGGTCGCACTCCGTTTTCGACCCAGTTGCTGACCGGTGCATACGTCGTGTCTAGGTCGTCGTCGACGCCTTGAACGAGAACGTCGTCGTGCTTGTCAAGCTCGTCAAGACGCTTTCGCCGCCCCGACGCGGCATCGAAGACAAGCGTGTCCCCGGTGAGGCATGTCCCGTGCGTGACGCCGGTGATCGCCTCGAGCCGCGGGTCGATGAAGGTGACCGGCTCCTGGCCGTTCTTCCGCTTCGCGTAGACCGGGATGTAGGCCATAGGCCCCGGCCGGTAGAGGGCAACGAGCGCGATCAGGTCCTCGAACTCGGTGGGCTTCACCTGCCGCAGCGCCTCGCGCATGCCCGACGACTCGAACTGGAAGACGCCGGCCGCCTCACCGCGCGCGAGCATCTCGTAGGTCTTGCGGTCGTCGAGCGGAATCTTCGAGATATCGAGGCCGTTCCCGATCAACTCCTCGGCCTTGTCGATCACATCGAGGTTGCGCAGGCCGAGGAAGTCCATCTTGAGCAGGCCAAGCGCCTCGACATCCCACATACCGAACTGCGTGACGACCTCCTGGTCGGAGCCCTTCTGCTGCAGCGGGACGATGTCCGTCAGCGGACGGTCGGAGATGACGACCCCGGCGGCGTGGATCGAGTCCTGCCGGATCAGCCCCTCCAGCGGCTTCGCGAGATCCACGATCTCCTTGACCAGGGGATCGGCGTCATAGGCCTGCTTCAGCTCGGCCCCGCCCTTGAGGCAGTCGTCGAGGTAGACCTTCGGTCCCTCCGGGATGAGCTTCGCGACCTTGTCGACGGTGCCATAGGGGATCTCGAGCACGCGCCCGGCGTCGCGGACGGCGGCGCGCGCCATCATCGTCCCGAACGTGATGATCTGCGCGACCCGGTCGCGCCCGTACTTCTCGGCCACGTAGTTGATGACGCGGTCGCGGCCGGCGACGGAGAAGTCGATGTCGATGTCCGGCATCGACTTGCGGCCAGGATTGAGCATTCGCTCGAAGAGCAGCCCATAGCGGATCGGATCGACGTCCGTGATCTCGAGGCAGTAGGCCGCGAGCGACCCGGCGGTCGAGCCGCGGCCGGGCCCGACGCTGACGCCGTTCCGCTTCGCCCAGCCGATGAAGTCCCAGACGATCAGGAAGTAGTCGGCAAAGCCCATCTCCTTGATCGTCTTCAGCTCGAAGCGGAGCCGCTCGTTCAGCTCCGGCGTCACGCTTTCGTAACGCTTTTGCAGGCCTTTCTCGCACAGTTCGACGAGGTAGTCGAA
>WNGD01004210.1_pt1 | contig 20758 bp, 19 predicted proteins | sample 5400671 | NCBI WGS metagenome assembly WNGD01 (sample SAMN13153369, study PRJNA577476) | soil metagenome | isolation source: 40 cm soil or saprolite under grassland replicate 2 | place: USA:California | collected 2016-06-15 | reverse complement strand
GGGTCGTTATTCATCCTCTCTTTTACTTCTTCTACTGATAAATGTGGCGCTGCTCTTGTTATCCTTGCCATCGCTCTTTCCTTCCGATCTTGGTTTCCTCTTTTCAGAATTCTACCACAGACCGCAAGTTGGTATGAGTGACAAGCTGGCGATGCGCACTTCAGACGCGACCGTGCTCTGGTCTCTGTTTCTGGTTCCTCTGCGTGAGGTTGGCCAGGTGCGAGTCGTTGGAGTGGACGATTGGAGTTGGCGGCGCGGCAAGCGCTTTGGCAGTATTCTCGTGAACCTGGAGACGCACAAAATTATCGACCTGCTGGCTGATCGCGAAGCGGAAAGCGTGCCGCGGTGGATGGCCGCACATCCCGAAATTGAGGTGGTAAGCCGGGATCGTGGAGGCGTTTATATCGATGGATGCGGATTGTAGCAAAGATTCGCCGTTTCAGAAGATAGGTTTCGCCGCAGCTTACGCTCAACATGGGATCTGCACCTCCCAGATTCGGAAGGTATATTTCGCCGCAATGCTGAAAACGGAAGGTATGTCCTGCCACCATTTCTCCCATACCTGAAAAGCCAAATCTTCCTGAGCGTGATCATCTACGAGCTCATTTTTTGTAGCAAGGAGCAGATCATGACGAGACCATTGGATGGTGTGGCACTCTCAGCCTACTTCCGTCGCCTGGGCCTTGGACCCGAAGCGCTGGAATTACTGACGCATGTTCGTTCCTCTCCACCTCACCGGACACCAGGAAGCCGTGCAGGCAACATGCCGGTCTGGTATCCGAGTACCAAGATGCAGTGCATCATCAAAGCGGAGAGCGCCAAAGTCGAATTTGCCTTTTTACTTGAGGCAGAGCATTCGGATGATGTCCTAGAGTTCTTTGACCAGCCGCCTCCCATTCCTCTGGAGTACCGCGATCGGCGCAATCATGTGCAAAGGCCGCTCCATACGGCTGACTACTTTGTTTTTCGCTACCATTCCGCTGGATACGAGGAATGTAAGCCCGTTGAGAAACTGATCCAGCTTGCCCAAACCCATCCGAATCGCTATCTCCTCGACGATCATGGGCAGTGGCGTTGCCCTCCAGGTGAAGCCTTCGCGGCCTCATATGGCCTGACCTACCGGGTACGTGCCTCCGATCAAATTAACTGGGCGGCTCAAGAGAATTGGCTGTATCTCGAAGACTACCACAATGACCTGGACAAATTGCGCGTTTCAGATGCTGATCTGGCAGCACTTTACCAGATCGTTGAGGACTCTCCAGGTATCACGCTTGCTGATCTGCGTATCGCCGCATTGCCAGTCAGTTCTGATCAGATCAATATTGCCATCGTTAGGCATGAGCTCTACGTAGACCTGGCCGTGCATCGACTAACGGAACCCGGATGCGCTTCTGTGTTTCGCTCTCGCGAGACTGCACGCGCCTACCGCCATCGAGGCGACCATGCTAACGATCTAGGAATCGAGGCTCATCCCGTCGAAATGGTGCAAGGGAGTGCCATCAGTTGGGATGGAAGACCTTGGCGTTTGCATCTTGGGCAAAAGGACATTACGCTCATCGCTGAAGAAAGCGATCCGTTCTCACTCTCTCGCTCTGCTTTTGAACTCCTGGTGAAGGAAGGCAAAATTGTGGGGGCTCAAACAGAGACCCGATCCAGCATTACCCCCGAAGGCGTTGCCCTTCTCGAAAACGTTCGCCCAACGGATCTGGTCGTGGCACAGTTCCGCAACCGGGTCATTCATCCTGAACAGTACCATGATGACGAACAGGAAAGGGTCACTGGCCAGGGAGAAACCATCCCAGCACGCACCAGGCGCGATTGGAAGCGCTGGTATCGGGACGCAGAAATCACCTACGGCAGTGGCTTGATCGGCCTGTTACCAGACTTTGCCAACTGTGGCAGAAAAAGGAAAATTGCTGATTCGGTCATTGACCTCATCGAACACGTTCTGGAAACCCACTACGATACGGTGACCCGCAAACCCAAGCGGGGGGCGTACGGAGAGTACCTCAACCAGTCTCAGGAGAAAGGCCTGCCAACCATTTCGCAGCGAACCTTTTACGCGCAAGCCCAGCGCCACAAAACGATCTACGAGCAACTCCTCGCGCGCGAAGGTGCGCGCGCTGCCTACCCCTTCAAAGAGTATCATCACCCAGGCAAGAGAACCATCACCACTCACGGGACATATGCGTGGGCCATGGCTCATATTGACCATCTGGAAGTTGATCTCCAACTGTGTGACTCGAAGACGGATCAGCGATTAGGAAAGTGCTGGCTGACGCTGATGATTTTGACGCATCCGCGTCGAATTGCCGCTTACACACTCACCTTTGATCCCCCCTCGTACCGTTCGTGTATGATGGTGATGCGGCTCTGTGTCAAACGCTACGGGCGCTTGCCCACAGCGATTACGGTGGATGGTGGCCCCGAGTTCAGGAGTGTGTACTTTGAGCATCTGCTTGCCCTGTACAAGGTGCGCAAACACCAGCGCCCCGCCTCTGAACCACGTTTCGGTTCCCCTTTGGAACGGTTGTTTGGCTCACTGGAAACAGAGTTTATCTACCACCTGCTCGGCAACACCCAGGCCGCTCAACATCTCCGCAAGATGACAAAAGCGACAGATCCTCGGAAGCTGGCGGTGTGGACCTTGCCAGCACTAACCGAGCGGGTCCGGCAGTGGGCTGACGAAGAGTATGAGACCATGCCCCATCCAGCGCTGGGGATGACGCCTCGCGAGGCTTATGAGCAGAGCATCCGACGAGATGGAGGAAGGGATCACAAGCGCATTCCTTACGATGAGGTCTTCATCCGGTCTACTTTTCCGACGACCGCCCGAGGACGGGCGCTGGTGCAGCCGGGGAAAGGGGTTCGGATGAACTACCTGGATTACTGGTGCGATGAGATGCGTGACAAAGAGGTGGAACGGACTATCGTTCCGATCCGCTACGATTATTAAAGACGGTGTATACTCGAGCCGGTGAAGAATTGACCGACCCCCAAGAAGGCTGTAAGCTGGCGGATATATCTAGCTGAGATTATCCCCAGGAGACAGCCATTGCTTAGGAGCCAGACCGTGAATAGCATACAAGATCTCAATGCACAGGAAAAGTCGGTGCAGGAGATTGCTCAGGAGTTGAACATTTCACGCACGACGGTGCGCAAATATCTCAAGCACCCGGAAGCGGTGATCCCGAAACCGCGACCGCCTCGGCCCTCCAAGCTTGATCCATTTAAAGAGCAGATCAAGAAGTGGGTGATGGAAGACCATTGTACCAATTGCGAGGTGATCTTCGAGCGTTTACAGAAGATGGGCTACACCGGCAGGATCAGTATCCTGAAGGAATATGTGCAGCCGTTGCGACCTGCAGTGGCTGGCCACGCACCAGTGCAGCGCTACGAAACCAAGCCGGGAGAGCAGGTCCAATTCGATTGGGGAGAATTTGTCTATGAGCACGAGGGCAAGACCCATAAATTCTATGGATTTACCGCCGTCCTGGGCTATTCGCGCATGCGCTTTGTGACCTTGGTGAAACGCTGTGATACCCCAACGCTCATCCGCTGCTTAATGGAGGCGTTTGAGTACTTTGGAGGCTTGACCAGGGTCGCGCTCACGGATCGGATGAAGAGCGTCTTGTTGGAAATGGAAGAGAACAAGCCGCGTTGGAATCCCCGCTTTGCCGATTTTATGGTCTCCATTGGGGTTGCAGCACGGGTCTGTAAGCCATACACGCCACAAACAAAGGGCAAAGTTGAGCGCACGGTGAGCTATGTCAAGCAGAGCTTCTGGGGTAGCGTTACCTTCACCGACCTCGACGATCTCAATCGCCAGGCCCATGCGTGGTGCGAACGCATCAACTCCCGTGTCCATCGCACCACCCACGCGCGCCCAGTGGATCGTCTGGCCGAGGAGAAGCTGCTGCCCTTGCCCCAAGACTTTGCCTGGGAACGCTTCGGCACCGAAGAGCGCAAAGTGACCTGGGACGGCTACGTCTCCTACGATGGTGTTCTCTATGGGCTACCAGGTGAACTGGCGTTGGCGGGCAAGCAGGTGCAAGTGCGTGAGCGCAAGGGAGTGGTCTCTGTTTGGTCAGCAGGCACGCAGGTGTTTGCTATCGAGAAGCGCCCGCGCTCACAAGAGAGTGTGCCGCACGCGGATCAGTGGAAAACCGTCGCCTCCGTCTCGGCGGCCCGCCGTGCGCCCACGCCCCTCGGTCATTTGCAACCTGCTCCAGAGGTTGAAAGCCGTTCCCTGCAAGAATATGACCAGTGTTGTGGCGTTGCTAGCATGCAGGAGGTGGTGGCATGAAGAAAGGAGCCTACAAACAACTGAACTTGACGCACCTGGAGGCAGCGCTGCCGCATGTCCTGGATACTGCCCGGCGTGAGCAGTGGACGTATGAGACGTTGCTGGAGCGGGCGCTGGCTGCGGAGTTGGACGGGCGTGAGCAGAAGGCTATCGCCCGGCGGCTCAAAGCGGCGCGCATTCCTGGGAAAAAGACGCTGGATGGCTTCGATTTCACGTTTCAGCCGACGCTCTCTGAGCGCAGACTGCGGGAACTGGGGGATCTCTCCTTCGTGCGAACCTGTACCAATGTGGTGTTCCTCGGCCCTCCTGGCACCGGCAAAACACACCTGAGCCTGGCATTAGCGGAGCGAGCACTCACGGCGGGGCATTCGGTGCTCTTTACGACACTGGCCGAGCTCGCACAGGCCCTGGAAAGTGCTTCGCACCCTGGCCTCATGCGGCAACGCCTGCGACGCTATATCGCGCCCAGCCTGCTGGTTATCGACGAAGTGGGCTACACCAAACTGTCACAGGAACAGGCTCGCCACTTCTTTGAGTTGGTGACGGCGCGCTATGAGCATGGCTCGATCATTCTCACCTCCAATACCAGCTTTGCCCAATGGGGAAACCTGCTCGGAGACGAGGTTCTTGCCACGGCACTTCTCGACAGGCTGCTCCACCATGCTGAGGTTATTCCCATTAATGGGCGCAGTTATCGCATGAAAGAGCGCCAAACGGATCGGACGGGCCTCTCAGCGCCATCTGAAGCGGCTCTGGATGCCACTGGCGGACTGTCTACCGGCGTTCGGTAAGCGGCGTTTGCTCGCCGGCGGTAAGGTCACGCAGGGCTGGCGCAGTTTCGTCGGCGTTTGCTCGCTGACGTTCATGGATTATTGTTCTTTGGAATTCGTTTTACCAGGGCGACCAATTCTCAATCGGCTCGGTTATGCACCGGCCTTGACACTCATTTTTGGGCGGTTTTTAAGAATTGTCACACAAGTTGTGTCTTTTGAGACCAAAAGATCGAACAAGTGTACTTCAGTTGCTCATAATCTCGAACGAATCGCTCCAAAAGATGTATGTTTCGAATCGTTGAAGAGTGGCCAGGTTCTACTTCGATGGAAAATGCTTGATCTTAGTCTGAGCATCGTCCCAAAGTGGGGAAAAGATGCTGTTTTGTCATCGTTTTTTGGCCATAAGTGGGGAATACAATTTATTTTATGCCCGAAAAAATGAGCGAACCGTGAGTTTATATATATCGCAACGAAAAGCCGTTTGTTGTGATACCTCTATTATAAGGAAGGACACGGCAGTTGCCGCAGAAGAACAACGAAAAAAGATGTCTTCTTCACATTGCCCTCTTGGGAAATACTGCCTGCCTTGAAAATTGGAAGGCGTTGAGCTATAGTGCTTCTAGAGCATGCTGAGGGAGAATCATACTGCCTACAGCAGCTTGAGACAGATATGTTTAAAGAGTGGTCAAAAAACATGGGAAATATATTCTCAAAGAGGAAAAAAGCTCGCGAAAGCATGTGCCTGCGTCGTAGAAAAAGCTCATGCATAAGAGATGTGCCCTTGCGAAATATCTTCCTGGTTTTTCAAAAAAGCTCATGCATAAGAGATGCGAGGAGGCAAAAAACCTCGTGAAATACGTTGTCAATCAGGCTCATTGATGAATTGACATGTATAGGTCGACTTCTCAGGCCGATCTACAGCAAGCAAGCGTTCTTCCTGTGAGTTCCTGCCTTCCAAGCAGGCTGTCGCGGGTTCGAGCCCCGTCTCCCGCTCCAAGTAAGAAACCGTCTCTCTGGGAGAGCTTCATACGCTGTTTGAAGACAAGCAGGCAGTGATGAAGGCCAGAGCAGGCGGTTTTGTTGTGTGCGAAAACGCGTCCAGCGACTATCTGCCTCAATACCGTTGCGACTATCTGCCTCGGTGCATGCGCGACCATCTGCCTCATCGCTCATCGCGCCTGCCTGTCTCCTGCTGAGTCATAAGGTAAGGAGAGAAACCAATGGTATCCGAGCAATCCAAACAACCATCGAAACAGGTGACGGAGGCCCGCGCGGCTGCGCAGCGAGCGAAACTGAACGCGCAAGCAGCAGAGCGACGACGCACCGCTGAGAAAACCTCGAAGACGAAGCGCGCGAACGGGAAGCAGGGGCAGCGCGACCTGCTGACCAAACGTCGCGCACAGACGACCGTGGCGCGCGCCATCGAGGACTACCTGGCCGATCACGAGGGCAGCAATCATAGCCCGAAAACCCTGCAATGGCACCAGACCGCGCTCGGGCTCTTGCGCACCTTCCTGGAGCAAGAACGGGGCGTCACGCTGGTGGGCGAAGTCGATGCGGCCGATCTCTCCGCCTGGTTTGCTTCCCTGCGCAAGACCCCCGGCAGCCATGGCAAACCGCGAGCCGAGCGCACGGTCCAGACGTATGCGCGCTCCGCACGCGCCTTCCTGCACTGGCTGGTGCGCCGCGAGATCCTTGAACGCAGTCCCTTTGACAAGCTGTCCCTGCCCAAAGTGGGCAAACCGCTTATTCGCATCATTGAGCCGGAGGAGTTTGAACGGCTCTTGCTGGCCTGCACGCCTCCGGGAGAAATGGGGCCGCTGGCCGATCGTGCAGCCGCCCGCAATCGAGCGATTTTCTGGCTGCTGTATGACACCGGCATCCGCCTGGCCGAGTTATGTAATCTGCGCCTGGACGACTTTGACCGCAAGCATGGCACGATTATCGTCAAGGGCAAGGGGGCCAAGGAACGGCGCATTGCCCTGGGCAACAACTGCCTGCGCAACCTGCTCTATTACCTGGATCGCCATCGGCCAGATGAGGAGGAGTTAGCGCAGTGGGGCAGTGCCGGGGAAGATCACCTCTTCCTCTCCGAAACGCGCCTGCCCCTGACGAAAAATGGCGTGAGTTTGCTTGTGAAGCGGGTGCGGCTGCGCGCGGGGATCACCGACAAGCGTATCAGCCCGCACATCTTCCGCCATACCTTCGCGGTGCGGTACCTCATCCTGGGCAATGATCCTTTTTCGTTGCAAGAACTGTTGGGGCACGAGGATCTTGCCACCGTGCTGAATTATATGCATATGAACGATGAGACCAGGCAGGCCCAGAAGCGCAAGTACAGCCCAGGGGATCATTTGCCGACCCGCATGCCGGGGCCGCGAGAGGATCGGCGCAGGGGCTTCCGCAAGCACCCTTCGCGCAAGCAGGAGGGGAAGTGACGTGGTGCCCGCTCCCCGCTCATCTTTCCTCACCACCTGGGCGCTTCGCTCCGGTCTCCGGCCCTTCCTGTCTCTCTCGACCGCGATAGCTGAAAGAGATAGGGTGGGCGTGCCACCTGCTGCCTGGATCGGAGGGGATGCATGAGTCAGCGCATTGGTCAGCAACTGGGCACCTATCGTCTGCTGCGCGTGCTTGGGGAAGGTGGGTTTGCCACCGTTTATCTGGGGGAGCATATCCACCTGGGGACGCTGGCTGCCCTCAAGCTCCTTCACCTGTCCTTCGCGCCCGAGGACAGCGAGGCTTTCCGCAAGGAAGCGCAGCTCATTGCCCGCCTGGAGCATCCGCACATCGTGCGGGTGCTGGACTATGACGTGCAGGCGGGCACGCCTTTTCTCGTCATGAGTTTTGCGTCTGGGGGAACGCTGCGCACCATCCATCCCAGAGGCACGGTGCTTCCGCTGCCCACGGTGGTCGACTACGTCGCGCAGGTGGCCGAGGCGCTTCAGTATGCCCACGAGCAGCACGTCATCCACCGCGACATCAAACCGGAGAACCTGCTCGTGGGATCGCACCACGAGGTGGTGCTCAGCGACTTTGGCATCGCGGTGCTTGCGCAGCGCTCACGCAGTGTCAGCACGCAGGATGTCGTCGGAACGGCGGCGTACATGGCCCCGGAGCAGTTTCGGGGAAAGCCCTGTTTCGCCAGCGATCAATACGCACTGGCCGTGGTCGTCTACGAGTGGCTGGCGGGCGAGCGGCCTTTTGCGGGATCGTTTGTGGAGTTAGCGAGTCAGCATCTGCTGACCCCGCCCCCGGCGTTGCGGGAGAAACACCCAGGCGTCTCGCTAGAGGTGGAACGCGTGGTGCTCACCGCACTGGCCAAAGAACCTGTCCAGCGCTTTGGCAGTGCCAGGGATTTCGCTCGTGCCCTGACAGCAGCAAATCAGGCCGATGCTCCCACCATCTTCTCTTCCAGTCAGCGGCATCCCAGCACGCAACGCCGCCCAGTAGGCGCACCGGCGATCACTATGGCCTTCACCCTGGCGGCTGTTCAGCAGGCAGAGGTCGCTTCGCCCGGCGACTGTGCAGTTCCACGTGCCATGACCAAGCCTCGTCGGCGATCTAGGCGAACGGCGATGATCAAGCGCATCTGTTTTGGTCTGCTGCTTCTCAGTGTGCTGTGCTGGTTGCTGACGGCTGCGAACTCGGCCCTCCATCCCCTCTTCGCGCTGGCGATCCTGTTGGCCCTGGTCCTGTGGATCGCCGCCTATGCCGATCATCGCCGGGCAACGGAGGGGCCTGGTGCAAAACAGGCCCCTTCACACAGAAGGAGGAAGCTCTCATGATCGTTTGCCAAGGGTGTTGTTTCTGTCATTCTACCCATAGGTTTTGGAGATTTCCAAAACTATGCTTCCCATCCCTGTACAGAAAAAATGTATTTTACTATTGAGCGACTTTCATCAGGAGCTATCTTCTGACTCATCGGCCAGGGAAAGCGAAGGCGGCTTCCCGCAGGCGTTGCATGTCGCGCATGGGTGGGACACCGAAGAGGCTTTTGTACTCCCGATTGAAGTGGGAGGCGTCCTGGTAGCCCACGCGATAGGCGGCACTGGCCGCGTCGAAGTCTTCGCCCAGCATCAGACGACGGGCCTCCAGGAGCCGCAGCCGCTTCTGGAATTGCAAGGGGCTCAGCGCCGTGACCGCCTTGAAGTGGTGGTGGAACACCGAGACGCTCATGCCCACCTCTCGCGCGAGGCTCTCGATGCGCAAGGGCTGGTCGAAATCTTGACGAAGTCGCTCGATCGCTCGGGCGATGGAGGGGGAGTAGCCCCCCAGGATCGCCAGGTGACGGAGCCGGGTACCCTGCTCTCCTCTCAGAAGCCGGTAGATCATTTCCCGCGTGAGCAGCGGCAGCAGCACCCGCGCTTCGTCAGGAGCATCCAGGAGCCTGGCGACCCGCACCATGGCATCCAGCAGGTGCCCATCCACCGGACTGACGGCGATGGCTCTCCTATCAGTAGGATCTCTCCGCGAGGAGTGACCAGCCTCCACCATGACCTCACCGACGAGGGAGGGAGGAAGGTCCAGGCGCAGACTGAGGAATGGCCGCTCCGGCGACGCTTCCAGAACTTGACCGACGTAGGGCAGATCGACCGTCACGAGCAGATAGTGGAAAGGGTCATACCGGTAGCGGCTCTCACCCAGCAAAAACTCCTTGCTGCCCTGGGCAACCACGCACACCGATGGCTCGACCACGCTGTACACCTGCTCCAGAGGCAAGGAGTGGCGGTACAGGTGCAGCCCTGGGAGCGGCTGGGCGGTCCCATCAGCGCGCATGGCCTGCCCGATCCGCTCCACCAGTTCCTTGCGATTGGCTAGCATCCACTCGGCCTCGCGTGCTGCCTGCTGGTGGTTGATCACATCCATAAGAACCTCTTCTCTTCTTGCTGCATCGCCCATCTGGAAAATGCGCAGAATCAGACAATCATTTGCGACAATCATTCTACCACCCTGTGCTCCAGGTCGTCTACAATTACCTTCAGACAGAGCACATGCCTCGCTGCTTGTGCAGATAAACTGGACTTTTCTTCAAGGGAAGATCCAGCTGTGAGAGAGCGTGAGACCAGGCAAATAGACAACAAGAAGAAATAAACAGGAGGAATGCAGCACATGGATATCACAAGAAGTGGCTCACAACCTTCCGGCAAAGGATCAGCCGAGTACTTTACCGGCCAGGTCCGCATTGACCCGCTGTTCCAGGCGCCCGATTCGGCACGCGTGGTCGGCTCCAGTGTCACGTTCGAGCCCGGCGCGCGCACTGCCTGGCACAGCCACCCGCTGGGCCAGACCCTGATCGTGACGGAGGGCCTCGGCCGGGTCCAACGTTGGGGTGGGCCGATCGAGGACATTCATCCGGGTGACGTGATCTGGTTCGAGCCGGGTGAGAAACATTGGCACGGCGCTACGCCCACCATGGCCATGACGCACATCGCTATTCTGGAACGGCTCGACGGCAAGACCGCCGATTGGATGGAACAGGTCAGCGACGAACAGTACCAGAGTTGATCACTGAGAGAGGGAGAGTCATTATGAAAGCTGCACTATTCAAGGGGAAAGGCGCCATTGCGCTTGGCGAACGACCAGACCCGACCATCACAGAGCCGACCGATGCTGTCGTTCGCGTCGTGCTGGCATGCGTCTGCGGTTCTGACCTCTGGTTCTATCGTGGACAGACCGACTATCCGGTGGGGAGTCCGGTTGGTCATGAGTTTCTTGGGGTGGTGGAGGACGTTGGGGAGAGCGTGCACACCATCGCGAAGGGCGATCTGGTCATTGCGCCGTTCTTCTATAGCGACGGCACCTGCCCACACTGTCGGGCCGGGATCACCTCGGCCTGTGTTGCAGGTGGCGTCTGGGGGGCGAACGGCATCGATGGAGGGCAGGGCGAGGCTGTCCGCGTGCCACTCGCAGATGGCACCCTCGTGAAGGTTCCCGGTTCAGGTCATTCTGACGAAACATTGGCCTCGCTGCTCACGCTCTCCGATGTCATGTGTACCGGGCACCACGCCGCCGTCAGTGCAGAGGTGCAGCAAGGGGATACCGTTGCCGTCGTCGGTGATGGAGCGGTCGGTCTGTGTGCCATCATTGCGGCGAAACGCTTCGGGGCACAACGCATCATTGCCTTGAGCCGCAACCCGGTTCGCCAAAAGCTTGCTCGCGCATTCGGTGCGACGGATATCCTGGCCGAGCGTGGTGAAGAGGCAAACGAGGCGGTCCTTGCGCTGACAGACGGAGTCGGGGTCGATGCGGCACTGGAATGCGTCGGGACGAACGAGTCTATACAGACGGCACTGGCGATCGCACGACCAGGCTCGATCGTTGGCTATGTGGGTGTCCCTCACGGCGTCGAGCTCCCTGTTCCAATTCTCTTCTATCGGAATGTTGGGGTGCATGGTGGCCCGGCACCGGCACGAGCCTACATCCCCGAGCTTCTTGAGGATGTGTTAGCAGGCCGCATCACTCCTGGACGCGTCTTTGACTTCACAACTGACCTGGGCGGCATCGCGCAAGCCTATGCGGCCATGGACGAACGCCGTGCGATCAAGTCACTGGTCAAAGTAGGGACGGTCTAACGAGGGAGGCTCTGCAATGACTGGCTGGACACGTCATGACCTCGAACGAATTGGAGCAGCAGAGGAACTGCGGCTTGCCACTTTCAAGAAGGATGGCACGCGTCGTATGCCCGTCGTAATCTGGGTCGTTCGCGTCGGTGATGATCTGTACGTGCGAGCATACCGTGGCCGTGAAGGCGCCTGGTTCCGGCAGACACAACGGCGGCCCGAGGGACGCATTGGAGCTGGCGGGGTGACGAAGGATGTGACGTTTGTGGACACAAGCTCCGATGAGGCCCTCAATAACGAGATAGACGCTGCCTATCAATCGAAGTACCGAAGATATAGCGCAACGTATGTTGACCCGATGATCGCCCCGCAAGCGCGTGCGACAACACTGAAGCTGGTGCCATCTGCGTAAAGAATCAGGAGCAAGCATCTCCTGTGTCATTGATGAACGGATACAACGTTTTGGCCGAACAGTGTGGTCCACGCGAAGGCGTTGAAGACGCAAATGAAAAGGAGGAACACATGCCTCATGTTATCGTGAAGCTCTGGCCCGGAAAATCCGAAGAGCAGAAGACGCGACTCGCCGAAGAAATCACCCAAGACGTCATGCGTGTCTTGAACTACGGAGAAGAGTCCGTGTCGGTGGCCATCGAAGAAATCGAACCCCAGGATTGGGCAGAGGAGGTCTACAAGCCCGACATCGTGAACAACTCAGAGAAACTCTACAAGAAACCCGGATACACGATGTGAAGGAGGAGTTCGTTGATGAACTTGTCTTTTGAGAATCAAGTCGCACTCGTTACTGGCGCTGGCTCTGGCATCGGTCGGGCGACTGTCAAGGCCTTCGCCGAGGCTGGCGTGGCAGTGGTGCTGGCGGGCAGGCACGAGGAAAAGCTGCGTGCTGTCGCCGAGGAACTAGTTGCCGCGGGCCACAGAGCGCTCTCCATCCGCTGCGATGTGACCAACGAGGGACAGGTGACAGCAATGGTCGAGCAGATCGTCTCCATTGCTCATCAGGAAGATGTGCAGAATCATTCAAGCATTTGCGCTAATAATTCTATCACCCTGTGCGAAGGCGCGTCTATAATGTCTACCAGATAGAGAACATGCCTCTCTCCTTTCGCAGGCATTGTGGAGGAATTAGAACATGGATATCACAAGAAGTGGTTCGCAACTGTCCGGGAAAGGACCAGCCGAGCATTTTACCGGCAATGTACGTATCGACCCTCTGTTTGAGGCACCTGATCCAGCGAGTGCGCAACATCTGCCTTCCTATATCGAGCGACCGTCAGATGCAGCGAGTATATTCGCCATATGGCCTGGTACGGGTGTTCCGCCTGGCTCGGAGGAGTGGACTTGGCACGAGCAAACGATGCAGGTGCCCATGTTTGGAAGCACGGCTCCTACTACGATGGTCAGGAATGTCGTTATCCCAACCGTCACGATATTCAAACCGGCTGCGGGCACCGCGAACGGCACATCGCTTATCGTGGCACCCGGCGGGGCATTTCGTTTTCTCATGATGGACGCAGAAGGCTATGACATAGCGCGTTGGCTTACCCAACTTGGCGTCACGGCCTTTGTTCTCAGATACCGGGTGGCACATATGCCCGAGAACGATGCGGATATGCTCGCCTTCATGCAAAATTTGCTGAACATTCTGCCGCATCAAAGCCGCACAGAAGAGGCGCCTCCAGTGGGTGATGAAGCGGCAGAGGCAGCCCGGACCTGGGCCGAAGAAGATGGTCGCCAAGCCATTCGTTTCGTACGTCAACACGCCAAGGAATGGGGCCTTGATCCGAACCGCATCGGAATAGCGGGCTTTTCTGCAGGTGGAGGCATTGTAATGGGTACGGTGATGCAGCACGATGCCCAGAGCAAGCCGGATTTTGCTGCTGGTATCTACCCGGGCTATACAACTGCGACACCGGTGCCGGCAGATGCACCTCCTCTCTTTGTTGCGATCGCCGATGACGACATGCTTGTCGCACCTATCTCCGCAGCAAGGCTCTATGAAGCTTGGCATAAGGCCGGCAAACCGGTAGAGCTGCACATCTTCGCCAGAGGATACCACGGTTTCGGCATGAAAAAGCAAAATCTTCCTACGGACTCGTGGATCGATCTTTTCAAGAATTGGCTAGCCGCCCAGGACTATCTTTCTCCAGCTGGAGGAGGTTAACGTGAACGAGATCTTGTTCCGTCCTACGCGCCAGGAGTTTTAGCTCTCCACAGACAACAAGAAGGAAAGAAGACAAGGAAGGAGCATATACCATGCCTCAAGAACAGCCTACCAGAGAAGAGACGATCCAGAAGAGAAAAGATTTCGCACCCAGGTTAATGGAACTGAACGAAAAGGTGCTCTTCGGAGACATTTGGGAACGTCCGGGTCTCTCCAAGCGCGACCGGAGCTTGATTACGGTCGCCAGAATTACCCTTTCACATTGCCCGCGCCCGAGAGAATGGAATCAGCAAAGACGAACTTGTCGAACTGTTCACACATCTGGCTTTCTATGCCGGATGGCCGAACGCGATGACGGCGGTCAACATAGCCATGGAGGTCTTAGCCGAAAGCGAATGATCACGATACCAACTCAACAGACAAGCAGACAGACGATGATGCCACTGCTGGCTGTCTGTCTTGGCTACTTCATGACGATACTCGATGTTACGATCGTCAATGTTGCCCTGGTCAATATCAAGGAGCAATTGAGCGCGAATGTAACCGGACTGCAGTGGATTGTGGATGGCTATGCCCTCGTCTTCGCCAGTTTGCTCCTGACTGGTGGAGCGCTTGGCGACAGACGAGGAAGCAGGACCATTTTTTTAGTCGGTTTTGCCCTCTTCACGCTGGCGTCCACACTGTGTAGCCTGGCTCCAACGCTCCTCGTCTTGCAGATCGCACGAGCCGTCCAGGGGCTTGGCGCGGCCCTGCTCGTCCCCAATTCGCTCGCTCTGTTAAATACGATCTATATGGATGCACGGAAACGGGCACAAGCGATTGGCATCTGGGCAGCAGTCGCAAGTATGGGGGCCCTTTCTGGTCCGCTGCTTGGTGGCGTGTTGGTCAATGCGTTTGGGTGGCGCAGCATCTTCCTGATCAATCTGCCCATCGGCATCCTCGGCTTTCTGCTCACCTTCGGGTGTGTGGCTCCATCGACTCCACAGGGAGGACGAAGCCTTGATCTTCCGGGTCAAGTGGCAAGTATTCTCGCACTGGGTATGTTGACGTTTGCCTTGATTGAAGGAAACAGCCTGGGAAGGCTGTCTCCGCTGATTCTTGCAGCGTATGCCGGAAGTGTGCTCTTCTTCCTTTTATTACTTTGGAGAGAAAAGACCACAAGCCATCCAATGCTTCCCTTGGGACTGTTTCAAGAAAGAACGTTCTCTGCTGCCAATGTCGTCGCTGTGTGCCAGACCTTTACGTTTATGGGCTTCCTGTTTGTCATGAGTCTGTTCCTGCAGCAGGTGAAACACTATTCGCCGTCTCTGACGGGAGTGGCACTGCTTCCTTCATTTGGCTGTGCCCTCCTGGCGACGTCGCTCTCAGGCGGGCTCATGCCCCGCATCGGAGCAAAACGCGTGATGGTCATTGGTCTGCTCTTGAGTGCTTTGGCTTGTTTTGGGTTTGTGCTAGTTGATGCCCAAACCAGCTACCTGCTGCTGGCGTGTCTGCTGGCCGTCCTGGGATTCGGGCTGGCCGCTGTCTTACCGGCCATGACCGAGGCGGCGATTTCGCAAGCACCGAGAGCACAGTCAGGGATAGCGTCGGGCATGCTGAATGTGAGCAGGCAAGTGGGTGGGGTTATAGGGGTCGCGATCCTGGGAACGTTGGTGGGGAACCAGCAGACGTTCCTCTCGGGCATGCATCTCGCCTTTGTGATCGCCGGGGGAGTCCTCGTCCTCGCGCTAGTAGCTGCATGGGTCTTCGCCAACACAACCGCGTCTGCCGCCGGTCGAGATCGAGGGCGCTGATCCCCGGGAGACTTCTTCTGTAAACGAAATACGCACGTTTCAAGGGGGAAAGGAGCATATGTTGTATGCGGATCGGATTACAAGTCACCAACTTTACCTGGCCTAACAGTCAAGGATCGCTCGGTGAGACGTTCGCCCTGGTTGCGCAGCAAGCAGCGCGAGCTGGTCTGTTCAGTTTGTGGGTCATGGACCACTACTTCCAGATCCCCGGGGTCGGTCCTGCCTCGCACGAGATGCTGGAAAGCTACAGTGCCCTGGCCTAGGCTTTCGCACGAACCAATCGGATCAAGCTGGGAACCATGGTGACGGGCGTGACCTATCGGTATCCGGGCTGGCTGGTCAAGACGGTCACGACGCTGGATGTCCTCTCTGGTGGACGCGCCTATTTCGGCGTTGGCGCCGCCTGGTATGAAGAGGAGCACCGTGGTCTGGGCGTGTCCTTTCCGCCAATCGCCGAACGTTTTGAACGCCTGGAGGAGACGTTGCAGATCGCGCACCAGATGTGGAAAGGTGACGAAAAGCCCTACCACGGTAAGCACTATACACTTGAGCGCCCGCTCAATTCGCCCCAGAGCGTCCAGCGGCCCCATCCGCCCATCTTGATCGGCGGGGCAGGTGAGCGCAAGACGCTCCGACTGGTGGCGCAGTATGGCGATGCCTGCAATTTTTCGTTGACCAGATTGGGGCTCGACGAAGCGCAGCGCAAGCTCTCCGTCCTGCGCGAGCACTGCCAGGCTATAGGCCGCCCGTATACGGACATCGAGAAAACCATCATTAAGAGTATTCATCTCACCAGGGATGGCCGGGAGAAGAGCTGGACTTCGGCAGCCGCCATTGCCTATTTCCGCCAATTGGCGGCGATGGGCATTGACCAGGCTATTGTCAGTCTGCCCAATGTAGCCGACTCGGAACCTTTCGAGCTCTTCGCAACCGAGATCATCCCCGCCGTCGAACAGATCGAGGTTGCTGGCCGATAGCGAAATGAGAAAGGAAGCATTCATGGACGCAAAGAAGAAGGCTCAGGAAACCGTCCACGCCTATCAGCAGACCTTGATCGATCTCTCGCATCGCATTCACGACCACCCGGAACTCGGCTTTGCCGAAGAGCAAGCCAGCCGCTGGATCACCGAGGTTCTCGCCGATGCCGGTCTTCAGGTTGAGGCAGGGATTTGTGATCTCCCCACCGCCTTTCGCGCACGAGCCGGCACCGGTCCTTTCCATCTTGCCATCTGCGCCGAGTACGATGCCCTGCCCAAAATAGGACATGCCTGCGGACATAATCTCATGGCGGCCATAGCGACCGGCGCGGGGATAGCAGCGGCGCAGGTTGCCGACGATCTTGGCCTGACCATCGAGGTCATCGGGACACCTGCCGAGGAGGTTGGGAATGCCGGCGGCAAGATCCTCCTGCTTGAACGAGGAGCCTTTGAAGGCATCCACGCAGCCATGCTGGTCCATCCCACCCCCATGCCCTTCGATGCTATCGGCGAAGGCACACTTGCTGTTGCTCTCTTTGATGTTCACTATACCGGCAAAGCCTCGCACGCCGGGGTCGCCCCTGAGCAAGGCATCAATGCCGCCGATGCCATGACCATTGCCCAGGTCGCCATCGGCCTGCTGCGCCAGCAGCTTCCCTCAACCATTCGCATCAGCGGCATCGTCACCGATGGGGGCGAGGCTGCCAATATCATTCCGAGCCAGACGTCTGCCCGCTATAACCTGCGCGCACCAACGTTCGATGAACTCCTGGAGCTGCGTGCGAGAGTCACCCCCTGCTTTGAGGCAGGAGCCCTGGCAACCGGTGCGAGCCTTTCGATCGTCGGAGGGGACAAGCCCTATGCTCAGATGGTGCAGAATACCGCCATGGCTGAGCTGTACCGGCGGAATGCGGAGGCATTGGGCCGTGTTGTCCAGCAGGGCGAAAGTCGCGGAGCGGGTACCGATATGGGGAACATCTCGCTGGTGATTCCTTCGATCCAGCCGAACATCGGGATCAATTGCCTGCCCGCCATCAATCACCAGCCGGAATTTGCCGCTGCCTGTGTCACGCCAGAGGCCGATCAAGCTGTGCTGGATGGCGCACTTGCGATGGCCTGGACGACCATCGACCTGGCGCTCGATCAGACGCTGCGGGATCAATTGATGCAGCAATAAATAGGCAGGTACGACGGAGTGGGGGAGCTGTTGCCCCTCACTCCATTCATGCTGCTTTTCTCAGAGACAGGGAAAAGGAGAAGAAGAGCATGAGTGAGCCAGCCCGCCTCTGTCTCTACGAGTTCTCTTCTTACCGCTTCACCTCCAGGGATGAAGCGGGCGTCGTGAGTTGGACCATAAGCCCTTGCGCCATCACCTGGATCACGTGTGCCATCAGCTGCTCGGCCTTTTCGAGAGCAGAGACCGCTTTGTTTTCAACCAGGAGATGGTCTAAGTTCTCGACCAGGAGATGGTCTAAGAGCAGCTCCGTCAGCCCATGCATCGTTGACCACATGGCCAGTGCCAGCATCTCCACCGACCGATCCGTTCGGAGCTCGCCTGCCCGCTGTGAAGCGGCAAGGCCATCCAAGAAGACCTGAAAAGCGGCCGTGGCAGCGCTCTTCACGTCCTCATCACATTCCTTTCCATGGTGGGAGGATTGACGTAATTCTGGACGAAACAGCAGGCTATAGGCTGCCGGATGGTCGAAGGCGAAGCGCAGATAGGCACCGCTGATCGCCAGGGTTCGCTCCAACGGGGTTCCGGCACGCTGCTCATAGGTCGAGCGTAAGGCCACCTCCAGCCTTTGAAACCCCTCAACGGTCAGGGCAGCGACGAGCTCGGCCTTGTCCGCGAAATGATTATACGGCGCATTATGGGTCACCCCAGCCTGCCGCGCCACCTCACGTAAGGTAAAATCAGGTCTACCGCGCGAGGCTGTGAGCTGTAAGGCCGCATCCAGTAACGCACGCCGCAGGTCCCCATGATGATAGGGGCGATGGTCTCTCTGCTTCATCACAACACCTCTTTCTCATCTTGACAGTGTCCATATTTAAGTATATCATAGGTGTATATGGTCAGTGTCCATATTGGGAGCACACGATGCCAGCATCCAGCACGTTGCTCTGGAGGGAAAGAAGCATGGCTCTCTCTCCAGGGAAAACCGCGCTCATTCCCAAGACCTCGATGGGGAGTGGTGCTGCTCGTTTCTCCTGGTCGCTATGACATGAACACATGAAGAGAAAGGGATCTATTGAATGAAGAATCAAAGCCTCCACCACTGTTGCTCCTTCGCCGAAGGAGCAATCGTATGAGCAAACCCTCCATCTTGATTATCGGTGCTGGCGCAGTGGGACTCGCCGTCGGCTATCACCTCAGCCTGGCCGATGCTGACATAACCTTCCTGGTCCGCCCTGGAAGATCCGCCGCATTCGCTTCCCCGCAACAGCTCTACTGCTATGACGACGCCTCACTCAAAACCTTTGCTGGCTACAGCGTCGTCGAGAACGTCGCCGAACTGGCGCAGAAGCGTTTCCAGTTTGTCATCGTGACGCTCGACGGCCATACCAGCCGCACAGCGGAAGGTACGGCCTTGCTGCGCAGCCTTGGCGACGCGATCCGCGCGTCCGACGCGACGGTCATCATGGGCGGTTTCGGCGTTGGCCTGCGCGAGCATTACCTTCAGGTTATGCGCATTGCCGAAGATCGGTTGCTGAAAGGGTTCCTCGTCATGCTCAGCCATCAGGCCAACGCCGACTTGCCCGTCCATGCACCAACGGACCCGGCGCAAGTGGCCAGGGTCAGCCTCTGCTACAAGCATCCTTCGAGCAGGATCGGCTTCCAAATCGAAACCCGCAACGCGACTGCCGCCAGGCAGTTCGCTGCGCTCTACAACCGCTGTGGTGTCTCGCGCTGCGGCCTGATGAACCCGGCACTGGTCAACACCGTCTCCAACGCCGTCTTTCCAATGTACGCGGCAAGCGAGATCACCGGCTGGCCTGACGTCGCCATGGTGGTGGCGAACAAAGAACTCTGGCGGCTGGCCTGCCGTGCGCAAGGCGAAATCATAGCCCTCCCGCAACACGGCTGGCTGGGCAAACTGATGGCGTTGATCATGGGGCCGCGCGTGACCGCGAACATACACCTCAGGTTGGAACGGGACATGCTGCCGCTGGATTATCAGGCGTTCAATCGCTTCCAGCACGGTGGGAAGGTTCGCGCACAGGATGTCGAATTGCTGCGCGACTGCCTCGCCGAGGGCCAGCGCCGCGGCCAGCCGATGGCGGCACTGCAAGCCTTGCTGGCAAAGCTCTCGGCACACGAAGCAGCAAGCCAGGCCGTAACGCAGGGATAGAGTCACCTCGAAGCAGATATCGTCCCGATTCCATCCACTGGGTGACGGACAAGCAGCCGCAGTGGGTCGCGCAGCGGCTGATGCGCTTCTTCCGTTCCCAAGCCTCCGCCAGGCCTGCATTCGTGCCACCAGATCGGCTGCGCCTCTCACCATCAGATGTGGTCTGGCCAAGATCGGATCAGGCTGCCTTCCGGTCGGTGATACGAGACATTCTGTCACCGACCTTGAAGCCCTCGTCACACCGTAGCGTATGGGAGCACCGAGGGATGCCACTTTCCTTTGTTAAGGTGTTACTCATCGATAAAACAAGCAGGGGAATTTTTCTAAAGCTCTGGGGTTGTGTACCCATGGCTTCTTTGAGTCTGCACAGCAAAATTCTGACCTTCACCAAATAGCCATTTCTACTTAAAGTGAAGTTTTTCTGCAAAACCATGCTTCCCCATCAAGGCTGCTGACGACCTGAAAATCCAAAAATGCACTGATCTGGCTCTTCCATCAAGCTCAACCCTCTACAAAACTATGGTATTATGAATCTGCAAGACCATGGGTTAAGTGACAGTTTCGCATGCGAACAAGGGAGTGCGCATGCCTCTGCATGTGTGTGGAGGGTGAATCTCTCATCACCCTGAGGGGACGACCTGCTAGCGAACGCCGAAGAGGGCATAGCCCCCCTGGGAGAGCGCTTTCAAGTATAGGTTTTTAGGAAAGAATGTTGAGAAAGAAGGGGCTGGAAATGAGCAATGAACAACGTGTTCCCCTGGTTTTAGCACTGGATGATCCCGCTGCCACACTGGAGCAGGTAGGAGGAAAAGGTGCTTCG
>WNGD01002148.1_pt1 | contig 20763 bp, 19 predicted proteins | sample 5400671 | NCBI WGS metagenome assembly WNGD01 (sample SAMN13153369, study PRJNA577476) | soil metagenome | isolation source: 40 cm soil or saprolite under grassland replicate 2 | place: USA:California | collected 2016-06-15 | reverse complement strand
CGCGAACCTCGACCCCCCTGCAGCCGGCCGCATCTCTCAGTTCATTACAAACCGGCTGCCGGAGAAGTAACTCACCGGCTGCTGAGGCCAGTCTATGGCCAGGGGCAGAATCGAACTGCCGACACGCGGATTTTCAGTCGTCGCGTGCACCGCCGCCCTTGGGCGCCACCAGCCAGCATCAGACACTAGACGTTACCACATCAGCACTTCGGCCGCCGATACCGGCGGCCGTTGTGCTGGTATTGTCTGCCATCGACTCGGGCTCCGGGGGACAGTCGGGGGACAGCGGCTCAACGGTGCGGGAGCACGGGCACGCCCGCCCAGGGCGGTGCGATCCGGGTCACGTGCAGCTCGGTGATCTCCATGCTCTCCAGGTCGAACACGTGCCCGCTCTTGATCTGGTACCAGAGGCCGCTCCACCGCGCGCACAGCCGGACCGCGTACCGCGTCTCGTTGAACAGGTGCACGTGGCCGATCAACTCCTCGCGGTCTCCATTCCAGGCCAGCAGGAGCGTGTGCTCGACTTGGCGCCGCGGCTGCCCGACCGCGTTGCGAAAGCCGGTGCCCTCGTCGAAGGTGAGGAACGCGCCCCCCTTTCCCTCGCCGTAGCGCACGTATCGCCGTACGGCGTCGAACTCGGGTCGCAGCGCGACCTCGGCGCCCTGCGTCTTGGCCAGGTAGTTGACCGCGATCTTACACACAGCGCGCGCCAGGAGGTTATCGAACCGCGCTTGCACTTCCGTCGTGACCTCGCCCCGCGCGAGCGGCGGGAAGCCACGGAACTCGTCCTCTTTCTTGAATGGGATGCCGAGCTCGGCGAGCGTGGCGAGCAGCCGGTCACGTGTCGCGTCGCTGTCGAACAGGATCACACGCCGCTTGCCGTACATGCGCGCGATGCGCTCGGCGATGCCTTGCTCGGCCCGCAGGTCCTGCTCGGCAATGTAGTCCAACCCGCCGCCGTCCCTGCGCTCGAACCCCACCTGCGGCACCAGGTTTACGACGGGACGACGCGCCCCGCCTTCGGGGTGGGGATGCAACGCCAGCACCGCGCCGCCCCAGTTTGTGCCGTCCGCAGGGAGGCGGACCGTCACGCGCTCCTTGAACATGCCGCCGATCTCGGCAGGGTCCTTGAGCCCGTGCTCGATGCGGAGCAGCGCTTCGTAGCTGTCGCGCGTCAGCATGAGGTCGAGGTGCTTGCTGTAGTAGTCGTTACAGTCCCAGCACACCTCCGAGTCGGAGAGCGTGAGGTTGTTGCGGAAACCGCCGAGCGCCTTCTGGATCACGTGTTCCGTGTTGAAGCCGCCAGGCGGGTCAGGACGCTGACAGTAGATGCAAGTCGGCATTGTACTCCAAATCTAACAGGGGCGCGTGCGTGGCTGTCCTTCGTCACACCCCAGGATACGGTTCGGTTGGGCGGTTGCGACCTCCCTCGAGGACAGGTTCTGCTGCTTGTCGCCGCGCTCCTTACCGCTTCGCGCCGCCTACCCGCTGGCTGGCAAGGAGCGTGTGCTTGACATATCGCGATACGTGTTGATACGTATAGGGCGTGAGGCAAACACATGGTGCTAGATGCACATTGAAGGAGGCGGCTCAGCGAGTGGGCGTTGCACCAATCACCTTGAAGCGATGGCTACTCGACGGCAAAGTGGCGGAGGTTGCGAGGGACCGTAACGGTTGGCGGACGTTCTCCGATGCTGACATTTCCAGAATAAAGCGATACGCGAAAACTCTGCGAAAGCCGGGGGAGGCATGATCTCTCGGAGGCAGCTCCCCGAGCTTCGAGGTTTCAGTCGCGCCGAGTTAGATCTTCCGCTTCGTTCGGCCCCCGAGTATGCGGCTCTGGTAGTGCCGAACGGAAACGCGAACCGCGCTATACATCATTGGTTCAAATACAAAGAGGCATTCTCTGCAGACCTTCTCGGACACGTACTTAATCACCTCATAGCCGAGGCCCCACTACCTTCAAGGCTGCGAATCCTGGATCCGTTCTGTGGCGTCGGGACAACGCTGCTTTCTGCGCAACTCCTTGAGCATTCATGTCGCCTGGAGGCGATTGGGATCGAGTGCAATCCATTTTCCGCATTCGTCGCGCGATCAAAACTCTCCTGGCCGCGGGTTGATCCTGACAAGCTGCGGGCGTACGCCTCGAAGGCGCTCGCATGTTCAGCAACGACGTCGACACGTCTTCCTGCGCTCTCAAGCATCCGAACAGGTCGTTGCATAACTCGTCACATGGCGACGCAGATTGTTGCAATGCGCTCTCATATAGAGGGCCTCGAGCCGTCCCCGGAAAAGGATGTCCTACTAACAGGCTTGGCTGCCTGCATCGAACCTGTCAGTAAGATTCGGCGGGACGGCCGAGCACTACGAATCGTCAACAAGCCCCGCAAGACCTTAAGGAAGCTGTTGGCGCATCGATGGGAGTTAATGGCGCGGGACGTAGAAGAGGTGAAAACGTCGCACAGGAATGCAACATCAGTGGAGGTCTTCTGCGGAGATGGTCGAGTGCCCGCCACCGCCGGCGTTGCGGAGGCCACGATTGATTTGATCATCACCTCACCGCCCTATCCAAATAATATCGACTACAACGAGGTCTATAAGCTAGAACTTTGGCTTCTGGGCTTTGCGACGACAGCCGACGGTTTCTTGGATCTACGCCGCCAGACCTTCCGCAGCCATCCAACATGCAGACCCATAGATGCAGAGCCGCGGTATTTGGATGGCTTTACTAAGATGGTTGAGGATGGCCCTCTCGCCGATTTGCTTGGCGTCGTCTCTAGACGCGTCAGATCCATGGAGCGAGAAGGCTTTCGAGGACGAAGTAAGGTACTTCTTGGGTACGCTTACGATACATGGCTGACGCTCTGTTCTCACCGTCTGATCCTTAAGCCAGGAGGGCGAGCCATCTACGTCGTTGGTAATTCACTGCACGGAGGTCCTGCTTCTCGGCCCTACCTTATCCCGACAGATTTGATCTTCAGCCGCCTCGCTCGCGTGGTTGGTCTTGAGGTCGAACGTGTGATAGTTGCGAGGCCGTTGTCACGTCGCCTCACTGGTAACCACTTCCTTCGGGATTCGCTAGTTGTTTTGAGGAAGCCCTGATGGCCACGAAGAAGATTCCTTTCGAAGCGTCAGCCAATCTTCAGCGCCTCATCGGTCGTGAGCTCATCCCGAACGACGAGATGGCCATTGTGGAGCTGGTCAAGAACGCATACGACTCTCACGCGAGACACGTTCGGATAAGGATACAGCCTGAGACGGAGAGAGAACCCGGGTCAATTCGAATCAGTGATGACGGATCGGGCATGTCTGAGCAAGATATTAAGAATCTCTTCATGTTCGCTGGTTATAGCCAACGCCCCGATGAAGTCTCGGGGGCAGCACGCGTTCCGACCGGTGAGAAAGGGATTGGCCGCTTTGCTGCGGACAAGTTAGGTCAAGAACTCCAGGTCTTTACCAAGAAGAAACGAGCGAAGGACGGTCTACGACTGACGATCAATTGGAAGGACTTTGAGAACCGCAAGAAGAGATTCAATGAAGTGGAGGCTGCGTATACGCCCTCGGCCGTCCCGGGTCTCGGGTTTGCAGATAGTGGTACGGTGCTACTAATCACGAATCTTCGCGCCCGGTGGGACGCCCGCAAGATTGCCTCGCTTCGAACCGACCTGGCAGATCTCATGAACCCCCTCGCGAGACCCAAGGATTTCGAAATTACTCTTGAAATCGCGAGCGGAGAGCGGTCGGATTCTCAGGTAATCGAGCCCCAGCCGCCAGCTGCAGACTGGATTGTCGATGTCACTGTAGCAGCAGACAGGATACATCGGGTGGTGCGACGGGAGGGCGAGAAGGCAATCGTTGAAGAGAAGAAAGAAGATAGTCCCGCTGATCTTTCCTATCTCAGGGGACTGCGCGCACGGTTCCAGTACTTTGACAAGCGGCCCAGCAAGGCAGCTGCGAAGGGCCTGACTGCGGGAGTTCGCGTCTATCGGGACGGATTCCGAATAGAGCCATTCGGTTCCCGAACCGCAGACTGGCTGCACATCGCGGAGACGCGAGCCAAGCGCGCGGGGCATGCCCACATTGTTCCTACGCGGCTGTTTGGCTTTGTCGAGATTTCCCGAACCTCACATCCCGAACTGGCCGACACTACCAGTCGACAGGCGCTTCTGGACACACCGACCGCGCGAAGCCTGGTCACTGTACTTCGGTCGCAGCTCGATGCCCTCGGAGACCTCTTGAGGTCGCGCGCCGAGCCGAGGTGGAGAGAGAATCGGCGACGACAGGCGATCGAGGTCGAGCAAGCCAGACTGCACATCCTCGGGGTGATGTCCTTGGGGCTGGCTCACGAATTGCGTCAGCCGCTGCAGACCATCCGATCGGAAGCCCACAATATTCAGACGAGGCTCGTACAGCTTGGTACGAAAGACGCCGAAATCGACGCAGCGCAGGCAGCGATTGATCGGAGCGTTGAACGGATCGACAAGAATATCTCGCTCGTGTCCGACATCTCAAAAGGGAGTGTTACCGATCGGGCGAAATGCGATCTGGCAGAGGTGGTGCAGAAGGAGGTCTCTTGGTTCGCCTTAAGAGCCAGCGCCGCTGGCATCAAGCTCGAGAGCAACCTGCCGAAGGTACAGGCAGCAGTGGTCAATCAGTTTGCTGTAAACAATGTTCTAATCAACTACCTGCAGAACGCCTTGGAATCCGTCGAGTCTAGTGGCGGCACTAAGATAACAGTGACACTTTCGAAACGGAGACAGCAGCACCGTATCGAGGTCACGGATGACGGCGCGGGGGTTCCCGAAGACATTCAATCACAACTGTTCAACAGGTTCGCCACCAAGAAGACGGGCGGAATGGGGGTTGGCCTATACTACTGCAAGACAGTCGTGGAGTCGCACGGAGGCAAAGTTGGCTTTGAGCCTGTTGTCCCCACGGGTGCTCGTTTCTGGGCGGAGTTTCCTGATGGAGACAAGGCAAGGTAAGGGAACGTGGCAAACATCCTGGTAGTGGACGACGAAGCCGATGTTCTGGAGGCACTGGCCAGGGCCTTAAGGCTCGCTGGTCATGCCGTATCGTCGGCAGCAAGTCCCGCACAAGCCATTCAGTTGTGTGTAGACAATTCATTTGATGTTGTCGTACTGGACTATATAATGCCGTCGATGACTGGCATTGCACTGCTGAACAAGATACGCACGTACCATCCGACGATTCGATCCATAATCGTATCCGGCAAGATTGACATACAACAAAGCGAAGAAGCTCTATCAGCCGAGCTGAAGGATCGAATTGAAGCAGACGCATACCTGCACAAGCCGCTGGAGAACCCCAGGTTGGTTGAAACCATCAAGTCTCTACTGAACAAGGACGAGACACGAAGTTGGGAGCAGATTGCGGAGCGCAACATCAATGCGAAGAAGCGGGAGGTGGACGTGAGGGACGCCGAGCGCGCGATGCGTCAGAAGCGAAAAAAGCAGTAAAAAAAGTAGATGATCTACTTCTTTGATACGTCCGCACTGCAACATCGATACATAGACGGGCCTAAGGCAAGAGGCATTCGTTCCATTATCTCAAGCGCCCGTAACCGCTGCTACATCGCTGATCTCTCCATTCTCGAAATGTCCAGCACTTTGGCCCTACACTGTCGAAAGAACACACTGACATTGAGGCGCTATGGAAAGTTGGATCGGGCTTTCTGGCAGGACATCCATGACCGCCGATTGCTCATCTATGATACAGGTAAGCGAGAATACCTGAGAGCGCGCGATCTCTTAAGGTACGCGGGCGTAGAAAAGAAGAAGGGCATCAAGAGTGGCGATGCATTAATAGCCGCGTCGTGCCTGGAGTTCGCGTTAACGCAGACCGATCCGGTTACGTTCTGCTTGGAAGACTGGGGTCTATTCCACGTACTCCGCGACGTCTCAGCATATCACACGGTGCTTCGCTTTCACTATATCGGCGTTGACAAGTCAAAGAAGTGAGTCGCGACATCGTGATGACCAACCGTGGCACCGCAACGTCGCTTACTCGTTGATTCCGTTGGAGTGGGCAGTGCGCCCTTGGGGCGCCGCCCCAGCCGAGGAGGGAACGCCCTGCCAGCGCCCATGGGATTCCTGATTCTCTAGCCCGTGGGAAGTCGCGACGTGGCGCGAGCTTTTTCGCGCCTGTCCCCCGCCTGTCCCCCGCCCGCACGCTTCGCATCCAGCCACGCGAGTACATCCTTAACCAGGTACCGCTTCGTCTTGCGCCCGAGGTCGATGCATGGGATCCGAAGCCGCTCCACCTGCCGGGGTCTGACCTTGAGCCACCCAGCGAGCTCCTCCCGGGTCAGGATTTCGTTAGCATGTCCTAGTTGCATGTCCCCTCCGTGGGCGTTTGCAGTCACGTCTTGCTGATGCTTGACAATGCAGGCCGGTTTGCCGGATTGTTTGTCGAAGGCTCCAAAGCGGCTCATCACTCCCCGCAGGAAGCATCGCCATGCCAGGCAGAGCGATAACAGCCTTTGAGACGGCGCATCAGCGCTTGAGACGTGATCGCGCAGCCCTGTCTCTGACGCTGAAGATGCTGTTCGACAGGTACACCACGGAGGGCCGCCACCTACCTGATGGGACTCTGAAAACTGAGCGTTATTTGGAGCACGTTCGGCAGACTGGTCGGTATCTCGAGCAGTTCTTCGGGCGCCGTCAACTGGTGAGCGAGCTTACGCCGGATCGCGTTCACGACTACGTGGTGTGGCGGCGCGACGGGGGTGCGGCAGGCCGTCGCGTTGGAGCCAACACGATTCGACGGGACTTGGGCATGTTCAAAGCCGCGCTCAACTGGGCTTGCCAGAAGTACGAAGGAGGTCACCCCCTCCTCACTCGACACGCCCTCGAAAAGGTCCGCATCCCCACGGAGAAGGACCCCAAGCGTCCGCTCCTGGACTTGGAATCCATCCGAGCTCTCATCGCGGTGGCTCCGACCGTTCATCCGCTCCTACGTCCGATGATTCTGCTGGCGTGGCGTACCGGGCGGCGGCTAAGCGCCATCCTAGCCCTGCGCTGGGACGACGTGGATTTCGAGAAGGGGACGATTCGGTGGCGTGCTGAACACGATAAGATCCGTCAGACATGGGTCGTTCCAGCGCGTCGCGACCTGCTCAAGGATTTACGCCGATTCCGAGCCGAGCGCCCGGGCATCGGGTCGGTACTGCTGTTCCCCCATCCGCAGCGCCGTCAGCACCGTGGTGGACCCGCGACCAGACATCTGGCTGCCTACTGGCTTAAGGAAGCGTTTGAGCGCGGAAGGATCGTCAAGCCCAAGGGAGGGCTTTGGCACATGTTCCGGCGCGCTTGGGCGACTGAACGGAAAGATCTGCCGCTCAAAGACGTGGCGGCGGCCGGCGGTTGGCGGGACACGAGCACCTTGCTCCGATACCAGCAACCCGACGAGGAGACGCTGCGTGCCGTGGTGGAGTTCGATCGCCCATGTGGGCGCGCGTGGTTCGAGCTGCGGCGCCCCCCCGACCGCAAACCGACGGGTTAACGCGAAGCCCGACGACGCACGTGGCGCCGTCGGGCTCTGAGTTGCCCCTCCTGGGCTCGAACCAGGACTCTCCTGATCCCATGCCACTTCGGCTTTCGCCGCCGCTCGTCCGCTGAGCGTTCGTGGTCTGGACTGTGCCTTCACCTTCGCCGTTACGCGGTCAGGTGGCTCCCACCCAGTCTCTACACCTTCCCCTGCCGGGGGCTTGGCTCGGCGTTGCCGGTAAAGGGTTCGCCGACTTCGAGAGCATTCACCAGCGCCGTTTCTGACGCGGTGTCCGGCGAGTACGTCGTAAGGCGTCACCAGAGTCAGGCGTGTTGCCAGTTACACCAAGGGGCACCGTTGCTGACGCTCGAGCACGGCCATACCGGCCGGCCCGAACTCTCATTTTAACGCTTGGCCCGGTGACGCGGCAACTGGGGATGACGCGAGCCGCGATGCGCCAGGCGTGCGATCGGCAGGGGCGGCCCACCGAACCTCAGACCTGTGGTGATCTCGCTGCAGCAAGACCAGGCAGCGCGCATCACGTTCCGACCGCTCTGCCGCGATCTTTGTCACTCCACTTGATCAAGTTGTTCGCCATCAACTCGGCCTGCTGAGCCTTAGCAAAGAACACGTTCTCTGGGGTTAGGTCGATGTAGAAGGTGGAACCCAATCTGAGGATGCCGAGCCAGCCGGGCCAGGCAGGGTCGTGCCGAAGGCCGAAGTGTGGCCGTTCCCACCCCCCGGCTTCGGCTGATTGGGTGAGAACCATCTCTCGACTACCGCGGCCAAGGAGGATGTAACGGCGAAGTGGATCAAATCCAGGGTCCAGGACCAGCTCCGCGCCCTTCTGGAAGCAAAGGAGCTCAAACGCGATCTTGTGAAGAGCTCTCATGAAGCGCTTGTTCATACGAACAGGTTGCTGAATCGTTAGCGTAGCAATCCGACCGTTGACCTTGAAATCCTTCACCCGGACCGCGAGCTCCTGGTTGCGGGCTGGCTCGACGCGAACGCCATCCGGCGTCACTATGGCGTGATTCTCCATGTTCAGCGCGATGTGCGGACCATCGGATCGGCTCTCGGCGTACATGCCGGGGCGGTGAGCCGTGGCGACCTTGCCGGCCTTTGTCCCGATTGGATTCCAGTAAGCGCGAAGGAATCCGAGCTGCTCTTGTAGATACTGGTCGAGCGCGCCCAGCCTGTGGTTGCAACGGCGACACACCTCGTCGCGGTCTAGAACGAGAATCCGCTTAGGGTCGGCAATGATCGAGCCGAACTTGATCTCAAACGGCTGATGACCGACCAGCCCTTGGGGCACAATGTGCTCACGTGGCTCCCGATGAGTCTTGGTTCCGCAGAAGATGCAGTTCATGCTGAAGTTGTGGGGCCGTCTAACGGATCGCTCTAGAGCCGCGTCGCGCCGATAGGAGTGTCATTCCCAAATCTACGCGCGCCGCCACCTGCACGTGCTAGTTTGCACCAGGCCCCCTACGTCTCACCCGAGGAGAGGACGCAAGGATTCCCAAAGCTGCCTGATTGCATCTCGGTACTTCTGTAGGTCGGCTTCAGTCACGAACAGGTCCGTGCCGCCAAGCGGATTCTCTGTCGCGCGACGCAGAGCGTGCTCCTCCAGAGGAGAACGCTTGGTGACAGGGGGCACGAAGAGATCGGGCCGGATCCTTCGCAGTTCCCTGGCAGATGGCCCCTCGGCGTGCTTCACCGTGTTCGCCAGGTGGCGTAGCTCCTCAACCTTGGCCCAACCACCGAGCTTCTCCAGGGGAGGCATGGCCCGACCGCTGTCCGTCAAGATGAGCTTCAGTTTTTCTCGATGCTGCTCGTAGAGGTGGTACAGACCAGCCGCGAGGAGGTTGACGATGCCTTGTCGGAGATTGGAGAGCAACACGTAGTACTGGACCCCCTGGTCGCGCGCCTCGTCAGCAAAGTCCCCGGGATCGCGCTCTCCGACCGCCTGGACATAGGACTCGAACATGCGGTTGCCGTAGGCGTCGGCCTCCTCGGCGATCGTGGCGAAACCAGCCAAGGCACGCGAGGTGCCATCAATAGCCAGGGCGTCGAGCTGCTCGAGTGCGACGTACTGGATGAACTCAAAGGGAGCCATATTCGCGCTCCTCTTGCGGCTAGCCGCGTCTAGAGACTCCTGCCAGGGCATCACCCGCTTGCCCGCGTACCGCCGACGGATCACGTCGTGCGCGGCGTCGCAGAACGGGAAGGTCGTAAGACACGAGGATTGTCGACGTCGCCCATGTTGGCGAACCGCATTGGCTCGATCCGTCTCATCCAATGCGGCTGCTTCGGTACTATGAACGCGGGTAGGGCGTGGCTGATGTACCACGCCAGGTTCTAAAGGTCCGACAAGAGTTCAAGGAAGGCGCAGCTCCGTTGGAAGGTCCGCTCTACTCAGTCGAGCGCCCGGCACTCGCCGGCGGGGCACGACGGAGTACATGCCTTAGGCGTGACTAGTTCTTCGAGTTGAAGGCAAACCGAGGCGCGTGAGGCGCCTTTCCAGTCCTTCGTGGTCCCCGAGGTGCGCCCTCATCAGGCTCTTCCACAGCTTCCCGTGATTCGGCACCGCGAAATGCAGAAGTTCGTGGACGATCACGTACTCGCGCAGGGCGCGGTCGACGCCAAGCAGCTCGTCATTGAAAGTCAGCGTGCCTGTGGTAGAACACGACGCCCACTTGTTCTTCATCGGCCGCACGTAAAGGGTTCCCACCCTGACATCGAGCTTGTGTGCCCAGGCAAGCACCAGGGCCTTAAAATCGTGCTTACTGCGCCAGTTGTTCATAGGTGGACGCCCTTTTGGACGAGTGCGAACAGCTCCTCAACCGCTGCCGTAACCCTCTCGACGTCCCCTTCCTCAGCAAGCAGGGCGAACGTCACCTTCTTGCGCAGCTCCCGCAGCTCGGTCTCACTCCTTCTCCAGTTCGGGTACTCGCCAAATGCCTCGCGCACTCGTTTGCTGACGGGTTCGGGGTTAGGGATGCCGTCGTCTGTGAGCTTGCGCAGGACGAAGTAGGTCAGGTCGTCCAGCCCCTTGGCCGCCTGATCCTTCCTACGCTGCTGATCGTTCTCCACAGCCTTGAGAAGTTCGGAAAGCGCATCTGCGGTTGTTGTCTGCCGATCCTCAAAGCTCTCCTGAACTGCCTTAGCCCGTTCGGCAAGCGCCACCAGGAACGGATCGTCGCTGTCCTTCTCAGCAGCCCTCTCGATGCTTTTGACCAGGTTGATCACCTTGGTGCCGTCGCCGCCCTGTTGCCGTTTGATCACTTCGATGGTTGTGGCGTCGATCTCGACGAACTCGGTCACCTTCGCCAGCCGATCGACTCCGATGTGCTTCTGCACTAACTCGTTGGTCTTCTTCTGAAACGCTCGATCGGCATAAACGGTCTTGGCGTAGGCGTTGCGGACTACAGCGTAGATGGAAGAGAGGGTCGCATAGCCATCGATGAACGGCCGTAGGAAAGCGTCCGGGGAGATGATCTCGTAAAGCATCTCGATTTCTTTGTACTCCTTGAAGAACTCTTTGCGCCGGTCCCTGTCGCGGAAGTGTTCTATCAGGCTGTCCACGTCCTTGTCGTCGAAGTTGCGCCTCAGGAGTCTGAGGTACTGGGCCGCCTTTGTCTCCATCTTCGCTCTGAAGAGATCCTTCAGCAGCGCGAGGTCCTTGACAATCGCATTGACTTCCTCGCTGTCGAAGGCGAGCGCCTTCTCGAGTTTGTCGAAGATGCCGACGAAGTCGAGCACAAACCCGTGTGGCTTGAGCATCTCGGCGGTCTCGTTCTCATAGGGCCGGTTCACCCGCGCGATCGCTTGCAGCAGGGTGTGGTCACGCATGGGTTTATCGAGATACATCGCGTAGAGGATCGGCGCGTCGAAGCCGGTCAGGAGTTTCTCGGTGACGATGAGGATTTTTGGCAACTCGCCGACCTTGGTGAACTCCTTGCGGATTTGCCGTTCTCGCTTCTCGTCGAGGTGCCACTCCTTGAGGTGAGGCGGATCATTATTGTTCCCGGTGTACACGATCGCGGAGTACTCCGCCGGAAGAATCCCGTCGAGGGCGGTCTTGTAGAACGCGCAAGCCTCGCGGTCCACGGCGACCAGAAATGCCTTGTATCCGAGCGGCTCGACGTTGTGTTGGTAGTGGTCGGCAACGTAGTGGGCGACTTTCTTCACGCGGTCGCGGCCCTTGAGGAAGTTCTTCAGATTGACCGCACGGTCGAGAATCTTGTTCAACTCCTCGATGTCAGCGATACCTTCCGTCTCGGCCAAGGAGAGAAACTCCTTCTCCATGATCTCGTGCGGGACGAGCATCTCGTTCGGGGCAATGTTGTAATACAACGGCAGCGTCGTGCCGTCCTCGATGCTCTCGGCGATCGAGTACTTGTGGAGGTAGCCCTTGTCGTCCTCGAAGCCGAATGTCTTGAAGGTGCCCCTCCCGTACGCGGTCTTGTCCACAGGTGTGCCCGTGAAGCCGATGAACGTCGCGTTCGGTAGGCCAGCCATCAGATAGTTTCCGAGGTCACCTTCCGTTGTGCGGTGCGCCTCGTCGATAAGAACGAAGATGTTCTTCCGTGCATTAAGGTTCGCCGGCATGTCACGAAACTTGTGAATCATGGTCACGACGATGCCGCGATAGTCTTGACCTTTCTGATCGAGGAGTTTGTTCAACGAGGTGATCCGATCGGCGTGCGCCACGTTGCCGAGACCGAGCGAGGCGAGGTTCCTGAGCATCTGGTCCTCGAGCTCGTTCCGGTCGATCATCAGGAGCACGGTCGGCTTCTCGGCGCTCGGCGCCTTGAACAGCAACTCGGCTGCCTTGATCATCGTGTAGGTCTTGCCGCTCCCCTGAGCGTGCCACACCAAGCCCCGAAATCGCTTCTGATCGAGCGCGCGCCCGACCACTTTGCCCACGGCGGCTGTCTGGTGCTGCTGAAGGATGAACTTCTGAAGCTCTTCTTCCTTCTCGGCAAACAGGATGAAGTCCTTCAAGAGGTGAAGCAGATGAGGCACCGAGCAGAAGCTCTTGACCTTCGCTTCCAAGTTCCCGGCCTCCGCGGCCTTCCAACGGAAGATGTTTCGGCGAACCGTGTTCCAGGTGACCCCGTATGCGAAGCCGATCGCCTCGGTGGCGGTGAACACCATCTCTGGCACCATCACTTGAGGGGTTTCGACGTGGTAGCGGCGGATCTGGTCGACCCCCAACGCGATTGCCTCTTCCTTGTTTGCATTCTTGCACTCGATCACCAATACAGGGACACCGTTGATGAGGAAGACGAGGTCCTCCCGCGTACCGTAGCGGCCGTTGTGGAAGTAGAACTCCTCCGTCACCTCGTAGACGTTGCGCCATTGGTCGCGCGGACGAGCGAGGTCGCCATAGTCGACGAGGGTAAGATCCAGCTCACGGTTCTCCTCGGCGCAGAAGAACTTCCCCTGATTGCGGAGGTACGTCAGGAAATCGCGATTGCCAACGATGTCTGCATAGAGACGCTGGAACTCGCCCACTAGCGCGCCCTCGGCCTCTTTGTACCTCGGGTTGAAAGCTCGTACCTGAGCATGGAGCAGATCGCCAAAGTAGAGCGAGGCACTCCGCGCCCGGTCCTCCCCCGTGGCGCCTTCGAGATCGAAGCCGCGCCGCAACTCGGCGTCGGCCCGCGGCACGTACGTCCAGCCGACCTCCTGCGCGTACGCGAGGATGCGTCCCTGGACGGTCTTCCGCTCTCCCGGAGTTGGCACTCAGCCGCCCCTCTCAGTCATTGCAGAGCGAGCCTTCGGCTGATGTTATGGCTTGCTGAACCACTTCGTCCACGGAAGCGGCCATCCTGTCTACGGTCTCAACGATGAGATTGGAACTCGCTTGGTCGGGGAGATTCACCTCTATGTTCTTGAAATCTGCGACGCTCACGATGCGGCGGCGATTGACACCACCGGACGCGAGTCGCACGTACTCATTTAGCAGCATCGGAGTTTTCAAGACGTAGTCTAGGTAGCGGACATCTATACCGTGCGGCACCCAGACCTCGTACGCTGGGCTAATGATGCCGACATCGTAGTCGTACAGCGCGTGAATGGCCCCCTCCCACATCACCATCGGGTTGTAGACGACCCATCCCTTACGGACGACCTTGTAGTTTGACAGATCATCGACGACGGCCATCTCGGAGAATCGCTGGTCCTGAACAATCAGACCGTCATCCTTGGTCAAAGACAGGAGTGGGACTTGCTTGTCTTGCAGACTCGCCAGTCGGAGGTCGGACAAATTCAGGACGTCTCCTAGCTTCTTCCGCTCCAACTTTATACGCCCAGGCTGACGAAGTCCTCGGTCTTCCGTCAGCCTCTTCTCCAGCGTCGCAAGCACGTTGAACAGCATGCTGCGTTTTAGAACGGCGAGATTGAGGGAGACGTGACGTCCGGTTTGAACATCCCAATCCAACGCGACTTTGCGTTCAACGTAACGATTGGGCAGTAGGTTGAAGTCGTTCGCAGCAATCGTCGCCGTCGTGACCACCGCGGAGAGACCGACTTGCGAGTCCCAGTCGGCGTAGCTCGTCACAGCAGAGTTGATCGCCTCATCGGTGAGGAGGTTCTTGGGCCGTTCGCGTGTGTAGAGGGAACTGAGGTCTACCATCAGGACTTCACCTGGGTGTCTCTTTTGCTTGCTCAAGACGACGATCACACCTGCGTTAGGCGTGTTGTAGAACAAGTCCTGGGGGAGTAGAAGGACGACCTCTACACAGTCATGCTCGACAAACCATTTGCGAACGTCTCTCTCCTTGTCGCGTCGTGACGTCCCCGATCCACGAGACATGGCACCCGTATCGAGAACGACTGCGGCGCGGCCGCCAGGCTTCAGACTCGCCAATATGTGCTGCATCCAACCCCAATCTGCGCTGCCGCCCGGATACCCTGCGCCCTTCGGAAACCGGTTAAACTCGTCGGCGTCGTAGTCCGCCTCCTTCCACCAGTCCTGGTTCCACATCGGATTGGCAACCACGCGGTCGAATGTTTGAAGGCGGTTGCCTTTGCGAAACTTGGGGTTCCTGAACGTGTCGCCCAGCTCGATCGTCCCCTCCATGTCGTGGATGATCATGTTCATGTTGGCCATAGCCCAAGTCTCGGGGACGTATTCCTGGCCGTGGAGGCGGAGCGGAGCGAACTTCTCCTTGGCGCGACGCCCCATCTTCTCGTTCAGCACGAGCTCGCATTTGATGAGCAGCCCCGCCGACCCGCAGCATGGGTCGTAGATCTCCATGCCCGGCTCAGGGTCCATGATTCGCGCCATAACGAGGCCGACTTCCTTAGGCGTGTAGAACTCGCCGGCGCTCGAGACGCTGCCCTCGGCGAACTTTCGGATGAGGTACTCGTAGCTGCGACCCACGATGTCTGGCTCCACGTCCGCGAGGCCGAGCCGCTTGGCACTCACGGCTTCGATGAGATTGGAGAGGCGGCTGTCATCGAGATCGCGAACGCCGTGGGTCGTTGCGTTGAAGTCCACGCGGTCGATGATGCCCTTGAGGAGTGGGTTGGCGTCCGCGATCGCGCGCAGACGCGTGGTGACCTGCTCGCCGATCTTGTCCGAGAGCGTCCGGATGATCGACCAGACCGAGTCCTCAGGGTTCTTGGGCTCGAGGGGAAGGTAGAAGCGGACAAGTTTCTTGTCGTGCTTGACCAACTTGAACGCCTTCGCGCGCGAGCCCACTTCCTTAGCGATACGATTCACCTCGTCGTCGAAGACGTCGCACAGGCGCTTGGCGAAGACGAGCGGGAGGATGTAGTCCTTGTACTTCGGCGCGTCCTTGGCTCCGCGGATGGAGCAGGCGGCGTCCCAAATCCAGGATTCGAGCGACTTGTCTCCGTTACTCATCGCGCTCCTCGAGCATGATCGCATCAGGGTGGCACGTGGCCTCGCTGCCCAATATGCGGAACGTTTCGCGAGACGGAACATCCTGGAGGGAACTTGTTGATGTCAGCCTGTAGCCCGCGCAGAGGATTTCTCATTCCCTAGCCCCCAGAAACAACAGCAGGAGTCGACGTTCTCTTTCGAGTGTCCCCCGGCTGTCCCCCGCGAGAGGCGCCTAACTGAGCTCCACCTGTTTCCACCACGCCTTCAAATCATCTCCCCGACGGCCGTCCGGGCCGTCGCCCCTCAGCATTTTTTCCAGACTACGGCGGAGAATCACAGGAGCGGTGCTCATGGCGACCTCCAACTTGCTCCATTGGGACAACTTGGCTCCATGGGCGATTTTCGAGCGCAGGTCGTAGAGCGACCGAACTGCGTCGAAGATAGGTAAACGCGCCGCGCCGGGAGGCTCTAGGAAGCGGGCTGCCCTCAGGGCGAGGCGAAAGCGTAGTTCTTTATCCTCACCGTCGTTCAGGAAGATCGCCTCAAGTGCGATCGCAATATCGAGGAGGCGTTCTGGGCTCGTGGGCCAATGTCGTTCCCAAGCATCCCGGAACCGCTGCACCGCTATTGTGAAGCCTTGTACGTCGCGGTTGACCAAATGACGCGAAAAGAGCGCTGCGACTGATGCAAGCTCCTTCTCATCCAGCGCCGGCAGGTTGGGGGCACCGAACGCGGCCCTCCTGGGCAGATACGGGCCGAGCGAAGGACTGAACCGCTCGTGATAGGTTTCGCGGATCGTAGGCGCTGAGAGCTCGTGGGTGTCGATGCGGAGAAGAGAGACACCAATGTCTCCCCCGGAAACGATACGAAGCACGTCTACGGCACGAGCGACAAGGTCCGCGGCCCGAGGATAGAGGAGCTCGAAGTTGACCGCAGGTGCCAGAACGGCAACGCGGAGTGAGAACCCGAGGATCGTATTGCAGCTCTCCAGACCAGGCGGCAGGTGTGCTGCCTAACCAACGCCCTCGAGCGCGTTAGTAAGGTCCTCGTCCCTCGCTTGGCGGATCGCTACGGACCCTGTCGAGGCGTCTACAGCCGGCGCAACAACGGATGGACCGGAGAAGTCGCACAAGGGACCGTTGAGGTATGCCGTTGCGACGTACGAGTGCCAGTCTCGAGCCTGTAGTTCTGAGAGCTGACCGAGAACCTCGGCCTCTAGCGCGCTCCATCTGTCGAAGTCTTCCGGCTTGCTCGCAATCGACCCGATGCCATCCAATGATCGGCGGACGAGCTCAACGAGAAAGACGAACTCAGCGAAGGGCGTGTCCTTCGCACTCCACCCCTTCTTAACCTGCGCCTGCAGTTCTGGTAGATCGTGCGTCTTGTACCCGACCCCGTCCAAGATTCGGAGCGCGAGGTTGGTATCGGAGTAAATCGCATCCCAAAGTGCCGCAAAGCCACGATGGAGTTCCGTTCGCTCAGAGAAGCAGGGCGTTCCTGACTTGGGTGACGAGGTGGAGTAAGTCACAACCGTAGAAAGCACAGCTCCAATGGTCGCGGGCGCCTGACGCCCTGTTGCCTCGTCATATCGCACGGTTACCCGAGCGCCCTCCAGCCCCCGAATCGGGATACGGGTCTTCGAGAGCATGGTGGCCTGATCGGTTGCGTCCGTGCGCGCGCGTGGGGGTCCAGTCCCCGAGTAGGCGTCGGGCCGTGCTTCAGGACACCGCAGGTAGGAGCGGATCGCGTTGAAGTAGACCCGAACGGCCTCAGTCACAGACGGTGGGATCGGCATTGGTTGCTCTCGGGTCGCTGGGAGTCGGTGTCCCGCTACTTGCCGGCGCTGTCTCCGTTCCCGCTCCCGCCGTCCTTGACCTGCCGACCCGACACCAGCACCTCGATGCTCCGCTGTTCCACCAGCAGCCGCGCGAGTTCCTCTCGAGCGTCCACGGGCAACATCCTCACCAACTGCGGGAGCATCCCAATGACTTGCGCCATCCTCTGGTCGTGCGTGAGCCGCGGCGGCTCGTCTTCAATCTCAGGCACCTGCCCCGGTTTCCCGTAGCCCCGATCCCACAGGAGCTCGAAGGCGTGTAGGCGGTCGCGCACTTTCGGCCGCCTCTGCACAACTTCCGTGCGCGCGTATTTGCCGCTGCCAACCTTCACCACGACGTCCTCGGTCTCGGACCCGCGCATCACCCGCCCCACAAACTCGATGCCCTCACACCTCTCGATCTCATCACGACACCGCCGACGCAAGATTTCCTTCGGCCGACCGCCGGCGCCCGTGCCGCCAGGGAGCAGGGCGCCCCCGTGCGGTTGGGTGACAAGGGACTTCAAGGCCACCGAGGTTTGCACCGAGGTTTCCGCCTTAGCCACGGTAGTCGCTCGAGCTTCCGCTTGGGCATGGTCCCAATCTAAGGGAGGCGGTGGACACGACCTAGCCTCGCCTGGGGACGCGCGGGCGGAGGACCCGCGGCACTTACCGCTCCCGTTCTGCTTCGGCGAGCAGCTGCGCCGGCGTTAGACGCAGCGCCCGAGCGATCCGTTCGATGTTGTCCAGCGAGATGTTCGTCTCACCTCGCTCCACCGAGCCCATGTAAGTGCGGTGTACGCCGCAGCGGTCGGCGAACGACTCCTGAGAGTACCCAGCGTCTTTTCGCAACCGCCGGATGGCGTGCCGAGCCGAAGCCGCAGGGTTGGCAAAGGCCGAAAGACTGCAACGTCCTTCGCCTTTGCCTCTACAGCTTTTACATAGCCACTGTTTACATATCACCAACTCCAGGTTAGGGTCTTGCACGGCGCGTCTGTTCACCAGAGAAAGAACGCGGTCTCCAGTGGATGAGGGAAACGGGGGCCGTCCCGGAAAAGGATGGCTGGATGCCGATAACAGGGCCGCGATGGGCGTTCTGGGCGCTGCGCTTCATCTGGGGCTGGTTCGCCCTAGGGCTGCCCTTCTGGTGTTACAGCTACCCCACCACCTCGCAGCTCTCCTCCGGGGCGACCCCGAAGCTGCTGGATCCATCGCCGGCTACGTCCTGATAGTGGCTGCGCTGCGTTGGACCTACCGTCCCCTCTGGCCAGCGGCCCGTTCTACCGATGGACCGGAAGGAACTGGGCCCGCGGCTGGCGCGGCGGCTGATCGAGGTGCTCGTGCAGGGGAGGCGGGTGGCGACGAGACGAGCCCGCCCGCGTGCTGAGTGCACTCCTCGTCGGCGTCCGGCTGCGGGCAACCGCCTTCTGGCCGGTCCTCGGTCCCTTGGTTGGCCCCTCCGTCGGCTGGGTGACCGCGGTCGCACTCTTGTGGATCACGGAACGCCGTCCGCACCCCGACGTCTGGACGCGCGGGCACATGCGCCAACTCGGGATCCTCCTGTTGGTGCTCACCACGGTCGGGGTGTTCCTGCCGCTTGCGCTGCCCACACGCAGCGCCTTCGCCCACCCCACGCCCGGCCTGGCGGGGTTCCGGGCAGGTTGGAGCTTCTTGCTCACACCCGCGGGTGTAGCTCACCGCATTCCCGCTCTGGCAGGCGTTGTCGCGGGTGTCGGCCTCGTTATGGTGGCCGCCCGTTCCGATACGCGGCGCCGCCGCCTCGTGTCGATCACATCTTTGGCGTTGGTGCTATTGCTTCTCGCTGCGGTCAGTTGCTTCGACACGGTGTGTAGGTACAGCAGTCGCAGCGCGTGCTACGGAGACCGCGACGACGTGGAGGGTTGGTAGGCATCCCGACCCACGACGGTCAGAGCCAGGGGACGTATGTGGCCTGTCGCTTAGCCTCGCCAGCTGCGCTCCAACTCGGGAGGGAACGGAATGGCCCACGGCTCCCGGTCGGCGTGCGTGAGGAGGAGGGCCTGGGCGATCATGCGGCGCCAATAGCTGCGCGCCCCCCAAAGCAGGCGTTTCCGGCGCGCCCAAAGTTCATCGGTCAGCCATGAGACGAACCGGGTGCGCCGGTTCTCCCGTGTGAGCCGCGCTAGGGTCTCTGGGTGGCGGGCCGGCCACCACACAGGTACGGCGTCGTGACCGAGAGCGAGCGCCAACTCGGGATCCTGGTGGATGTCCCCTGGATCTCGCGCAGGACCGATTTCCCACTCCTCGAGCGGATGCCGTTCCAGCTCTCGCAACCACGAGCGCACGAGCGTCGACGACGGGAGTTTGGCACGATCCGGCTGCGGGGCGCGATCTGGTGGATTCGCTACAAGATCGACGGCAAGACCTACGAGGAGTCGAGCGGCAGCTGTGATCGCCGCAAAGCCGAGAAACGGCTCGCGACCCGCGAGGCGGAGCTCGGACGCGGCATCTTCGTCGCGCCCAACCTCAAGAACACAACAGTTGAGGAGCTGGCAGACATGCTGCGCGACGACTACCGGATCAACGGCCGCCGGTCACTCCGAAGGGTCGAGACGAGCTTGAACCATCTGCTCGACTTCTTCGACGGCGCCGCGCGGGTCACAACCGTCACGAGCGATCGCATCGCGGCCTACATCCGTGCCCGTCAGGAAGCCAAGGCTGCCGCGGCGACCATCCACAACGAGCTGGCCGCGTTGAAACGGATGTTCACGTTGGGTATCCGGGCCGGAAAAGTCGCCCAGCGCCCGCACATCCCGGCGCTGCAGGTGAGTAACGCTCGCCAGGGCTTCTTCGAGGAGGACGACCTGCGCGCCCTCCTGCGGGAGCTGCCCGCTGCAGTGAAGCCAGTTGTCGAGTTCGCGTATTTGACCGGATGGCGGATCCCGTCGGAGGCCCTTCGGCTAACCTGGGCTCAGGTCGATTTCGAGGCCGGCATCGTGCGGCTTGAACCTCGTACGACGAAAAACGACGAGGGTCGAGCGTTCCCGTTCGATGCCCTGCCGGCCCTCAAGCGCCTACTGGAAAAGCAGCGTAGCCGAACGAGGGCTCTGGAACGCTCCACGGGTCGGATCATTCCGCGCGTATTCCATCGTGACGGGGAACCGATTCGGTACTTCCGTCGTGCGTGGCTGTCCGCCATCGACCGAGCGGCGCACCAAGAACGGGGCGACGTGCGTCAAGTCGTGCGGCCCGAGCTCATCGGTCGAATCCCGCACGATCTTCGCCGAACCGCGGTTCGCAACCTCGTGCGCGCCGGCGTACCCGAGCGCGTGGCCATGCAGCTCACCGGCCACAAAACGCGATCGGTGTTCGACCGGTACAACATCGTCAACGAGCCGGATCTACGAGACGGCGTAGCACGGCTCGCCGGTCTGCATGAGAAGCAGGCGAACGGATGAAGCGGCAGCGGGACATAGGGGACAATGGTGAGAATCGGCGAGAACAGACATTCGCTGAAGGACTAGACCGGGAGAAGTGATGGACGAAAGGGATTTCATAGTTCGGTCTAACCCTCGTATGCCGACACGCGCGCGAGAAGAGCTAG
>WNGD01002831.1_pt1 | contig 20767 bp, 20 predicted proteins | sample 5400671 | NCBI WGS metagenome assembly WNGD01 (sample SAMN13153369, study PRJNA577476) | soil metagenome | isolation source: 40 cm soil or saprolite under grassland replicate 2 | place: USA:California | collected 2016-06-15 | reverse complement strand
CCGCGATCGGGCTTACAGGCCTTCTGACGAGGAATCAGCACGTTGGCAACCTGTCCTTCTCATAGGTTTCAATCCCGCGATCGGGCTTACAGGCCTTCTGACCGCTCGCGTATATTGTAGCACTACAGGCGGCTGAACGCTAGTGTTTGCGAGAGGGTGGGTGTTTTTGGTAATTGTGTAGTTCTTTTTTGTCTTCAAGGTGGTTAGCAACTCCTCGTGGTGGCTGGTGGGAAGGGATTTCATGTGTTTGCGAGAGGCTCTGCTCGATGACTTCGGAGCATCTACCTCTCGCAAACGATTTAGACAATAAATAGTATGTCTTCTGCCGGCGGCTGCCCACCAACGGTCTCTACCTTTTCCAGGCAATTTGCGCAGAGCGGATAAAAACGCACGCTGTCCTGTGTGTCTTTCAGGTGCTTTGCTAGCTTTGATTTGAGCAGGATAAGCTCTTTTTTGGAGAGGAAGCACTCGAAGAGGGAGTACTGCGTCCACGTGCCAAAGCCGGAGAGGATTTTGTGAACCTTTGTGCGCCTGCGGTCCTCAGGAATGTCGTAGGCTATGACGTAACACGTGGTTGGGCTAGATGCCATTGTTTTCATTGTCATGGCTGTGCCTACCTGATGATGAATGGCGGGTACTCATCGATCTCGCCTGTGAGATATTTTGCCACTAGCCGGGCCTGCAATTCGATACAACGCCGGTATTTCACTCTGTTGCCAAAGGTTGGATGGGTGATCTCTTCGTTGAGTCGCTCCTCGAATCTTTTGAGGAATGCCTTGCGCGGCTCTTTCTTCAAGCGGTACGCGCCTAGCTCGACATGAAAGTCATCGCTAGTGAGCATTTTATTGTTGAGGAGTGTCAATACTATGGAGTCGACGACGATGGGTCTGAACTCTTCCATCAGGTCGAGTGCGAGAGCCGGTCGTCCATAGACGGAACTGTGCAGGTAGCCAATATATTGGTCAAAACCAATCATTTGAACAGCACTTGCAACCTGAGTGGTGAGTAGAGCGTAGCCAAAGCTCAGTAAGGCATTGACTGCATCGGTTGGAGGACGTTTGACTCTGCCCGCAAAGGGCCACTGCTGCTGATCAATGAGCATTTTGCCGAAGCAGTGAAAATAGGCGGCACTGCCAGCACCTTCCAGGCCGAGAATGGTCTCTAACGGGGTCCCTTCGATGCCGGTATCGCCGGAGACAAGGATTGGCGCCACTTCTGCTGTTGTAGAAAGTGTAGCGAGTTGACGAACGATACAGGCAATCTGGTCAATCTCCTGGTTGAACGGGGGATCAGCTTGACGACGATTGTGGCGCTGCAACATGGTACGCTGGTTAGAGAGTTTGCCGGTGACGAACTGGCGCGCCAGTTCGCTACGCCTGGACAGGTTGTTGTGCGCACGATGCTGTGCCATACGCAACACTGAGTTTTTTGAAAGGCCAGGTGTAAGACGTCCCTTGAACTGGCCATAGGAGGTCATGAAGTGGATTTCGATGTTTTTCTCTAGCAGAAGATAGAGCGCGGACGCGGTCAATGTTACCTCGCCCATGACAATGACGTCCTCGACTTTGACCAGGGGGATGAGTTTTTTGTAGGCTGGCGTGACTGCTCCTCCCTCACCGCGTTTTTCGGGAACCTGTACAAGGAGACAATCTTCGCTATCGCGTCGCACCAGGGCGCGGTCTTCAGTCAGGTAGAGTGTAGGCAAGTGAACCTCCTTTCTTTTCTTTCAGTAACTTTACTTCAGCAGGGAGACAGAGCGAGAGCAGGCTGCAATCACTGCAACGAGCAGCCGCTTTGCCATCGAGGGGCGGTGGCGGTGTAGCGAGGACAGCTACCTGAAAGGCGAGTTCAATCGTGGCTCGCGTTTTTGCACGCAGCTCTGGCGTGAAATGTACCTGTACGCGCTTGCGCGAACCGTAATAAAAGATGTAGCCATAAGGAATGGGCGCCCTGGCTGGCAGCCGCTCTTCTAAACACATTGCCTGGGCACAGAGCTGGATGTGGTCGTTGAGCCACTTTCCTTCTTTGCCATGTTTGTATTCGACGGGAATAAACATGCCATCGTGTTCCTCGACGATATCAGCGAAGCCTGAAAGGTGCAGTTCTTCGCTGTACAGGTAGAGGTGGTTGATGCGCGTTTCCCCATCGGAAGTTGTATGCTGTCCGGGCTGATCAGCACGCTCGTGTAAGAGTTCTCCTTCCAGTACGAATTCGTTCTTGAGCATATCTCCCTGTACAAATTCGTAATAGAAGCGGCGCGGACAGTATTCGATGGCATTGAGAAAGGAGAGCGGGATAGACTCAGGTGCTGTCCACTTGTTCATACACTGATCTCCTTTGATGACTCACTCTCGTGTGGAACGGCTACAAGATCGATGCAACGCGCCTGGCCCATGCCCATGGTCGTTTTGTAGCCGACGCCAGCGAAGAGGGCAAAGCGTGCCAGTGGCGCGAGCCATTGAGCTTCTGGAGCGGTTGGTATGCCCTTGACTTCGTAGGTGATGGTGCCTTGAAAGCCGGATTGACCGAATTTGCTGGACGGTAGATAGCGCGTTTGCAGGGAGTAGCGAGAGACGATGACATGTTCCTCGCACCAGGCAGCAATCTGGCGAGGGGTGAGATTACCGGCAGTGATACGCAGGCTGGCAGGCGCGAAGAGGTCCCATTGGCGGGCAAGGCTCTCGAAGACGGAGGCCGGTTCTGGAAAGACTTTCAACATTTTGCCCCACTGTTTTTGTCCCAGGCTGAAGGCGGTCGGGGTAGCGAATTCGAAGTGGTAGTGTTTTTGTGAAGGGCTTGAGGCGCGCAGTTCGGCGAATGACGAGTAGGCAACCCACGACCGGGAGGCGCTGCCGGGGTCGGGCGTACTCAATAGACGGCTGATTTCAAAACGGGCATTCCCTATGCGGACTGTGAGAGAACGGGGGTTTGCGATGAGATATTGGGCGAAGGAGCCGAAGATGCTGGCGTCGAGCATGGTGATGCGCAGCCAGTAGACTTGCCCTGGCGTTACCTGCACCGGCTGGTTTTTCATCATTGCTTCTTCTAGCTGCGCAGTGGAGAGGTGATTGAAGCCCTGTAAGAGGCCAAGGGTATATGGCCGGCGCTGGTTGGGGGCATGAAGCCACTCTGCCAGGGTGGGGTCGCCCTGGCGCACCATATCTAGGAAGGCGGCCTGCACCTGGGTACCGGAGCTGGGCGAGACGAGCCCCGGCTCGGTGGGGTGGAGGCGGAGCAGCATGGAGAAGAGTTCGCCACCATCATTCATCATCTTGCAATAACCTCCCCGCCAAAGTAGCTCATATCCAAAGGTATGTATCTATCCTCTTTGTCATGAAGAGACTTATCGGCAGCAAGTTTACAACAGGGACCAGTTACTCGTGGATTTGATAATAGGCTTGCTGGTGGCATAACCACTATGTCAAATGTAGAAAGCCGATTACGAGGAATATCAAGAGGGTTGATGGCACATGCCGCCAGTTGCGGTTGTTTTAGGTCCACGACCCGTGCTGCTCCTGAGCCAACTTGATACCACCTATAGGTGATTTCAGCTTTTGCCATCCATTTCCCTAACCGCACCCATGTTGGTAGTTGCCCCTCCTCGTCTGCAAAAACGAAGAACTCAAACGTCGATCCCGGAGCAAGTTCTTTGGCTCTTCCAAACACTACTCGGTTTTTGCTTTCCTTAGGAACCTTGCTATAGTATGGTACAGTTGCCATTTTAAAGGTGATAAAGGCAAAATCTACCCGAAGAGGATGAGCTGGCGTGACATAATAGTTGCCAACCCTTTCCCGTTGTAGTTCTTCCTGGTAACGAGGCTCCTGCAACCTATTAAAATAGGGCGGAGCAGGCCGTACCAGACCTAAAGCGTAGGTTAATCCGTAGTTGTGCAGATACTTTTCGGTCTCGTAAAAACGGCCGAATTCGTGGCTTGCATAATACAGATTGTCATGTAGAGTCATATGGCAACGAGCAATATATGTAGCCATGTTCTGTCACTTTCTGTCACTTGACCATTGCATGCCTACTTTTCATCCTGTTTGCCTTGTTTGCCTCTGTTGGCCTTCCTCTCTGTTTCTGCTCCAGCTCCGTAACTGCTATAGTAATCCTGGCTTTCTCTATAAGCCTGTTGTAAAACTTCAACAAGCATTGCTTCATTTGTAACACGTGCATTGACTTCTTCGAGCAACGCGTCCAGATCATCCCCGGCGAGTGACAGATGCGTAGTAACGTGATCATCTCGCAAAAGATCGGGCAGGACACGTTCTATGTTTTGTACAAGCACCTCGGCCTGGTATGGCCCTTTTTTAACCTGTCCCTTATCGTCTTCCTCAAGCGTGTCATAGAGTTTCTGGGTCAGCTTCAAATTCGAGAAAATTTCTCCATCTGTAAAAATGACCGCAGCGATGTGATTTTCGAGTGCACCCGTACGTGTTGTCTGTGCTCCATAGCGTTTGGTGCGAAGAATATTGTTGAATACGTAGAGAAATTCAGCCTCTGTTGGGTCGCGCAGAGTGATCACGGATGGGAAGAACACCTGCGGTAATACATGATCTTGCTCACCAAAACTGTGTCTTGTTTCACCTCCCCTGCTCATCGTACCATGTTCATACGGTGCATTGAATGTCATCGCTTCATGAGACTCATCATAGTTGGAAAGGGAGAAGGCTGAGTCAACCATGACCTTTGAGCGTTCACTCCCTTCTTGCCCTATTGCAAATCCGTAGTAGATGCAATCTGGGCAATGTTTACAGAAATTCGCACTGTTGTATTCACAATATTTGTCAGTATCTGCACTGTCGTCGCTCACAAAATTGTAGCGGCGTAACAATTCGCGCCCGGTGAGGCGTTCAGGAGTGGTTTGCTTGCGTTTGAACATCACGATACGGCTGATAGGGGAAGCTTTTCCGTTAACAGCCTGCCCCGCGCTAACTCGCGCAAAATTCAACTCCTGATCGGTTTGAAAAAGGGGAAAAGAATGTGTTTCCCGCAGCACTACAAAATGGACATAGCGGCCCATTGGTATCGGTGGAATGGATGCGTGGAAAAGCGTGTCTGTGTCAATCGTTTGCAAAAACATCTTCAAACCTCCTTCTATACACTACTGTTGTGAAGCCATTTCCGCAGCAACAACCTGCGTTTCGTTATCGTCGGCAGTCTGTTCGGATGTGGAAGCGGTGGCGGATTGCCCTTTATCTTTGTAGTAGCGCCGCCTAAAAGCGACCTCGCAAGCATCTTTGAAACGGTTCAGGCGGTTGTTGAGTATGCTACGCTCTCCATCCGCATAACCCAGGAAGATTTCCTTGTAAAAGTAGTCAACGAATTCTGAAACCAGGCGTTCTTCCTTCTTATTGATTGTTTTACTATCATGGACTATCGCTTTCCCTGTTGCTCCATCGTGGCTAACAATCTCCAACCATGCAAGGAGCTTCCCGACCATCTCTAGCTTAATCTCGTCCTCTGTAAAATTAAGCGTGCCCTTGATAATGCATTTGGCAGCAGTATCGACAGGCCGAACGATAGCATGTGATTTGGGAAATGGTTTTCCAGGGGTGAAAGGGCTGTAAAATTTGCTATAGAGTTCGACTACCCGTTCGTGGCGTGTTGCCATCTTATCCATGAGATCTCCTTCATTGGAATGGTAATAGTTGACAAACTGGTAATAGATGTGGGTATAGTGATGGGCCTTTTCGGCTGGCATCACCTCCATTTTGGCTTCGCGCATCTGTTCTTGTAGGAAAGAGAATGCGAAAAGTTGATCCGTTTCCAGGTCTCTCGCAATGCGTGTGAATCGCTCTAACTTCAGGTCTCCACCAACTCTCTCTGTGTCAATGTGCAATTCAATAGCACGACTGAAAGCTGCGAGTGTGCCGCCGATCCAATCACCTTCGTTTCGTTTGTTATCGCTGTTGCCAAACAACTGATCAAGCCGTAAACGCGCCGAGGCCGAAGTGAGCAAATGGCGCACCGATTGATGAGGTGCATCGAGTACTACCGTCTCAGGGAAATCGGCGCAGGAATTGAAGAGTGGGAGATACGATTCAGTGACAACGACTCTTGCACCCGTCACCAAGGGGAGCGCCAAGCTCAGCCATGCAGCCTCGACCCATGAAGCGGTAGTTGCTCTTGTGGCTTCGCCTGATTTTTTCTTTTTACTGAATGTTTTCTTCGCGAAGAAGATAAAACCTGGATATTGTTTTTCTTCGTAGCGGTCAAATAGATACATCCCTCCTTTTTCCTCTTTCTTTTCTTTCTCCTCTTTTTTCTCAGTACTGCGGTCTACCTGTTTGAGATTGAAAAATCTCAAGTTCAAGATATCGGCGGCACTAACTTTCTCTTTTGCTCGTAGCACTTCGCACACTTCGTACAATTTGAGATTTTGCATCCTACGGATAATGTAATTCGATAAGCGGAATGTCTGATTTGTGAAGAAAAAACCTGGGTAGAGGAAAAAGTATTTCAGTTCTAAATCCTCATAGCCCTTCCCTGTCACAGTGATTCTCCCCTGGTTTCCTGGCTTGTCTTGTAACAATATCTTGCGCAACATCAGCTCTAAAGAGCAGATGGAGCAGATACCACCTGCGTTCTCGCCTTTGTACAATGGCAGACGATTTTTGTAGACCCAAGGCTGGAATAGCACAGATGCCTCTTCTTGCTGCCTTGTTGGATATGCAGAATTGCAGATGGTACAGGTAAGCTGATTCAGACGCGGTTTTTTCGCGTTGCTATATCCGGTCAATTCGGCGGCAAAATCTGGTAAAGCTTCAACCTGAGGCGTAGTTCCGAAACCAAACGAGAGGTTTTTATCTATGTAATCGGCTAGATTATGCAAGTATGGTCCCCGGAAATCCTCGCTGGCTTTCAATTCATCTTCTGCTAGTTGTAACAGTTCATCTATTAGCTCGTTAAACAAGCCTTGCAGGCTGTCTCCCGGACTTTCAGCTTCGTAAGTTGCCAGCGGGTGCGTTTTAAGATACTGCGCTGCTATCCAATAGAAACGATAGTCAACGCCGCCGCTACTTCGAATCTGCTGCGCCTCATCCCAGATGTCTTCACCCAGGCGAGCTATGAGCCTTTTTTCCAAATCAGTCTTCAAGGATGGAAAAAGCTTACCCAAGTTTTTATCTATCAGCTTAACGTAATTAATGAGAAAAATGCCGAGTTGAGTGATTCTCTCATTTGGATCATAATCCAGTTCGATGCCTGGAGGAATATAGCCTTCGCTCTGCATTTCTTTCATCGTTGCTAGCCGATCTCGAGCAATGTTGCTTTTGCCCTCTCTAGTTTTTTTTGCGAAAAGCTCTAAAAAATCTCTTACGGTTAGAAAATCGTGAAGATAACTAGGATAGCTGAGTAGACCCTTTGGGTTAAAACCAAACCCTGATCCTTCAACGATGAGATCGCGGCATGCTTCCTGTACCTCCCCTTCTACAGCCGTGTGTACCGAGCTATAGTCAATAGTGGGTGCGGAGCGGCGTTGTGGATTCAGGTAGACAACTCCATTTGGGAAGTACAGGTAGGGAATGAGCTGTTCCTGTTCCTCTGGATAGATGTTTTGCAGATAGCGAATCGTGGCGTTGTTGATCTGATTGCTCAGAAAACCGCGCACCTCTGCTAATTTATGATACGCCAGCGTGAATTGACTCCCGGTAAGTTGCCCCATGAGATCGAGAATACCATACCGACGAGTTGCGGCATCGTTTGTTAGAGCATCTTCAGGCGATTTTATGAAGAATGCGATTAGATCGCTGAACGTGCAGAGATCGCGTAATGTAGATTCAATACGGGTACGAAACTTGTATGTTCCAGAACGGAGTATTTCTACGGCCTTGTCATCAGCTAAAAGAGTCTCAGGAGGAACGAAAGTATAATGGCTGAGATTGATATCACGGCTGCGTTGGGTATTGACGGCTAGCCAGAGAATTTCGTATGCCCAATCATCCACTTCGGGAAAGAAAGCAGATGCGTTGAGTCTGGCAAGCTCAGCAAGTACTTTCTGGCAAGCCTCTTTCGCGCCCTTTGTAGTCAGCGTTTGAAGTTTATCGCCGAGAATTTTGTCGAGATCATGCATCGAGTATGACAGAACATAAAGTTTTAATTCGTCCACCTCGAGACGTGAGAGAAGCTGTTGTTGCCTCTGCTGAGCTTCATATACTAGTGTCAGAGTAGGAAACAGGCCATTCAGTATATGAGTGATCATCATCTGATCTGCGTTATGGGCAAAGTGTGCAACCGTCGTGCCTTTGGCGGGATACAAACTGTAGCGCTTGATCATCGGCTCGAGCATCGTTTCAGCAAACGAGGACACTATTGTATGCACTTTAGTGCCAGCTTCAAATCCCTTTGTAACCTGATGTAATACATCAGCTAGAAACATACTTATGCTCCTTTATACAATCAATATCTCATCGCAATCATTCTTCGCTGATCTCCAGAAAACGAGAGAATGAGCAAGTAGGGCATTCAGTCCGAATACAATGCTTCGCTCTATGCCATCGTTATCTCTCACCACATAAACCGGAAACAGCGTGTGGAGCCCACTTTGCCTCTTGAAATCCTTAGGTTTGCCCTCAACGACGAGGCAGACAAGTGAAAGTTCAGCAAGCCGTTCATTGACGGAATTGTCTAGTTGACTGGCGAGTACCCTGCTGTCCTGGATCATAAAGTTATCGTACACATGAACCTGGTTCAGTTTTTTTCTGAACGAGTAAGCGCTCTCCAAGCTGAAATTTTCTCGCTCCTCAACATATTTTTCCAGACGCACATAGAGTTTTAAGTCATGGCTGCGATATTTCTTAAAGTCCTGCTGGCTGTCTTCCACCATCTTCCTGAATGTTGTCTCATCCATCGGATGAAACCAAGTATTTGCCAGGAGGAAGAAGAGATCATATCGTTTGAATTTTCCATCAGTCTCGTCGAAGATGCCACAATCCAGAGGGCTTCTGCCACGAAAACTGTTCAGTTCAGTCAGAATCTGCTTGTCGTCGTCATCTTTTGCTATGGCGAGATACCGCCCAACTTGCTTCCCAACCCAATCTTTTACAGTAGCATGTCTATAGACCTTGTTGTACTGCTCACGTAGCGCTTTCGAGAAGTCAGAGTGTCCCTGCTTTCCAATCTTCCAATCTTCTACACTCACCATGATATGTGCTGTTTGTAAGCCTCCCCAGCATCCAGCGTAGTGCTTATACTCCTGGTCAGGCTGGAAAATAGGCTTGCGGGTAGTCATTACCTCGGCGTCTTTCACTGTGGCGAACTCATCTTCAATGCGTATCGTCTCAAGAAATGTTACACGTTCTACCTCCGAGCCGTCGCTGAAGTGAGCAGCAAATCTGTCAACAATCCAATCTGGAAGAAGCGCATATGCTCGGTACTCGTTCCATCCTTCATGCCTTCCCAGCCGTCCCAGACGCTGGATGAAGGTTCCAGCATTATAGGATTCGAAGATCAGCAAGTTGATCTTGAAGTCAACGCCCACATCCACTGTACTTGTAGCGATGATGAACTGCACATCGGGATTGTTCATAGCATCATTGCTTGCTTCAGGATCAGTTAGGCCCGTGTTTTCACCAACTTTAATGCCTCTCTTTACTTCGAGTTCGCGCTTATAATAAGCTACCAGACGCTTAGCGGTTGCCACAGAGTTAACGATAAAGACTCCTTTAGTCTTAGGATGAGCACGAAAAAAGTCTATGAGATCTTCTAAGTGTTCCTCTGCCCATATATAGGCTCCCTTATCGCTAAGGCAATGAAGATGAAGCGAAACTGGTTGGACGATTGGCTTCTTTGTATAGCCTGAAGCCGGTACAGATGAATATTCTCCCTTTATCTCTTCTACGTGAAATCCCCCATTTCCCAACAACTTTCTGAACATGCGCGTAGGCGTCGCCGACAAAAACACGTACTTGAGCTTGCAGCGAGGCTGGACTATTCGCTGGTAGTTCAGGATATTCATTACTGAAATGACCTGTGGCGGCCCGAAGATGTGGAATTCATCGAAGATGAAGTAGTCGAAGATATCCGGTATTTGGTAGGCAAACTCTCGTTTATCCTGGTAACTTCCATAGTTGTAGCTGCTCATCAGGTGAAAAAGATCCGGGTTGCTCAGAATATAGTTGTTATACTTTAACCACGTAAGGATTACTGAAGAGCGGCTGGTTGCTCCATATTTCTCCATTTCTTCCGTAATGCGATCACTGTACAGCGTTTGACAGGTATAATTGGATGGAAGGCCAAATTCCTGCATATACCTCTCTACCTGCTTGACCTGATCTTTAATGAGTTCGTTCGTAGGGTACAGGAGGAGAGCATATTTATTGTTTGCAAGCATCGGTAACTGCCCTGCTAAGCTTTTCCCATCACCTGTAAGTGCAGTATCGAAAATCACGTCTGTATCAGAGTTGCTAAATGCCTGCCAGGTCCGGGCTTGATGATGTCGTAGTTGATAAGGCAGCCTGGCAGTGTTCAATCCTTTTAAATCGTCATCGTCTGCCAAGCGTGAGTATACCGGCCCCAGTCTTAAACAAAGTGTTTTCATGATGTACATACCTCTAAACTTGTTGCTCAAAGCATATAGTATAATCATAAATGATGGATGTGACATGTGATGTCACAAAACGGAGCTTTTTTAGGACAATTTTTGTCCTATTTATGATACAGGCGATATACCCGCTCTACCTCTTGCCGCATCTGATCGCGCAATTCAGGAGGCTCTACAAGTTCAACCTTAGCACCGTACTTATGCAGTTGCTGAATGATATGCTGTTCATCATAGGCTGTTGCCCGCACAAGTATTCTGGATCTCCGCAATCCCTGTTCGTCAATATAGGTCTCTTCATATTCGATAGTATGCGTCAACCAATGTTGACTCAAACTACTCTTTGCAATGCTTCTATCAATCCAGCAGCTAAATTCTATCGGTCGCTGCCAACGTTCTCTATCAATCGTCTTGGGCTGCATCTTGATGCCTCGAGCGTCGGGACCAACACTCATTACCTGTGATTCGACCTCATCAAGATCATCAAAGGGCAGTATCAATTGGTAGATATGCAAAGAATTTCTCCTTTCCTAAATAACTTTCCGGTGCGGCCATCTTGAGTGAGCTACCTCTTTAGCTGAGTATAGCTTATTATGCTAGTATATGTCAATAGCATCACGTCTCGCAGAAACTTTAGTTAATAAGCAGCCCAGCCACCTGCACACGAGATAATAGGTGAGGGCTTACAAAAGGATTGAAGACGCACAATACCAGGAAATCTGGTCGTGCCGAGATTTGTTCAAAAGTCTTTTATTCAATCCCTTGTTCGGGCTTAGGTTTGCTACAGGAATAATCGCTGCACTATAGGTCAACAGCATATTTCAATCCCTCAGTCGGGGTTAGTATTCTCTTTTAGAACGTCAGCATATCACGAAAGTACATCCTCTACAAGGTTTCATCTACTGTTCGGGCCTTATTTTTGATACATGCGGTACATCCTCGCCACTTCCTGCCGCATACGTTCGCGTAGCTCGGGGGGATCGACGAGTTCGGCTTTGTCGCCATACTTGTGTAGTTGCTGGAGGATACGCCAGTCGCTGTAGGCTTTTGCGCGCACAAGCACCCTGCGTTTCTGGTTGCCCTGTTCGTCGAGGTAGGCTTCTTCACGCTCGATGGTGTGCGTCAACCAGCGTTGACTCAAGCCACCCCTGGCAATGCTTGCATCAATCCAGTAGCTAAACTCTATAGGTCGCCGACGGCGCTCCCCGTCAATCATTTCGTGCTCCGGCTTGAGGCTTTCCGCTTTAATGCGGTCGATGCGATACTCGAAAAATGTGTTCATCTTGTGGCTGTAGCCAATGAGGTACAGGTGTCCATCCTGGTGGATGATATAGTAGGGGTCTACATGTTCATGCAGAGTCGTACCCTGACGGCGCTGCATAGAGGCATATTCAAAGTGAATCTGCTGACGCTGAGAAATGTATCGCACAATAGTATCGATGGTAGCTCGATGGGGAAGGTAGTTGGTGACGGTATCCAGGTTGAAGTAGATAAAGGGCTTGCGGACCCACCTGTCAAAATATTTCTTTTGCTCGGGCGGGAGTGTGGCGATAAGTCGCTCGATCAGTGAGAGTATTCCTTCTGCAAAGGGATTGCGTGGGGGCTGTGTTGGCAGGGGCTGTGCTGCGTTGGATTGAGCGTACTTCGCGGGATCTGCAAAGAGCGTATGCAGGAGAGCTAAGGTATCCAGTTCGGTTTGATTGAAGAGAAATGGACTGGCAGGTCCCGAGCCTTCCGCGAGATTATAACGGGTGGTATTGCCTGAGCGCGTTTTGTTGACCCGGTAGCCCATCTTTTCCAGGAATTGAATGTCGCGCAGAAGCATTCTCCCGGCACGTTGAGAAGAGGCCATTGCCCTGGGATCATCACCTTCATTGATCTTGTAGTAGTCCCGCATGCGTTCAAAGATGTCCTGGCGGGTACAATTATTAGCGGCCAGAAATTGCAGCAGGCGAAAGATGCGCTCCGTGGATTCATGGTTGGGGCTACCATTAGCGGTTGCGTTATCCGATGATGATTGAATGTCTGAGTCCGAGGATGCATATTTGGTCATGGTAGAGCGTTCTCCTCCGGCGTTTCAAATCAATTTCCCAGGGTTGTAACCCTCAACAGTATAATATACGGAGTAGAGGAAGTGAAACAGGCGGTGCGCTACGAGTTGGGAATATCTGTGAAGAGATGATTCGTAATACCCCTTGTTCTGTCCCGATATGCCAATAATTCAGGAACTTGATTTCAGAATCCGCACCCTAAAAGGTCCTAGTTTTATCGTTTTAATAGTAACTCACTGGGGACAAGCTCTCTTCGATGTCAAATTAGTTTAAACGTCAATCAAGTCCCGAGTTGCCTGTCTAAAGCTTCAGCAGTATTAGCAACTCAACCTCTGGTTTACGATCCTCTGGCGTCTCGCATTCCTGAAAGGAGAACATTACTATGAATTGCAGCACTTGTGGACGCCCGCTTCCCGCCGAAGCGATGGCATGCCCCAATTGTGGCACCGTTACTCCCTTTTTCTACAGCCAATCGGGATCGTCGCCATACAGCCCCACATATGCCGCCTCGGCTGAGGTAAGTAAGCCGCCAATGCCACCCACGAATTAGGGACCAGGTCCCTCCAACACTCCATCGGCAGGATATGCTGCAAACCCGTATGAGGTAGCTCCGCCTCCACTGCCAACTCCTACTCCCAAGAAGGGGAGCCGAAGGGAAGTGCTCACCGGCGTGCTTGTGGGATTGGTTGTCCTCCTGGTTCTTGCTGGATTAATCGCGATACTCCGACCTCGCGCAAACTCATCTGGGATCACACAGGCCCAGCCTACTGCTGGCCCGACGCAGCTTGCAGCTACCGCAACAACGCTGGCATCACGCAATTCCTACCCGCCCTACACGGGGTCACTGGTGCTGAATGACCCTCTGCGAGACAATAGCGCCGGGTATCAATGGAGTGAAGGGAGACAGCACAGAAAGGCTTTGGCTACTGTGGCCCCAAAGCAAACGGTCTCGTATTCAGCAATCTTGCCTTTGAGGCCAATATTACGATCCTCCAGGGGGATTTTGCTGGTATCTGGTTTCGCTATGCTCAATCACAGGGAACACGGTACCTTTTCTTCATGGATACGCGAGGAGACTATGGCCTTACTACCGATGAAAACGACTCTCTCAGCTACTTGAGGCAGGGTAATCGGCCTGCTGCGTTTCGGTTGGGGCATCAAACGAACCTGCTTGCCATCGTCGCCATTGGCAATACCATTGCCATGTACGTGAATCACCAGCTTCTGGCGAGTACAACAGACACATCGTATCAACAGGGCCAAATTGGTGTATTCGCTCAGGGGATCAACGGCGGCTTCGATATTATCGTAAGTGATGTGAGGGTGTGGAAGTTGTGACATTGCGATAGATTTGATGCCTTATAGTCTAAACGCCAATCATTTCAAAAACAGTCACGTACAATATCCGGTCAAAGCCGGAATCGGTGGGGCCATATCCTAACGCGTCATGATATATAATTTCGTGGGCCTCTGGGGCTATTGATCCGATAAGTTGGCGTAGATTATTGACGACCAGTTTTTTATCGGCTGGGAGTTTATTAAGCCAGTCTCGAACCTGTTCTGTTGGTGTGCTTACATTCATGCTCATAGTATACTAAAACTTACGAACAGCCGAGTGCTCAGTGAGAGCATAAATGATAGACTTTGGCGAAATAATCTGGATTGCGGAATAGCCACCGAGGGCCGATTATGAAGTTTCACGATCAAGATCGGCCATCCTCGCCGCTGGCCTGTCCGCCTGCTGTCATCCTGAGCGCAGTGAGCCGAAGCCCTGAGCTTGCGAAGGGCTTCGGCTCACTGCGCTCAGGATGACATGTGAGGAGTGACATGTGAGGAGTGACATGCGAGGGGTGACAGGCAAGGTCACTTTTGTGCAAAGCCCATTGTATAATTGAGGCAATATGGTTTCGTAGCTACTATAGATCGGGTGAAGGAGCAAGCAGGATGCGACGATTAGCGATACTGGCGGAAGGCGCTTTTGAGTGGCATTATGGCAAGACGGCGACAGGGGTCATTCGTTATGGGAAAGATACGGTTGTGGCGGTGATCGATAGCACTAAAGCGGGACAGGATGTGTCAGAAGCCCTGGGGGCTGCGATTGGTAGGGGTATACCTGTGGTGCGTGATATCAATGAGGCCTTGAAATATCAACCAGATACTCTGCTGATCGGTATCGCTCCAATGGGAGGCGCTTTGCCCGCGGCGTGGCGCTGGCAGCTGCTTACTGCTATTGAAGCGGGGTTAGATATTATTAGCGGTCTGCATTTCTTTATTTCAGAGGACGAGGAACTATGCAGCGCTGCAGAAAGACGCGGCGTGATGATCTGGGATGTACGCCGGCCACCGGATCAGAATCGCGTTGCTCAATTTATTCCACATCGCCCTGGAAGCTATACTATCCTGATGGTAGGCTCGGACTGCGCTACAGGAAAAATGACTGCAGCCCTGGAAATGGACCAGGAGGCAGCGCGCCGGGGATTAAATAGCGCTTTCGTCGCTACTGGCCAGACAGGGATTATGATTTCAGGCAATGGGCTGCCTGTTGATCGCATCATAAGTGATTTTGTGGCGGGTATGGTAGAAGAGATGGTGCTCGATTTTACTAATAAATACGACTGGGTGTTCGTCGAGGGCCAGGGCGCGCTTAATCATCCAGGCTATTCTCCTGTGACACTGGGTTTAATACATGGTTCTATGCCGGACGCTATGATTTTTTGTCACAAGGCTGGCGAAACTGCTATCGAGGGCTACACGTATTGCCCCCTGCCTTCGTTGAAGCGCATGATTGCTATTAACGAGGATACTGTAAGCTGGGTGCGGCCGGAACGCCCGTGTAAGGTTGTGGGTCTCTCTATTATGACCTTTGGCCTGGGCGAACAGGAAGCGAGGGATGCTTTGAAGCAGGCAGAGGATGAGACAGGCTTACCGGCCACCGATGTGTTACGCTTCGGGGCCGGGGTGTTGATGGACGCGCTCGATGAGCATTTTGCTTCCTGACCCTCCGGGTGCCTTCAGCGGACCCCTAATAGGCATCAACCGAAGGTATGGAAAAGGGACGGCGGGCATACCTGTCCCCCAGACAGGGTCCCATAAAGGCCCCCACACCACCCCGCGCCGCCCCCGCCCCTACGGATGTTGATGGGGTTTTCAGCGGACGCCCGGGTTGCCTGCACATAGTTTCGCGGCACGTCGCCAGGAGGTCATTTCGCTGCCGCGGGGCTCGTTGGTGAAGCGATAATCGTGCTTGCGAATGGATTCCTGTATCTCCTCCAGGACGCGCTGCATACAGGTGCGCTGGCACTCTAGCAAAGAGCGGAAGATGGCAGGATCACCGTTCTCGGCTTGCTGGCGGGCCTGGGCGAAATGCTGCAGGCATAAACCGGTCGATTGGCATAGGAGTGCGCGCATTTCCTGCGAGGGCAACTGTTCAAGGAGCAGGCCGGTGAAACGCTGTTCGGCGGCTGCGCGAACGCGGCAGATGGGACAGCGATCATAGGCGGGGCCAACAAGCTTTCGCTGGCGCCCTCTTCTCTTCCATAGCTTCTTCCAGGCGGTTTCAGGCGCTGTTTCGTCAAAACCGACGGCTGCGAGGGCGTGAGTATCGCGATTCAAGTCATCCAGGATTTCTGTGAGCACTTCTTGATAGACTACGGCGAGCTGAAAAGGCGCGTTGTTCTGGGCCAATTGCCAGGTATGCAATGGGCAGAAGCCTCGTGATTGGATCAGCTGGTGGCGGTGCTCGACGTCGCTGAATCCTTCGTATTGCCAGGTGTCCATGAAATGCTGCACGGACTCGAGTACGAGTGTGCAAACAGGGCACCCTTCACGCTGGCATGCTGCACGCAAGGAGGTGGCGTCGCGTGAGTTCCATCCTCCGGGAGCTTCTTGCTGCATATGATCACCTCCTTCTCATGTGCTGCTTTGCAACAAATGTTACTGTTTGAAGAAACCAGGGGTGAGAACCGGGCGACCGCAAGGGGCGCCCCGCCATCTGTCATCCTGAGCAGAGCGAAGGATCTGCGCTCAGGATGACAGCAGTGCTGAAGGGAACGCCTATGAACTTATCCGGAAACCTGTAAGGAGGGGGGTCCCCCCTACATTTCTGCCTATTACATCAAGGTTGACAGAGCACTAGCCCTGTGTGCCGGGTTGTAGGGCAAGCGCGGCCATTTGCCCGAATGAGCTCGCCATGCTGGGGTGCGTTTGATCGCCGCTGAGTTCGCGGTAGATAGAGATTACGTTTACAACGATGCGCTCGCCATCCGACCAGGACGCGTATTTGTCCAGGGGGATATCGCGAGCGGCCTCGGGGGCTGGCATGCCCGCTTCGTAGCGCTTACGCGCCTCGGCATAGATGTATTCGAGGTAGCCTTTGACTGCGGCAACGCCCTTTTTATCGGTGATAGGGCCGTGGCCGGGGACGATGGTTTCTACGTCGAGCGAGAGGATGAGATCGCAGGCGCGGATCCAGTTGCTGGTGGGCCCGGCCCACATGATGGGATGGCCGCCGATGAACAGGATGTCGCCGGTGAAGATGACCCTGTCAGCGGGGATATGGAGGAGTGTGTCGCCAAGTGTGTGCGCGGGGCCGACCTCTAGCAGCTCTACCGTTTTGTCTCCCACCTGTAGGGTCAGCTTACCCTCGAATGTCTTGTCCGGGGGCGCCAGCGTGATATTGTCGAACTCGAAGGGTGAGAAGATGCGGTACATGTACTCGCCGAGCTGCCCCAGGGACGGGGCCATTTTGAGCAGGGCGGCAAACTGCGCAGGCATGACGCCTGTGACCATCTCCTGGGCCGTGCGCGCCGAGGCGATAATCTGGGCTCCCGCTGCCAGCTCGTTGCCGTAACAATGATCGCCGTGGGCGTGGGTGTTGACGAGCATGTCGATATGGGCGGCCGCCGGGATGGACCTGCGCATGGTGTCCAGCATCTCCCGTGTGAGCTTGAGATCGTAGAGTGTGTCGATCAGCAGGGATGCATCGCCGTTGGTAACAATGCCGGCGTTGCTCCAGCCCCAGGAGCCGTCGGGCTGGAGGTACGCGTACACGGAGTTGCCCAGATCGTGAAGGCCCCTGGTGTATGTCCACGCGTTCATGATGCTTCCTCTTTCTGGCAAAAATAAGAATATGTCCAGCCACGGAGGATATTCACCTATGCGATGTCTGCATATAGTGTATCGTTCAACGCGGGGCGGCGAAGAAACGTGGAATATACGGGCTATTCGATGTCATCCCATGTTTATAGGCACGCGATGATGAAGTTTCACGACCAGGATCGGCAATACCTGCCGAGCGCCTGTCCCGCCTGCTGTCACCCTGAGCGCATGAGCCGAAGCCCTGAGCGTAGCGAAGGGGAAGGGTCTCCGCTGCCTGCCGAGCCAGACCCTTCGCTTTCGCTCAGGGTGACAAGCGAGGGCAGCGGTGAACCGGCCCCTACGCTCCTTACACCCAGCGACTGATGTAAGATTGACACTTCCTGTACTACTTTGCTACCATGGCCTTTACGCCACGATGAAGGAGGGACAATATGACGTATCTATGGAAAGTTGACGCGGGCAGCACTGTCAAGCTGAAGGATTACGATCCTGATGATACCGATAAAGTCACTGATAGAGCTTCAGCAGAGATGGAATTACAGAAGCTGAGCGATGAGCTGAGCGATCTGCAAGAGATGCTGTCAGCAGCGCAACTGCATAGCATGCTGGTAGTGCTGCAAGGGATGGATACGAGCGGCAAGGATGGCACGATTCGTCACGTGTTCTCGCACGTCAATCCACAGGGCTGCTATGTGCACTCGTTCAAGGCGCCGACGCAGGAGGAACTGGCACATGATTTCCTGTGGCGCGTCCACAAGGTTACGCCGGTGAAAGGCAAGCTGGGTATTTTCAATCGCTCCCACTACGAAGATGTGCTGGTTGTGCGCGTGCATAACCTTGTGCCGCAAGAGACCTGGAAGCGGCGCTACAAGGAAATCAACCACTTCGAGGATGTGCTCATAAATAATGGTACGATTATGCTCAAGTTCTACCTGCATATTAGTTACGAGGAGCAGGAGCGCCGGCTGCTTGCGCGCGAGCAGGATATAGACAAAGCCTGGAAAATCGATGCAAATGACTGGATCGAGCGCAGGTACTGGAAGGATTACCAGGAGGCGTACGAGGCTGCGCTATCTGAATGCAGTACGGATAATAACCCCTGGTATATCGTACCGGCCAATCACAAGTGGTACAGGAACCTGGCCGTGGCCCACACGATGGTGCAAACCATGCACAAGTATAAAGATGAGTGGCGGGCGGCGCTGGAGGAGCGCGGCCAGCGCGAGCTTGAGTTGCTGAAGAAGATTCCGCATCCTTAATATAAAAAGCGGCACGCCGCTTCCAGGGCAACCGCCTCGCGCGGCTGCCGGCGAGTGTCACGTCGCAATCATCGTTGTCATGGTTGGGTACAACTGTGGGCAACCGCCTCGCGCGGCTGCCGGCGAGTGTCACCCTGAGTGCAGCGAAGGGTCTGACTCGCCGCAGCCCGAGATCCTTCCCCTTCGCTACGCTCAGGGCTTCGGCTCATGCGCTCAGGATGACAGGCTCGGTTGGCAGGGGTGCCCGAAGCGGTCGCACTGGAAGCTCCGTCCTGGGGGTTGCAAGGGTAGGTTTTTTATTGACCTCGTCATAAAGAAGTAAAAGGAGGCGACGATTGATCGACGCAGGGCGCCCTTTAGGGCTTTATGCACAGGTCAATAAAAAGCAGCGGTTCCAGTAGCAACTTCTAGGAATAGTTGAGCGACGCCTACTGCGCGAACGAGAGGCCGCGCTCCGCGAGGGCCTGGCGCAACTGCCTTATCGCCTTCGGTCCAATGCCGTGCAACTGCTTGATCTCGCCCTCGCGGAAGCTGGAAAGCTGCTGGAGCTGTGAGATCCCTGCCCCAGCCAATGCCCTCTGCGCTGGCTGGCTGAGCCCTGCCGGTAGATCGCCTTCTCGCTGGTTGGCTGGCTGCTTGTTCATGGGTATTCCTCCCCGATGGTTGTTGTTTCGGTATCGAGTATAGTAATCCGGCATTGGAAAAATCTTCTCCTCGTTTGCTCTCATTGCCAGCCCTTACCTGCTTTATCCTGCCTGCTTCACCTTTGCCAGCCACGCTCGCATGTCGGGCTCGTGCTCTTCGTGGAAGTGGCCGAAGATGAGGGCGCCGGTGAGCCGCTCGCCCTCTAGCCAGGGGAAGCGTTGGGGATCGTTGAGCTGTTCATCGCTCAAGGCGAGGACTTCGGTGACCAGTTGCTGGAAGACCTCGCGCGAATCGTTGAGGACGTCAGCGAGAGGGCGATCCCGGTTGGTCTTGTAAATCCAGGCGTTGATCTCGTCAACGTCGTCGTCCTCATCCAATTCCCCCATTTCTGCTGGCCAGGGTGGTGTCATGTCTCTAGTGGGATCGAGCGCTGCTCGGAAGCGCAACACCGTTCGCCTGCGCCACCCGGTTATGTGGGCAACGATATCCTTGATCGACCAGCCGGATGCCGCCTCCGGCTGCGTCATGTTCTCCTCGCCAATCTCGTCGAGCAATGCCAGCCATGCCGCCTGCTCGCTCTGCATCTCGGCGAGAAGCTGCTTTTTGCTGATGGGTCCGGTGGTGTTTGTGTGGTGATCCGTCATAGGTTTGCCTCCTGCTATGTTGTTCTTTGCTCATAGATTACCATGAAATGCGGAGAGAAGGCGCCCTGATCATGGAGATTTCTTACCGACTGGATTTTCCTCGTGAGAAAGCCCGTGGCGGGCGTCCTGCGGAGGTTTTCCGTCGCCTACCTTTACCTGTCTCTCACGAGGTCAATAGTATTCCTGAGGGGTGTTCCGGACATGTTATACTGTTCTGAGCAGGATAGCATTTCTTGCACAGAAAGAACATGCAGGAGGCATGCTTATGGCTGATAGACGACCCAAAGCAGGGCGGCGTATCCCACCAAGCGGCGAGGGACGGCTGCGTTTCCAGCAGGGAGATGTCCACGCCCTCGATGTCCAGCTCGACGAGGCCCGCAACGTGAAAGAGCAGCTGGACACCACGGCGGCCCAACTCCCCGACCTGCTGGCCAGCCTGGAGCAGTTCCAGCAGACACCGGCGCGCCTGGCTGAGGAGGACGATGCCCTGGCGACGTTTCTTGGTGAGCACTACTCGGACAGGAAGCACGTCG
>WNGD01002146.1_pt1 | contig 20768 bp, 19 predicted proteins | sample 5400671 | NCBI WGS metagenome assembly WNGD01 (sample SAMN13153369, study PRJNA577476) | soil metagenome | isolation source: 40 cm soil or saprolite under grassland replicate 2 | place: USA:California | collected 2016-06-15 | reverse complement strand
CCAGGTTTTGATGGTTGATACGTACTTCAAACGGTTCTTCAACAGCCAAATGATCTTCGCGCTGCTGCTGTTCACTTTCTTGCCAGTGGGTCACGTGTACGTTCATGACCCGCTCTGGATCGAGTGAGGAACGCCAGAGGCCCGGAATAGTCATTGATACTTTTCCCTTTTTGCTCATGGGCAGGCGCTGGTTGAAGCCGGGCCGCTCGCATCGATGATTGCAGGTGCTGACGTTTGAAATAGTATTTACAAGCGCCAGGGCGTACCGGGTCGGGTGGCTCAATGGCTACCAGCCCCCAACCCTCCTGCTCCAACCAACTCCATGCCTCGTATTCTTCATCAAAATCGCGTACAACATCACCTGCGATAGTAAATACCATTGTACCTAATAAGTATAGATGTTCCCACCGAACCATAGTTTTTTACCTCTCAGGGCAATTTGACCCTATGTAACTATTGTATCGAATCTGTAGACAACTGCAAGGGATTGAGTAAGGTCTCTTCCTATGAAAAATCAACGTCCAAATGTCATCTTGTTGACGCACCATCAAAGCAATGTTAGGATATGGACACAACGCTATAGCAACGAACAGGGGTTGATGATGCATCACTATGTGAATAGTAGCAACGAAATGCTGCGCAAGCGAGGATATCGACTGACACCGCAACGTTATCTGATTTTGAGTGTTATTCAAGAAGCAGAGGGACACCTGAGCATTGATCAGATTACGGAACGTGTTCAGAAGCGCAATCCCTACGTTAGCCTTTCGACTATTTACCGCACGCTGGAATTGCTGAGAGAATTGGGACTGGTACGAGAAAATCGCCTACCAGGTGAGCAACCTCGCTATGAAGCCGCAGAGGGAAAAGCACATCACCACCTTGTTTGCCGCCGCTGTCGAGCTATTATTCATCTCGATGATACTCTATTAGGCAACTTGAATGAACAGCTGCAAGAGCAGTATCAATTTCATAGTTTAACACTTGACCTGGTTGCGGCTGGCTATTGTGAAACGTGCTGGCATAGCACTCAGCATGAAACTTGATTGCAAATCTCGTCCATTAAGGAAGAGACAGGGGACTCACCCAAACTCTTGCGAACCTCTCAAAAGCTGATCACTGCTTTTCTCCAATTGTGATATAGACTTCCCAACTGCGACTGCGCACGCGCTCAGAACGACGGCGCAGTCCATATTGCTCTAGGGGTATGTGTTGACCAAACCACGCATCATAAAGTACATCTGTTGTAATTCCTGTACCGGTATCCTTATCGCTGTGCAATACGGTCTTTTCTGAGCGTGCAGTGCCACGATTGCGAGCCAACTCTTCATTCAGGTTATGGTGTTTGCGTGGACCGAAGACGGCTGCTGGGCCATACACGAGCATCTGTATCAGTATCAATAATGGTTGCAAGAAGCCAATGGGCAGCAGATTTGCGCCCTCCACAACGACCAGCCGTCCACCCGGTCGTAAGACGCGCTCTACCTCGGCAATGGTATCGGAATCATAAATATACTCGGAAGGAAAGGTGCTGACGATAGTATCAAAAGAGGCATTGGAAAACGGTAAATGCTGTACTGAGCCTTGGATTACCCACGCTTTTTGAGCTAGCTGCCGACATTGAAGCGTCTTGCGAGCCGCCGCTACCATCTGGGGGGAACGCTCAATCGCAAGGCAAGTGTAGCCCGCTTCGGTCATATCTGCCAGTAAGTCACCGAGTCCGCAGCCCAGTTCCAATACATCATCGCCATGTATGCGTGGAAGTACCAGGCGCTGCCAGGCACGCCATTGACCGGCAAAAGGTATAGTACTGGCGAAGCGGTAGAGGTACTTATTCCTATATAATGTCTCAAACAGGAGCTTACGTAAGCGAGGCATCATTGCATACCGACCTCCGTAAATACATCCAGCAAATCGCGTGAATGCTCAATAATCAAGTCAGGCATAATTTCGCCACTGAGGTACTTCTCAAGGTAATCGCTATGCTTAACTTGGGCAAGCACATAATCGTCATCTGTAATCTGCATACCAGGGAGTGCCTCATACATGGAAATCTCATCCGGCACTATCTCTGGCTCAAGTGGTGTTTGTTGTACACGATACACATTCTTAGACCCCCTATCAGTAAGAAGCTGAGCGCTGATGCGTTCGCGTACTGATGGTTTAGGTTTCCAGACAGCGAAAATGCCGAGTCTTTGCGCTCCAAGAATATCAGTGCTTAATGAATCTCCTACCATCACAGCGTCTTGCGGCTCTACATTGAGCTCATTAAGCGCATGAAAAAAGATCGCGGAGTTTGGTTTACGTACTCCAAGATCGCCTGAGACAGCTATTGTAGCTGGGTCAAAGTAGTCGAACAGGCCGAGGATCTGCATATCTTGCTGAAAAGGTTCTCCACCCCAGATGCGGTTGGTTACTACCCCCAGTAGAAAGCCACGCTGTTGTAATGTTGCCAGCGTCTGGACAGTGTCTTCGAAAAGTAGGCGTGATTCTGGAATTCGTACGCGGAGAGCCTCAAAAATGACAGCGCCAAATCTGATATCGATTCCCTTGATGCCCCATTCGAGTAGCGTCTCCATAGCAGCAGAGGGACCGTTAGGTTCAATTTCTGGATTGCGATGGATTAAAGTCCGCACATATTGATTGAAAAATTCGCGGAGACGCAAGCCCAGCGTCAGATCATCCAGGTTGGCAGGGAGTTGGAAGGCGACATGCTCACGAAGTAAGGCTACAGCACGCTGGTTTGCAGACGCCTCCAATAGTTTCCATTTATCATGGTTTCTATGAGACCAGAGTGTATTACCAAGGTCAAACAGAATGCAGCGAACAACACGTCCTTTGAGAGCTTGTTCTGGCTTGTTAGGCAAATGCCCTCCCTTGAAATTGCGACATAGTGATAGTCATCCAGCTAAGATGATTAAGATCCTTTTCAGGATGAGTTCTGAGACGTGTTTCAGAGCGGGGTGATTTCAGGGCAGGGGTAAGCGCCGCCCTTAGGGCGACGACGCACCCCACCCTGACTCTCTTTGAGTTACCTCGAAACGAGCTCCTCGTGGGAGAGTACCTCGTCCGCTAGACCGTACTCAACCGCTTGCTGAGCATGCAAGAAGTAGTTGCGGTCTGCATCGTGCATGATACGTTCTCGCGTCTGGCTAGTATGTTGCGCGAGTATATCATAGATGCTGCTGCGCAAGCGCAAGATTTCACGAGCAGTGATTTCGATATCTGCTGCCTGACCTTCGGCTCCACCCAGAGGCTGGTGTATCAACACAGTAGAATTAGGCAGGCAGAAGCGCTTGCCTTTCGCGCCAGCGGCCAGCAATACCGCGCCCATGCTCATCGCCATACCCACACAGACTGTCGAGACATCGGGCTTGACCCACTGCATGGTATCGTAAATTGCCAGGCCAGCGTAGATCACACCTCCTGGAGAGTTGATGTATAGGTTGATATCCTTGGTTGCATCTTCGCTCTGGAGGAATAGCAACTGGGCTACAGTGAGGTTGGCAACTGTGTCATCGATTGGCGTGCCAATGAAGATGATACGCTCCTTTAGCAGGCGTGAATAGATGTCCATGCCACGCTCGCCGCGAGGCGTCGACTCAATAACATTGGGAACGATAATCCCCCTTGGCTCCATTACTTCACGAGTTTCTTTGATCCACTTTGGATCTCTTGGGTTAAAAATGCTACCCATCTTTTCTCCTTTGAATATGCGAAACGATCAGTCCCTCTTCCTTGATATACGTGGATGAGTTAGACTATCGGCAAACTCTGCATGTACAGAGGAACCCTATCAAAGCAGGATTTGTACCATTATGATAGCATCTGGAAGACACAAACGCAAGAATTACAGCTACCAATTTGGCACTCTCAAGCAAAGTCTGCTAATAAAAGGGTTAGCTTTTCCTGGAATTTTGCGGGCGATAATCCCTTGCCCGATCAAGGATTACTGTAGTGACCAGGCTCGCATCTGTTAAACGTGAACGTATTCGCTCATCGATTCCCTGTAATCCTCTGGAGTTAGCAGTGATAATCGTGGGAAAGCTAGAATTGTAGCGGTAGTTGAATAGCTGGAAGAGTTTCTCATTAGCCCAGGGGGAACTTTGCTGCGCTCCCAGATCATCGAGAACAAGCACCTCTGCCTCGCGCATACGTGCGAAGAGTTGATCATAGACCTCGGTTGACGAGGGTGCGAAAGCCCCACGTAGATGGTCGAGCAGATCTGGTACTGTGGCGAAGAGTACGAGTGCGCCATCTTCAAGGCTTTGATTGGCAATTGCGGCCGCCAGATGTGTCTTCCCGCAGCCGTTTGGGCCGATCAAGAGAAACCAGCCATTGGGATTCTGAGCAAATTCATATGCAACTCTAAATGCTTCTTGTACTCCAGGTACACGTTGATTAAAGTTTGCAAAGCTCTTGTCATAAAATGCGCCAAGATTCGACATTTCTTGTAGTTGCTGACGCCGCTTGGCCTTGCGTTCAGCCTCTTTACATTCACATGCGATGGGTTTACCAAAACTGGGATGTCCATAAGGCACATCGGTACGCAGATAGCCCGCACCTTTACAAATAGGGCAGGAATTTACAGGCGTATACAGTGCTGCCTGTTCACCCCTGACAAGCCGTGGTGCAGGTTTTTGAGTATGCTGCCCTTCTTGCGTAATTTCCTGATTCGCACTAAGCGCCGACCGTGGTCTGAGCGGTTGCGTCATACGGACAGAGTGATGGGCTTCCTGTGACGCATGTTGAGGCGCCGGAAGTTGTCGTGGTAGGATGTGCGAATCACCGGCATTGCGTCCCATTTGTGTCTTTGGCTCTCCATCGGGTGTCATATGCAAATCTCGTGTGACAAACGATCGATCGTCCCTGGGATATGTCTGGGAGTTTCTAACTGGTGGCTGGCTCATTGGATACATCCCGCCTGCCCGAGCCCTCTGTTCTTGTGGCCTGAATTGGGTATTTTCTTCGTTTGCATCGTTTTCCCAATCCCCGTAACGCATATCCGCTGTATCGTCTTCCCACTCCTCGCGTACATCAGCCCCGATTACAGTTGAGTAAGCACCAGCCGCATCGACGTCAGCAATACCTGATGTCCTCCAGCTACGATCGCGACCAGGCGTGAAACCTTTATATGCTAATCGTTGCTCTATCTCCTGCTGGTGGCCTTCTGGCGTTCTCCCTATTATGTCGTTCAGGCGTTCCATGTTTGCCTGCCTTCCGTTTCCCAACGCCTCAAAATGGCGCGGATATAACTCCATTTTCGTTTATTGTGCTGCACTGCTTCGCGGAACGCGCCTTCAATCCATTCCGCCGGATAGTGGTCGGCAGCGTCTTTCAGCTCATCTGCTAGCAGCGGTGGGAGTAACCCGATATTTTGCTCATATAATACAAAGATATTAGGGCGTTCAATTTGTACCTGTATATGCTGGGGCTTTTCATATCCCTGCAATGCTGGATGATTACCTGCTGAAACTCTACCTTCGTTAAGCGGTTCTTTATGTTCCTGTTCAATATTCAGTAAACTGGCAGGAACTAACTCACCTCCTTGCAGCTCTCTGACAATTTTGCGACTCCGAACTGTGTTAAAGAAATACCAGTCATTCACCTCTACTTCAACGCCAGCTTCGCTCAATTCCTTTAAGTGTATCCGCAAAATGGTACCTCTTGCAACTGCCTGTTCCAGGCCATGACGCATGCGTTCTTCCGGTGGTCGCGGATCGCCTTTACGCTTGAGACTGTGCAGCAACACGCCGTCAGCCAGCAACTCACGCTCGCTAACGCAGCGCGGATCACCTCTTTTTTGCGCTAATAACCAGAAGAGGTGCAGCGTGATTTTCAATTCGGCGGTATCCTCGATCTCTGGTAACAGCACCGTGAAAAATACTTCCGGTACAGGCACGTACGGGTTTTTCCCCGATGGAAATCCGGCAAAAAGTGTCATCCCATTTCATCCAATTATTCTGCTGATGGATTGAGTTCGAGATCACGAAAGCGGGTCTGGCTGGCTTGAAAATAGAGACTGATTTCACCAACCGGTCCATTTCGATGCTTTGCAATAATAACATCTGCAATATTTTTTCGCTCTGATTCCGGGTTATAGACGTCATCTCTATAAATAAACATGACAATATCACTATCCTGCTCAATTGAGCCACTCTCACGTAGATCTGATAATTGCGGCACCTTCGACTGCCGGCTCTCTACGGCACGGGACAGCTGGGCCAGTGCCAATACGGGCATATTCAATTCTCGTGCTAACCCTTTCAGGCTGCGACTAATCTCGGAGATCTCCTGCACGCGGTTCTCGTTGCGTTTTCCGCCGACCACGGCCTGCATCAACTGTAAATAATCGACAATAATCAGGTCGATACCGTGCTCTGCTTGCAAACGCCGGGCCTTGCTGCGCATCTCCATGGGGGAGATACTTGCTGTATCATCGATCCAGATGTTGGCTTCTGATAGCGTGTCCATCGCGTACACAATTCGATCCCATTCATCTTCCTCGATCCTGCCTGTTCGCAGGCGGTGCTGATCAATCCCTGCATCCATCGACAGAAGACGCTGGGCTAATTGGTCCTTGCTCATTTCCAGGCTGAAGATGGCGATGGAGTTCTGGTATTTCAGGGCCGTGGTATGCGCCAGGCTCAAAGCCAGGCTCGTTTTGCCTACTCCTGGCCTGGAGGCCAGCACAATCAAATCTGACTTTTGCAGACCGCCTGTCAAACGATCAAGGTCAGTGAACCCTGTAGGTACCCCAACGATTGTACCGCGACGCTCGTGTAGTTGATCCAATTTGCTCATATACTCGGCAAGAATATCACGCATATGCATAAAATCGGAGCGTGAGTGGCGCTGGCTAATATTGAAAATCAACTGCTCGGCTTTGTCCAGGGCGATGTCAGCGTCACCCTCTTCATAGGCAATGGCGGCAATTTGCCCTGCCGCGTGAATCAAGCGACGTAAAATCGCTGTGCGCTCGACGATGCGTCCGTAGAACTCTACATTGCCGCTGGTCGGGACCTGGTTGATGAGCGAAGTGATGTAGCTGGCTCCCCCCACTTCCTCAAGCTTATTCAGCCGCTCTAGCTCATCACAGATAGTGATAAAATCTGCCGGCTCGTGTTCTTCATATAACTGGAGAATCACTTCATAGATGGTGCGATGAGCATCTCGATAGAAGTCATCGGGGCGCAGAAAATCTGAAACCTGGACGATGGCCTCCGGATCGATGATGATACTGCCAAGTACACCGCACTCGGCCTCTATGTTTTGCGGTAACAGCTTCTCCACAGTCTCGTTCACCCACTTGATGCCTGAGCTATAGGGTCCAATGCATCGCATCCCTGCTAGGCGGATTATAGCACATAAGTTCGATTCTTTGCGCTCGTCTCCCAAATGTAATGTCGTATTAGTTTAACGATTCTTCTTTTCTAAAGCAAACAGCAAGCGAGGGGTGTAACCTGTGGATATGTGGATATGTCTCTTCCATACTCATGCACAAACCCTGTGCCTGACATGACATAACATAATTTTTCCCCCATTTATCCACTCAACCATGGCAGTTATCCCTGCTATCCCCAAAGTTATCCACAAGCTTATCCACGCGGAAAAATTGGGAACTAGATGTTTTTGTTATAAGTTCTGTATGAGAAATTAGATTTTCAGGACTTGACCCAATCACACAAGGGGGTTATTATAGCACGAAAGGATGGTATTTATTGGCCGCCCACCCTACCTTTCCATAATGAAGGAGCGACTTCTGTTGTCGCCTGGATCATTGGCTGGGGGCCTTATTATCTTCAAATAGGCTGATACAAAAAGGAGTTATCGTAGAACCCCATGCCAAAAACAACTAAACGAACCACCACGAAGCGAGCCGCAAAAATTGCGAAAGCACATGCGACAGAGCTACCACCATTGCAGGTCAAGCAGCCTAAACAAGCACAGCGTGCACCAGGCTACAAACGTCCTGCTCGTGGGTTGGCTCGCTATCCGTGGGGTATTGTCATGTCGATACTGATAATCGGATTGAGCATCTTTACACTTTACTATTATCATGTGGGGCCATTTGCTCAACCAAAGCCCGCTGGAGTGAAGCCCACTCCAACGCTAAGTCTCACGCTACCAAATCCGTCTCCATGTCTCAAGGTCGTCAAACAACTCACTGACAAGTCGTCTGCCCCTGGCTCTGCTGAATTTAAGAAAATTCAGCACACCTACGCCCAGGCTCCGTCTATGTTCATCACTACCAACCGATACTATTGTGCAGGTATCAATACTAATCGCGGCTTAATTGTGGTGGAACTTGATCCGCAATACGCCCCAGTTACGGTGAACAACTTTATATACCTGGCTGACGCTCACTTCTATGATGGCTTGGTATTCCACCGCGTCATTCAGACAGGCTCTGGCATCCACATTATCCAGACTGGAGATCCCCAGGGCACTGGCCAGGGCGGTCCTGGCTTTTCATTCAAGGATGAGCCTGTTAAGGGTAACTATACGAAGGGCTGTGTGGCAATGGCTAACTCTGGCCCGAATACAAACGGCAGCCAGTTCTTCATCTGTACTGGAGACGATACCTCGCTACCAAAATCTTACAATCTGTTCGGGCGTGTGGTCCAGGGCATGGATGTTGCCCAAAAGATTCAAGGTCCTGGCGATGATCCAAAGACAAAAAATATTAAGCCGGATGTTGTGAATCATGTGATTATAGTTCCGGCACCGTAGCATTAAGCGAAGCAAAGAAAGGAACTTTGTTATGCCAGCCAAGCGCTATAGTACGCCTCCTCCAATGCAGATAGATACGAACAGCACATATCGTGCGATCATTAAAACCAACAAAGGCGATATCCATCTGCAATTAAATGCGCCTGAAGCGCCCATTACGGTCAATAACTTCGTAGCCTTAGCGCGTGACGGTTATTATGACGGTGTGACATTCCACCGCGTTGTTCCGCATTTCGTGATCCAGGGTGGCGATCCAACAGGGACAGGATCTGGTGGCCCTGGTTATAGATTCCAGGATGAACCTGTCAAGCGGCCCTATAAGGCAGGTACAGTGGCTATGGCCAACGCTGGACCCAATACGAATGGCAGCCAGTTCTTCATCTGCCTGGAAGATCAGCCGAATCTACCGCCCAGCTACACGATTTTCGGTGATACAGTTGCCGGAATGGACGTGGTGCGTAACATTCGCGTTGGCGATGTGATGCAGTCTGTGACCATCGAGTAATGCCATTTCTCCTTCAATCGGTCACAGTGTATTGCATATAGAGGTCCGTCTCTTCGAAATTCGCCTTAAATGCCTGCCATACGGCGTCACTCATACCGCCCGGCTGTGACTTTGGATATGGATCATCAATCCGCATGACCCGCTGGCTTGTCTTTTGCTCCAGGCGCTGTAATAGTGGATCGAAAGGCATGTCCCACCTTTTCTTCAATGCCATCTCATGATTAACGGGAATCATAGCTACGAGGTCCTGACGGGTCATCAGTTCCAGGCCTTTCGCGATGGTTCCTTGCCCACGAATGGTCGCGTTGATACTGCCGTGGTGGCCAACCTTATACAGCACGGTACGTGCTAACAGGTCCCCGATGTGGATAGTTTGCATGCTTCCAGCCGTATCTGGGATAGACCACGAGAGGTTGTCCCAGGAGAGCCAGCTCCCTATCTGGGCATCTGCGACAAACAGCAGCACCTTTTTCGTGTTGGTAAGCTCAATAGCTAACGCCAGGCTGGTGTTATTGGTGTAGCTATCAAGTTGGAGCGCAAGTTCTCCGGCCGTTCCTAACCAGTCGTCATCGATACGCCGCCATGCCAGCTCATCCTGTTTCGCGCCTTGTGGTTGTACACTGGTCGTTATGCTCTCCCCCGTTGCTACTGCTAGCTCATCATTGAAGCCGTAGTATGTTTGGAAGAACTCAAGTTCCTTCGCCTCTGGACGTGGAATCCTCACACCCTGGTCGAAAGGGAAGCTCAGCTCACGCAGTTCCTGATCTTCGACAGTCAACTGATTTTCATCTAGCACGGCCATGAAAAAAGCCGTTCGAGCCGTCAGTGCAGCGCCTGCCGTGGAGCCTTGCGTATAGACTTCCTGTCCTTTCGCTGTAGGGTTGATGTCTTTGAGAGCCTGTTCATCATGGGGTGGACCGAGAACATAAATACGCACCCCAGGAACGCCCGGCCGCCCGTTGACTGGTGGTAGAAGCAAAGGCCCCTCATCTGGATGGCGATATGCTGGCGAAGCGTTCATTTTGCTGGCAAAATCGCGGATCGCCTTAAGAGCAGTTCCCGTATTCTGCCTATTTGTGCTAGCCAGGGCATTGCCAGGGGCAACCGAAGGATCGCCAAAGAAGTGAAGCAGGTTAGTGATGTGTTCCACGGACCCGGCATCGGAGGCCCGGCTCACTGCCATTCGAAAGGCTTCGAGATTATCGTGGAATTCTGCTCGCAGCTTCTGTGCCAACTCGTCAGAGGGGTCTTCTGTCCAGGCGAGCCAGAGATTGTGAATCCGCATTTGCTGGAAAACATCGCTGGCCTGTATGAAGCCAGATAGGTGATCCCAGTGTTCATGGGTGGCCACCAGCAAATGAATATCCCCACCGGTCGCCGCCGCAATGTCTGTGGCAACATTCCTCATGGCCTGCTCCGCATTGCACGTGCCGAAAATAACTCCACAATCAATCAGCATGTAGAAGGCTTGCCCAGGCTGTTCAGTTGGAAACGCGAGCAGGAAACAGTCGCCCAGTCCCTGCCGGTACATGCGGACAGTAACACCAGAAGCGGGAGGGTTTAATGTACCCATACATGGTCCTCCTATTCTACCGAACGGTGCAAAAACGCGAACGGCTCTTTTTGCGCTGCATCCCTGAAGTAGATAGCACGCAACGAATCGCTTGTACCGCCGCTACCCCCCATCAGGAACTGGCGCTGTCTCTCCAGCCGGTTTGCGCTGAGGATGTTCTTGTAAATGCAATAACGTACCCTTGAGGTTACGGGATCGACCAGCAGAGTACATCCGCCGCGAAAGACGAAGTCTTCCGGCGGCGCCGGGTTCATGCCTTTATTATCGACCTGCTTCTGAATGTCCGGATCAAAATATCCTGCTTTCTGCTGTGTAATTTCAATAACTAGGTCGACCAGCAACTCGCCATCTGGACCCACGCGTCGCGCGGGGCGAAGCGAGTGAACTTCAAATCTGGCATCACGTTTGCTTAGATCCAGCTTAAGCAGATCCTGAAGCCTTCGATCCGCACCTTTTAGCCACTCGTTTAGCCATTCATGCAGTGCGGCCCGTTTCTGCTGAAATACTTCATACACCTCCTCGCGCCTGCCAGCGAGGTTCCACTCCTGTATCATTCCTCTCAGTTTTTGAACCATCGGCAGCATGCGCGGGTGGAAATCCGGGTCGGTTGGTTCCTGCCAGCGCAGGTTGTCGATGGACAGGCTGCGCACATCGAGTGGATAGATCCCCCATTGACGAAACGCCTCGACGAGGGCGATGCGATAACCCAGGTCGTCGTCGCGTACGAGATCGAAGTCGGCAGTAATGAGTGCCCGCAGGTAGTCGCCGAAAGTCAGGTCGACTGGTGGACAGTAGTCCAGGGCACGAATGCACATGTTGAGGATGTGCTGCGCAGATTTGGCGGCCTCGCTCGCCATCCTGTTAACGAGATCAGGATGCAGTTGTCCGGCGGGCAGAACGCCGGTACCGCTCGTCGCGATGCGTAGTAGATCGGCGATGCGGGACTTGTAGATCGATACGAACGCGTCGAAGATGGCTGCTACGAGCAGGGAACCACGGGCATGCGGCTCGTGTGTGCTATCTAACTCCGTTGGATCGGGTTTTTTGGGTTGCCATATACCGTTTTCATCGAACTTGCCAAGCGCATCACGCAGTGCACCATGAGATCCGGTAGCCTGCCCGAACTCCTGGGCAAGCTGTGAGAGCAGGTTTTCGCTGGCCAGGTCACCTCGTGCCCTCGCAATTTGGTGGAGTAGAACCTCAGGGAAGGAAAAATGTTGAAAGAGAGCTATAATATCGGCAAAGGCTTCGTGAAAAGCCAGCACATCAGGGTTACTGGCCTCTTCGAAGCGGCGGTGCATACCGTCGAGCAAGGCGTGCGTCGTCTCGTGAGCGACGATATCATGCGAGAGGCAGGTGAAGACAGTGCCACCTGGGAGGTGGTAGCGCGGATCTGATGAAGATGCCGGAAAGTAGCCAAAGAGCAGCGCCTTTTTCTCTGGACTGTAGTAGGCGTTAGCCTCACGCAGGGCATGCGGATAAATACGCAGGTGCTGCACGTAGGTTTCGGTTAACGTCTCCTGTCCCTGCCCATTGGTTCCTGCAGAATAATGTGGCGACCAGAAAGCAATCCGGCCCAGTGCTCGCTCAAAATTGCGAATGGTGGTCATGGCCACTGCATAGGCCATCTGCTGGTGAAACTGCGGGTTGCCTTCAGACGGTGCCAGTCCATCCTGGGCCAACAGAAAGGGCTGATTGAGATTAACAGGTGCGTAGAAGCAGCCACTGGCCGGGTCAACGTCAACCACTTCGAGGTACTCGCCGACTGGCCCTGGCTGTAAGATGTCCTTCCCTGTTTCAGGGTCAAACTCCCACGGCACCTTCATTGTTACCATATTGACGGGCGCGTTTTCCAATTGCATGGAGAGGCTGGGGTCAAAGGCGTACGCACGAAGTCGACGAAACGGCGGACGCTCGATTGGGATGGTGTGGGCGGATCGAGTAATTGAGGAGCCCACATCCATGGGTGGAGGTGATTCACCTGGAGGTGTCAGTGAACCCTCTTTCGGTTGGGGTATTTCATTTTGTAACACGGGCGGTCTTTCCTCTCAAAATCGAGAACTAGGCAAAAGCCTGAAAATGCCGGGGAATTTGGAAAGCGAGCCTGGTTTACTCCAGGTTCGCTTCTCTCTTTAGTATCTCATACATCTCATAGCTACTTCAACCAAATTCCTCGCTTTCCAATGCTATCTATCAGTGTTAGAATAAATCATCTAACCGCTCACCTTGATGAGGCATCGTTAGCTATCTGCTTCCTAGAAAGGAGCCGGACCAATGATTCTCTCTGCCCCCCTTGCAGAGACGGCTACCGCACTACACACTGGACAGCTTGACCTGCTCGCCTATCTCAACGAAATCTGCGACCGCATCGACACACTTGAACCAGAGATTCATGCCCTGCTCCCTGAAGCGAATCGACGCGCACGGCTGCTTACTGAAGCACAGGCTTTACAGGCAGACTTTCCTGATCCTTCCAATCGCCCTCCCCTGTTCGGCATTCCCGTAGGCATCAAAGATATCTTTTTTGTCGATGGTTTTCCTACTCACGCAGGATCGCAACTTCCGTCAGAGTTGTTTGTTGGTGCCGAAGGTGACTGTGTTCGCGCACTCCGTTCAGCGGGTGCGCTAATGCTGGGCAAGACTGTCACCACTGAGTTTGCCTATTTTGAGCCGGGACCTACTCGCAACCCGCATAATCTTGAGCATACTCCAGGGGGGTCAAGCAGTGGCTCGGCTGCTGCTGTGGCGGCCGGCTTTTGTCCCCTGGCGATTGGCACACAAACAATTGGTTCAACAATTCGCCCCGCTGCTTTTTGTGGCATTGTTGGCTTTAAACCAAGTTATGGCCGTATCCCTAATAATGGCTTGATCTTGTGTTCCAACACGTTTGATCACGTTGGAATTTTTACGCAAGACGTGGCAGGCGCAGTATTGGCGGCTTCGCTGCTGTGCCATAACTGGCAAGTGGTCGAGACTGGTGTTTCTGACGCCTTGCCTGTACTTGGTGTACCGGAAGGCCCTTATCTTGCCCAGGCATCACCGGAGGGGTTGGCCGCTTTCGAGAAGCAGCTTACGCATCTCGAAGAGGCTGGTTATACTCTGCGACGTGTGACAGCGATGGAAGATATCGAAGTCATTAACCGTCGGCATTCGCGGTTAGTCTTCGCTGAAATGGCGCGGGTGCATGCCGCGTGGTTCGCGCAATACGAGTCGCTATATCGACCCCGCACGGCTGCCGCAATTCGTGAAGGACAAGAGGTGAGTCTGGAGGAGCTACACTTAGCTCGTGCGGGTATAGTGAAGTTGCGTGCTCAATTGGAGGCCTTGATGTTGCAAGCGAGAATCGATCTATGGGTTTGTCCTTCCTCTCCTGGTCCAGCTCCAGAAGGGCTGGCCAGTACGGGCAGCCCGCTTATGAATTTACCATGGACACAAGCGGGTCTGCCTGCGATTTCGTTGCCTGCAGGCCGCGCTGCAAATGGTCTACCGCTCGGCTTTCAATGTGTTGGGGCTTCTATGGCGGATGAGCGTCTTTTAAAGTGGGCGACTCCTATGAGTGAGATAGTAGGAACTGCTTGAACCAGGTGAGCTTTGCCTACTGCTGGTAGTAATAAGGGTGCCTGCGTGTTGCAAGCCAGGCTCCGGCAAGGCTCACAAGTCCGGCGATTCCTCCTGATATGGCGAGAAGGATCAAAGAGGCTATAAGCCCCCCACTCAGGCCAACCAACCCTCCACTGAAACCAGTTGCCCGTGCATTGGGATATCCTGGTACTTGCTGCACCAGAAAGCCAAGAATATAAGAGACGGCTGCTGCCACGAACCCTGCCAGGAAGCCCATTCTACGCTCTACAGCAATCTTACCGGTGACGAACCCGGCAACAAAGTAGATGAGCAAGCTAATAAATAAAGTCAAACAAAATAAACCAAAGACCGCCTCAGCTAGACTAAGTGTCAACTTATCCTGAGGGGTAGTGCTGACTGTGTGATAGAGGGAGGCATTAGCAAATGTGATGATGATACCTTGTAAGGCTGCCAGAACACCAGCTATAGCTCCAATTAACAGCGTTTTCCTCAAGACGCCACGAGGTAATCGAGGTGTACCGGACACCTCACGCTGGTGGAGCGGACCCGGGCCGGCCTGAACTGGTTCCTGGAAATCTTCTCTGTCTTTTATGTCCTCGTCAGTCTGGTCATCAAACGGGTGATGGTGCCCATTCCGCCTGGGCTGGCGCACTGGAAATTCTTGATACGGATCTCGCATTGTTACTTCCTTTAATGATGGGTTACCTTTATCATGCTAAAGACCGATGGGTATGTATTGATGAGTTGCCAGCTATTTACTGGCCAATAGACCAAGACCGCCTTGCCAATTATATAACTTTTAGGGAGAAACCCCCAATCACGAGAATCATCGCTCACCTGTCGGTTGTCGCCCATTACAAAGTAGTTATCGGGTGGAATTACCCATTTGCGCCCGCTGGGATTGGCTTGCGTACTGATATATGGTTCCTTCAAGACCACGCCATTGACCTGTACTGTTGTACTATCAACAACGATGACATCTCCTGGTATGCCAATCACGCGCTTAATCAGGTCTTTGGTGGTATCAAGAGGCCAATGAAAGACGATGACATCTCCTCGCTCGGGTGCATGAAAGACATAGGCCAGTTTGTTCACCAACACGTATTGATTGTTAGTTAGGCTCGGTTGCATGCTTGTGCCGTCTACCACGTAGTTCTGTACGGTAAAGTGAATAACCACAAAGATGATGAGCGTTAGCGCGAGGGTTTCGATAATTTCTCGTACCAGGTGTGATGAGCGTTTCAATTCAGACCTCTATCGAATTAGAGCATCCACAAAGAGTATCTCTGCCTTTAAGACGACTACTATATGTATCGCAGGCTTGGCCCTTTTGCGGATGCCCGGAACTGTTACTTATTGAGATGTATGGCAGCAAACACCGATGAGTATGTATTAATAAGTTCCCAATCATTTACAGGCCAGTAGATCGCAAGCGCTTTCCCTATAATATACCTTCTATCTAATGGTCCCCATGAACGCGAATCAAGACTATTCTCACGATTATCGCCCATTACAAAGAACTGATCTCGCCCTAACTTCCACGTATTGTTCTCAAAGTTAAATGGAAAGCTGATATATGGCTCATGGAGGGTCTGACCATCAACAATTACGCTGTTCCTGGTTATACCTATTGTGTCACCAGGAAGCGCAATAATGCGTTTGATGAAGTCCTTACTGGTATCCAGGGGATAATGAAAGACAATCACATCTCCTCTCTTTGGTGCTTGGAAGAGATACGACATTTTGTCTACCATCACAAACTCATCAGTATGCAGGCCTGGTTCCATACTTGCTCCATCTACACGAAAGCTTTGGGCAGCAAAACGGATGACCAGGAAAATTATTAGCGTCAGGGCTATAGTTTCGATTAATTCGCGGATAAGGTGGGTACTTTTTTCTGGCACGTTTGCAGCCTCTGTCCTGTCGCTCATTATTATTTACACCGCACATTATAACGGGCAAGTAAGTTAGGGGCAAGCAACCACCCCTACTATACTATACGCAGAAAGCCCGCTTATGTTTTGTGCAGCATGGAGGAGGCTCCAGTTGTGGTTGTTTATTGTGCTGCTACCACTGCCTAATAATCAAGTGGCCTTGCGCAACTGCGTGCACAATATCAGCACGGCTGACAATACCTACCAACTTACCATCACACACGACCGGGACGCGCTTGATTTTGCGCTCGGTCAGTAATGCGGCAATCTCATTAACCGGTGTCTCTTCGCCAACGGCAATGATTTCGTGGCTCATGATGTCAGCAACACGCAGGCCTTCGCGGTTAACCTTACTTATAATATCGGCTTCCGTGATGATGCCAATGATGTTGTCATCTGCATCGACGACAGGCGCTCCGCTAATCCGTTTTTGATAAAGTAGTTGTGCGGCCTCCTGCGCGCTGGCTTCTGGATGGATGGTTGCAACTGTGCGGGTCATGATATCGCTTGCGATCATCGTGCACGCTCCTTTGAGTGCTGGCGAAAGGACAGCAGAGCCATATGCCTACCGTCTATGTAAATGATAACATATAGCTCACCGCATTTTCTAATGAACCATGCTCAAGGTAGGAAGCGTACAAATAAAGAAAAGGCCCCGCTATATGCGGGGCAATCTTGTCTAATGTCGCTTAATGTGGCTGGGGTGCAGGGATTCGAACCCCAATTGGCCGATCCAGAGTCGGCAGTCCTACCATTGAACGACACCCCAATCTCATTGGTGTGAGGTATGATACCCTAACTTTTGCGCATTGTCAAGCAATGTTCGATCTTAATGATTCAGCGAAATGCCAGCCTGCCGAGAAGGTATGCAGGTTCTGTTCTACAAAACGGGGCAAACGCTTAGCAATAGCGTGCTCGAGGGCAGTACGCGGGAGAAGTTGCGTATACCCAGAAAGGACGCCGAGCATAATGATATTGATGCGGCTATCGCTCTGCTGTTCTTGTTCGCCGCTGGCTACCAATGTTGGCAGGATCTCAGGGACAAAAATACCTGATACACCGGTCTCTTGCAATGCTAACTCTATCTCTGCCCGCGTTGGATAATGAATTCCGGCGACACCTGCGGCAATGGGCAGGCGGCGATAGGTATTGATGAAAGCAAGTGCGCCCTGTCGAGCCATAGGAAGTGCGCGTAACACCTCACTCATTTCCAGTGCGAGCAGGATATCCGCTTCCCCTACGGGAATAGCCGGGCTGGCAGATGGCCCAAGTCGTACATGACACATGCCGGAACCACCCAGGCGTGCCAGGCTGACACGAGATAACACACGCACCTCCTCATTGGCTTCTTCTGCCGCCATTGCCAGCATTTCCATCATGGTGAGGGTGCCCTGCCCTCCGATGCCAAGCATAATAATGTTGGTAGTTTTAGACATCGCTCGATCCTGATGCATATGCGAAGCCTGTTAATCCTGCAATAAATGCCTCAATTGCACTCCTGCAAAGGCAGCTTCTGTCTCTGCCTCTTCATCTTTTAGATCAGGTATTGGTTTAATGGCGCCGAATGGGCAGGCAGCTACACATAAGCCGCAGGCAACACAGGTTGCTGTATCAATAGTCAGTCGTGGACGCACATCGTCCAATGAGAGTAAGACTGAAGGACAGCCAACTTTATGATAACAAGGCGTATCTTCACAACCTCGCCCGGCCATACATGCGTCCTGGTCCACCTGCACTGGCTGTTCATTGATTAGTACACCTTGCATTGTGCAAGGAGCCTCAGCAATGACAACGGAGACTCCAGGGTATTGCATTGCATCTCGCAAGGTGTCAATCATCTTCGGCAGATCGTATGGATTCAGTCGCTTCACATACTCAACACCACAGCCACGCACAATCATAGAGATATCTGCGCGTACAGTTGGTTCACCATCTGCGCGCCGACCCGTACCGGGATCAGCCTGCATACCAGTCATTGCGATTCTACTGTTATCCAAAATAATGAGCGTTAAATTGACACCTGAGTGCACCGCGTTCAGTAGCCCTGCGATCCCGTTATGGTAAAACGTGCCATCGCCCATTGCCGCCAGTACGGGTCGCTCCATATCCGCATACTTGAATCCCTGAGCAATGCCTATACTGGCACCCATTGAGACTTCTGTCCAGCATGCATCTAGTGGCGCATTCATCCCAATAATTGTGCAGCCAACATCTCCCGTAGTGATCACCTCATCCCTGGTGAACCCCAACTGCTCGATAGCGTGGTTAAGAGCGTAGTAGGTCATACGGTGAGGGCAACCAGGACAGAATTCCAACGAACGCGGTAGAGCGGCAATTACACTGTGGGGCTGTGATTTGTAGCGCCCATTGACATTAATCGTTGAGACTTCCTGATCGTTATCGCCTTGATTGGAACCAGCAAGCATCTCTTGCATACCTGCCGTGCTCTCCGGTCTGCGAAGTTTCACCCATACACACGGTCGCCCTGTCAACTCATCAACCTTAGCAAGCGCCACTTCAACCAGTTCCAGCGAATAGTCGCCCACTCGCGGCAATAGCCCATTGCGTTTACCAAATACCTCAACATGAAGACCGGATTCGGCAATTAACGCCAGGATCTGAGTCTCTATGATCGGGTCCAGTTCTTCCAGCACTAACACAGCATCCACCTGTGCCAGGAAATCCCTTATTTCCTGCTGCGGCAAAGGATTCACAACCCCTAATTTCAGGATGGAAACATCCGCAAAGCGCTCAGGGTAGTGTTGGCGTAATTCTTGCAGATAGGTGTAGCTAACGCCTGCTACAACTATGCCTAATCGTTTGGCCTCCAGGGATGGTGTGAGTTCTGCTGACGCAGGTATAGTAAATACCAGGGACATTCCATTATCTGCTGAAGCCTTTCTAAATAGCTCACCAGCCTGCTCAAGGCGTTTAATAGCATCAGTATGCTGGTCACGGCACCACTGTGGTGCAGCCTTTGTGAATTTGGCAAGATTACGTTCAAAACTGGCCGGCCATGCCTGCGTGTTACGCTCGATTTTGCCTACCTTCATAGCTGTTATGGCGTTGGCCACTGCCGTAGTGCCAAGCACGAAGACGGGCGCTCCTGTCTGTTCCGAGACAGTAAAAGCTATGCGTGTCATAGTATAGGCTTCCTCTGGACTCGCAGGCATCAAAAGAGGAAGCGAGGCAAGCTGTGCATAATAGCGGGTGTCCTGTTCTACCATGCCATAATAGACGCCAACATCATCAACAGCGTAGATGACCAGCGCTCCTATCACACCGCTGTGTGCGATGGAGAGCAGAGAGTCTGCCATCACATTCACCCCGGACATCTTCATCCCTACAAGGCTGCGTTTACCTGCCCACGCTGCTCCAGCAGCAACCTCAAGGGCAACTTTCTCATTTACACTCCATTCCACGGCCATGCCATATTGCCGCGCAATCGGAATGAGAGCAGTAATGGCCTTTGTGCCGGGGTTACCAGGATATCCCGTGGCAACATCAACTCCTACTTCCAATGCAGCGCGTGCGACTGCCTCATCGCCTGTTAAAAAGAGCCGTTTACCAGGTACTGTCAGAACGTTCACGAGCGGATCCTTTTAAACTGTTACCGTTCCTAATAGAGATTAACAGAGTAATCCGGGCATCCGTCGTGCTCTGTCAAGCTTGACTTGACGGCTCGCAATGTAGTGGTGCCCCTTGCGGGCACCAGGTCCCGGGGCTTGTCCCCGCCAGGTCCCCCGCGCCGATTGAAGCTCGACAGAGCAGTAGGGGCCGATTTATCGCGCCCATCGCCGATTTATCGGCCCTCGATGGCTGTTCTGATATCCCACATAATTTATTAACGTTCATTATCGGCCCTCGCTAGCTGTACCGCTATCCCGATTGAAAAGTTAATCTCCATTTAAGGAACAATCGAACCTATTTGCTTAAGTGTAAGTTATCCATTTGCGGTTTGTCAATAACAGTCGGTAGCAGAATACAGACCAGCCATTATGACCAACCGACAGGAGTTTTACCTGCCCCTTTGAGTTAGAAAGGTCCCTGGCAGATAGTAATAAGGTAGCGTATTGATCTCACAGAAGCATCACAATATTTGGGTTTACTCTCACAATTAGAGCACACTAGTTACTAAACCGGCTCACAGAATTGAGACCGGCCAGATACCCCAAATAAGAAATGTACGTTATGCATTGCCAATTTATTTGAACGCGGCATACAATATTCTTAGAGCGAGAGCGCAGGTACTAGCTCTACCCTGTTGAGTTGTGGTTTTTGTGTGTAGAAAGGCGAGTATGCAGGCAAACATGCATTGGCCCCTTTAGTTCAAAGTGAAAGGATAGAGTAATGCGAAGTAAAATATCCGTGATTGGAGCAGGCTTTGTTGGCAGTACACTTGCACAGCGCCTGACTGAACGCGACTACGCCGATATTGTTA
>WNGD01004884.1_pt1 | contig 20783 bp, 14 predicted proteins | sample 5400671 | NCBI WGS metagenome assembly WNGD01 (sample SAMN13153369, study PRJNA577476) | soil metagenome | isolation source: 40 cm soil or saprolite under grassland replicate 2 | place: USA:California | collected 2016-06-15 | reverse complement strand
GTTGGTTCTCATAATCCTCTCATGTAAGACCGTCCGGTTGCCGCGAATCTGCCGGCTTCCGGTCAACCCAGAGTCAAGGCTCGCTGGTGGCGGAACGCCGCCACGTGCCGCTCTTGCCTCCGGTTTTCTCCACCAGCCGAATCGCGCCCAGCTCCATGGCGCGGTCGGCGGCCTTCACCATGTCGTACACGGTGAGCAGGGCCACCGCGACGGCCGTCAGGGCTTCCATTTCGACCCCCGTGCGCCCGACGGCGCGGACCGTCGCCCGCACCCGCACACCGGGAAGAGCTTCGTCGAGCCGCGTCTCCACCTCTACGTGGTCCAGCCCGATCGGGTGGCAGAGCGGGATCAGCTCCGCCGTGCGCTTGGCGGCGAGCGTTCCCGCGACCTGGGCCACCGTCAGCACGTCCCCCTTCGCCACCGCCTGGTCGGCCACGAGGCGGAACGCGTCGGCCGACATGTGAATCTCGCCTTCGGCCGCGGCGACCCTCGCGGTGACGGCCTTTTCCCCCACGTCCACCATCCGTGCCCGGCCGTCCTGATCCAGGTGCGAGAGCGCCATCACACCACCGCCAGATCGTCGGATATCACCGCCGCGAGCAGCTGCGGATTCACATTGCCCTGAGCCTGCTCGCGCGCCTCGAGGACCCGGGCGATCGCCTCGGTCAACTTGCGGCTCGGGGTCCCGCGGGCGCCCGCTTCGGTGCGCAGTCGGGCGAGCAGGGCATCGAGCATGGCGGTGAAGCCGCCGCGCGCCTGGAACGGCATCTGCCGTAACGCGAGCTCGTAGCGAGCGGTTCCGGCACCCCGGGCCGCGCCTAGAAGCTCACGGGCAGCCGCATCCGCCGCCGACCTGTCCCCACTAACAGCAAGGACCCTGCCAGGACATCCGTCAGCCGACCTAACTCGCTGTTCCACAAGGCGTTGGTCGCTTCCGCCGAGCTCGTTCTGCACGAACGCTGTCACGATACTGTCGGGGAGTCGTGCCATCCGGACACGCACGACGCGAGACAGAATCGTGGGCAACAGCGCCTCAGGCTCCGAAGCCGTGAGGAGGAACTGCGTGTCGCCAGCCGGCTCCTCCAGCGCCTTGAGGAGCGCGTTTGCGGCCGCCTCCTGACCCTGCTGTGGGATCAGCCGCTCGGCGTCCCCGATGATGACGACCTTGCGTCGGCTGATCGCCGGGGTCAGCGCGAGTCGCCGCAGCATCAGCCGCACCGCCGCAATCCCGTGCCCCGCCAGACCAGAAGCCGCGTCGTAGAGCGGTTGCTCCCGCCGCGACGCCATCTCCTCGCCCAGGGCTTCCGCGACGAGCTCCACCTGCTTATCCGCGTCGCCGCCGCGCTTCCCCGGCTCGATCGGCACGAACCAGTGGAGGTCCGGGTGCGACAGCGACAGCACGAAGCGGCACGACTGGCACGCCCCACACGGCTCGCGACCCCCGGGGGCCGGCGCGTCGCACAGCAGCAGTTGCGCGAGCCACAGGCTCAGGCGCTGCTTGCCGACCCCGCGCGGGCCCTCGAGCAGCAGCGCCTGCGGCAACCGGGCGGAGGCGAACGCGCCTGCCAGCCGGTTACGCACTCCCTCGTGCCCGTACAGGGGGTGGAGAGGCATGTAGCAATGTAGCCTCACTCCGGTTTTGGATGGGTGGTAAGTCGTTGAACATATTGTTAATCAATGAGTTATGACTGTCAACCTGGACTTGCGGCTATGTAACTAATTGCAGAATAATGTATTATGAGTCAAAGTGAGCGCATACATCCACAAATCGTCCAGCAAAATCCTCGCTTTTTGGTGTTTGTTCGGTGATCGTCAGACGGGAGCGTCGAGAACTTCCCGGACCTTGGAGACCAAACCGGCGGCGGTGAAGGGCTTTTGCAGGAACGCACCCCCTGCGACCATGAGGCCCTGGCGGATAAACGCCTCCTGCGCGTAACCGGACATGAGGAGCACGCGGGTGTTGGGCCGTCGCTTGCGGAACGCAGCCACCATCTCGGGCACGCGGATGCCGGACATCATGCCGTCCGACAGCAGCAGGTCGATCTGGTCGGGACAGGTGGCCTCGAGCCGGAGGGCCTCATCACCGTCGGCGGCCGCAAGGATGCGATACCCGGCGCGCTTCAGAGCGGAGTGGACGAAGTCGCGGACGGGTGCTTCGTCCTCCACCAGCAGGATCATTTCGGTGCCGCCGCGCGTTTCGGCGGGCTGTTTGCGCCTCTCGGGCTCCGCCGCGGCCTCGGCGGCGCGCGGCAAGTAGATCTTGAACGTCGTGCCTCGGCCGACCTCGCTGTAGAGCGCGATGTGACCGCCGTGCTGGCGCACGATGCCGTACACCGTGGCGAGCCCGAGCCCGGTGCCTTTCCCTTTCTCTTTCGTCGTGAAGAAGGGCTCGAACACGCGCTCGCGGGTCGCCGCGTCCATCCCGGTGCCAGTATCGCTGACGGCGAGGAGAATGTAGGCGCCGGGTTGGGCATCGACGTGCTCCTGGGCGTACTGCCCGTCCACCTCCATCTCGTGGGTTTCGATGGTGAGGATGCCGCCGTCCGGCATGGCATCGCGGGCGTTGACGGCGAGGTTCAGAAGCACCTGGTGGATCTGTCCTGGGTCGGCGCGGACCGTTCCGAGGTTCGGGGCCAGCACGGTGACGAGCTCCACTTCCTGTCCGATCAGCCGCCGCAACATCTTGTCCGTGTCGGCGACGACCTCGTTCAGGTTCAAGGTTCGCGGCTCGATCGGCTGGCGGCGGCTGAAGGTCAGCAGCTGCCGGGTGAGGTCGCCGGCGCGCTGAGCGGAGCGGCTGATCTCCTCGAGATCCTTGCGGTGGGGACTATCGGGCGCCAGGTCGAGCAGCACCAGGTCCGCGTAGCCGAGAATCGCCGTCAGGACGTTGTTGAAGTCGTGGGCCACGCCGCCGGCCAGTGAGCCGAGGGCGTCCATCTTCTGCGACTGCCACAGCTGCTGCTCGAGCTGCTTGCGCTCGGTAATGTCCACGATGGTGCTCTCGATCACCTGCTCCCCCGATTCGCCGGGAGCCAGCGCCATGTTCGCCAGCACCCAGACCTCGCGGCCATCCTTGCGCCGCAGCCGGTTTTCGAAACTGACCAGCCGGCCCGATTCCCGCAGCCGGGCCAGGACGGCGGGCCGGTCTTCGGCGTGGAGGTAGATGACCGCGGCGTCGTGGGCCTGCAGGTCCTCGGGGGAGTCATAACCGAGAATTCGCGCGAACGCTGGATTGCAGTCGAGGAAGCGGCCGTCGAGCGAGACGATGCCGACGCCCGCGAGGTCGTGCTCGAACAGCCGCCGGTAGCGCGCCTCGGCGCGGCGGCGCTCGGCGAGCGCGGCGTCCAGCTCCCCGCCGATGCGCCGGGCGATGCGACCGACCAACAGGGCCACCGCCGCCGCGGCGAGCACCGCCAGCCACGCCGAGAACAGCACCCGATCGGACCCGACGATGGTGCCGAGTCGCGTCTCGATGAGGCCGGTCACTACCACGATCACGATCGTCGCCGGCAGGAATGCGCGGAGCAGGCGGGCCCGGGCCGTTTCCCCCTGCAGGTGCCGGAGCGGCCAGGCCTGGGGGCCAGCCATCGCGATCACGGCCACACCCACGAGCAGCAGGCTCAGCCCGGTGGGAAGCGCGACGGGGATCGTGGTCGACCCGTAGAGCAGCGGAGTTCCATACGCATATCCCAACGCCACGACTGTCCCGGCGAGTGTCGGCGCCACCGCGATCGGCGCGGTGGCTGCGCGCAGCGCCGGACGCTCGACCGACTGCAGCAGCAGCGCGAGCGCGAGGAGCAGGACGCCGGCAGCAGTGACCGGCGACATGACGCCGAGCGGGACGCCGCCGAGTGTGGCCGTCGTCACTCGCACGGCGGCGTCGGGATCGAGCGTCCAGTCTGCGAGCCGGGCCGTGAGGGCGAACGCCGCGAGCAGCAGCGCGAGTCCGGCCGCGCCGCGAGCGACCCATCGCCAACGGGGTAAGTCGACCGATGATTGGATCACGAGCGCCGTCGCGAGCAGCAAAAAGGCTACCGCCGTCGTCGGGGCCATGGGGATGAAGCCCGCGGGTGGCTGCGTGAACAACCGCCACTGCTGCCACCACCCGAGCAGCACGACCGCGGCGTGGGTGGCGATGACACCCGCGCACGCGATCACGAGCCTATGACTCGTTCGACCGTCAGACGCTGCCTGCATACCGTCTTTGTAAGAGGATGAAAATGACCAGCTAGTAATGTTGCAAATCGACGAGTAGGAATCTGTCGGGTTTTCCCTACGCCGTGTTTGTACCCCGGCGCAGCATGGCGTCGGACAGCAATCCGTGGCGCGTCGCGTAGAAAGTGATCTCCGCGTTCGTGGTCATCCCCATCTTGCGCAGCAGCCGGGCGCGGTAAGTGGTCACGGTCTTCGAGGAAACGCCGAGCGCCTTCGCGATCTCCTTGATGTGCTTGCCGGCGGCGAGCAGCCGCATCACCGCGATTTCGCGGCTGGAGAGCTGCTCGTGGGGGAGGGCGTCGCCACCCGCCTCGGCGCCGGCGGCGAGCACCTGGGTCATCGCGGGGCTCAGATACGTGCCGCCCTCCAGCACCTGGCGGATGGCCTTTACCAGTTCTTCCGGAGCGCTCTCCTTCGTGAGATACCCGACGGCGCCGGCCTTGAGCATGCGCAGGGCGAGCTGGTCCTCCGGGTGCATCGTGAGGATGATGACGCGTGCGTCCGGGCGGAGGCGGAGGATGTCCCGCAGCGCGTCGATGCCGCTGCCGTCGGGGAAAGCGAGATCGAGGAGGATCACGTCCCACGCATCCTCTTGCACGCGGGCGAAGGTCTCACGGACGGACGCCGCCTCGCCGAACCGGCCGAAGCCGGCCTGGCGGCCGAGCAGCTCGATGAGCCCCTTGCGGACGATCGCGTGATCGTCGGCCACGAGAACGCTGATCATGCCGACCCGCGCCTCGGTCATTTGAGAGGGACCCACGCCGAGACCGTGGTGCCCTTCCCCCGCTCGCCTTTCAGGTCGATGAAGCCGCCGAGCAGCAGCGCCCGCTCACGCATGCCGAGGATGCCGAGGGAGTCCTGGCTGGCCTGCGCCGCCTCCGAGAGTCCGTTGCCGTTGTCGGTGACGCTCAGGGTCACGATGCGACCTGCGTGGTCCAGGGTGACGTCGACGCAGCTCGCTCCGGAGTGGCGGGCGACGTTGGTCAGGGCCTCTTGGAGGATGCGGAAGAGGCCCGTGGAGACCTCCTCGGGAAGGGTGAGGTCGGGGAGCTGGGCGCGGACGCGACACTCGATGCCGGTGCGCCGCTCAAAGTCCCGCGAGAGCCACTCGATCGCGGCCGGCAGGCCCAGCTGGTCGAGCACCACCGGCCGGAGCTCGCTGGCGAGACGGCGGACATCCTTGATGGCGGTGTCGAGGAGGCCCGCGATCTCCTGCAAGCGGTCGTCGGCGCCGGGCTCGCGGTGGGCGACCATTTCCCGCAGTGACGACACGTCGAGCTTCAAGGCCGTGAGGGTCTGGCCCACCACGTCGTGGATCTCTCGGGCGATACGGCCGCGCTCTTCTTCGCGGACCTCCAGCTGGTGCGCCGTGAGATTCCGCAGCTTCTGCTGGGAGAGGCGGAGTTGCTCGTCGGCGAGGCGCAGCTCGGTCACGTCCTGGTCGGTGCCGAACATGCGCACGGGCCGGCCCGCGGCGTCGCACGTCACTTCTCCGCGGCAGTGCAGGATGCGGACCGAACCGTCCGGCCGGCAAGTGCGGAAGTCGAAGCGGAACGGTTGGCCGTCGCCGGCCGCGCGGTCGATGATCTCGCGCACGGCGCCCCGGTCCTCGGGGTGGACCAGTGCCAGGAACGCCTCATAACTGGGACGCACGGCGCCGGGCTCGAGTCCGAGCATGCGCCACAGCTCGTCCGACCAGCTGAGGGCGCCGGTGTGCATGTCCCACTCCCAGCTCCCCATGTGGGCGATCTGCTGCGCCAGCAGCAGCTGGCGCTCGCGGGTGCGCAATGCGTCATCGGCCTGCCGGCGCTGGGTGACATCTTGGAAGATGGACAGAATGCACGCATCCCCGCCGAGATCGCACGACACGAGCGAGACAACGACGTCGCGCGGCCTGCCGTCCCGGTGGCGAACCACGAATTCGATTTCGGGGATGGCGCCGGTTCCGTGCAGCCGCTCGAGGAGCGACCCCCGCTCGGCCTCCCCGATCAGCCCCAAGTGCACTGATGTCCGCCCGATCACCTCGTCACGGGGCAACCCGGTCAGGCGCAGGAATGCGGCATTGACGTCCAGGAACAGCCCGTCTTCGAGCCGCGTGATGCTGAGCGGCGCGGGATTGGCGTGGAACGCCTTCGAGAACCGCTGCTCCGATTCACGCAGCGCTTCCTCGGAATGCCGCCGCTCGATGGCGATCCCGGCGAGATCGGTCGCGGTGGTAATGAGCTCCTGTTCGGCGGCGGTCGGTTCGCGGGGCTCGTGGTAGTACATCGCGAACGTGCCCAGGACGCGACCCGCCGCCGACAGAATCGGCGTGGACCAGCACGCGCGCAGGTCGTGCGGGGCCGCGAGCGCGCGGTAGCGCTCCCACAACGGATCGACCTGCACGTCGCGCACGATGACGGCCTGACGACGGAACGCCGCCGTGCCACACGAGCCCGCGTTCGGCCCGATCTCGAGCCCGTCCACGGCGGTGTTGTAGGCGGCTGGCAGCCTGGGCGCGGCCCCGTGACGCAACCGTCGGCCCTCGCGGTCGAGGAGAAGAATCGAGCAGAGCATGCCGGGGGCGGCGCTCTCGATCAGCGTGACGATGGCCTCGAGGACTTCGGGCAGCGGGGCGCCCCGGGCGATCCGCTCGAGGACGTGGGCCTGTCCTCTCAGGAGGTGGCCGGCGCTCTCGGGGGCGCTCCCGCCGCCAAGCGACACGTCCGGCGGCTGGACAGGCGGGGCGGCGTGGGCCATCGAGCGCAACGCTAGCGCGGGACGGGCTGACCGTCCAGCACGTCACGGACCTTGCGCGCGAGGGTCTCGGGCTCGAACGGCTTCTGAAGAAAGGCGTGCCCGGCGGCGGCGACGGTTTCGCGCACCACCGCGTCCTCGGTGTAGCCCGACATGTAGAGCACGCGGGTGCCGGGCCTGACCACCACCAGGCGCTCCGCCAGCTCACGGCCCGTCATCCCGGGCATCACCATATCGGTGAGCAACAAGTGGATGGGGCCGGACTCCCGAGCGGCGGCGCTCAACGCCGCCGGGCCGTCATGGGCGGTCAACACGCGGTACCCGCTCGCCGTGAGGATCTTCGCCGCGACGCGGCGGACGGCCTCTTCGTCCTCGACCAGCAGGACCGTTTCGCCGGCCGGGGTCACCTCGACGCGCGCGGGGGGGACCTCACGAGGGGGAGCGGAGGCGGCGACCACGGGGAACGCGATGCGGACGGTCGTTCCGCGATCCAACTCGCTCTCCACCCAGATGTACCCGCCGCTTTGTTTGACGACCCCGTACACAGTGGCCAGCCCGAGCCCGGTGCCCTTGCCGACTTCCTTGGTGGTGAAGAACGGCTCGAACAGGTGCGCCTTCACGTCCGCGGTCATGCCCGTGCCGGTATCGATCACCTCGAGCAGAGCGTAGGCACCGGGCGCGGGCGCGGGCGCCGGCGCCGCGGTCTCCGCGCCGGTGAAGCGCGTTTCCGCCGTGCGGATCGTGAGCCGGCCGCCGTGGGGCATGGCGTCGCGGGAGTTGACGATCAGGTTGAGGATGACCTGGTCGAGCTGGCTGGGGTCGGCCTGAATGGTCGACAGACGCGGGGCGAGCTCCGTCACGAGCTGCACGTCTTCGCCGATGAGCCGCCGCAGCATGGTATCGAGGTTCGACACGACGGTGTTGAGGTCGAGCACCTTGGGGGCGAGCACCTGACGGCGGCTGTACGCGAGCAGCTGCCGGGTCAAGTCAGCGGCGCGCAGGGCCGCTTTGCGGATCTCCTCGACGTCGTCGCGCATCGTCGCGCCCGGCTCGATGTCGCGCAGCAGCAGCTGGGTCGTGCCGAGGATCGCGGTGAGGAGGTTGTTGAAGTCGTGCGCGATCCCGCCGGCCAGCCGGCCCACGGCCTCCATCTTCTGGGCCTGGCGCAGCTGCTCCTCGAGGCGCCGCGTCTCGGTCACGTCCCGGGCGAGCACGAGCCGGGCGGGGCGCCCGGCGAAGGAGAGCTCGTGGGACGTGATCTCCACCTCGATCACCGCCCCCTCGCGCTTCTTGTGGCGCCAGTGCCCGCTGTAGCCGAAGCGGTTCACGCCCTCCGCGATGAGCCGGCGCAGCGCAGGCACGTCCTCGGGCGGTCGCAGATCCTCGATGGTCATCTCCAGGAATTCGGCCTCGCTGTACCCGTAGCGCGTGACGGCGGCGTCATTCACCGCGAGAATGCGCTGCGTCTCTTCATCGTAGACCCACATCGCTTCGGGGTTGGCGTCGAACAGGCGCTGGTAGCGGGTGGCGACCTCGGCCAGGCGCGCGGCGGCACGCTGCCGCTCGATGGCCCGGGCCACCTGGTCGGAAACGAACTGGAGGATGCTGAGCTCCGCCTCGCCGTAGCGCACGCCCTCGGAGTACGTCTGCACGACGAGGACGCCGATGGTCTCGTCGCCGACGCGCAGGGGGACGCCCATCCAGTCCAGGGACGGAGCCCCGATCAGCTCCACTTCGCCGCGCCGCTCGAGATCGGCGTACACGTCCGGGGTCGCCAGCAGCGGACGCCCGGTCCGCAGCACGTATTCGGTGAGGCCCTTCCCCGAGCGTTTCGGGGGATACTGGGTGTCGTATTCGTCGACGAAGTAGGGGAAGGTGATGAGCCGCTCGGCCGGGTCGTACAAGGCGACGTAGAAATTCCGCGCGGGGATCAGCTCGCTGACGATCTCGTGAATCGAGCGGTACAGCTCGTCGAGGTTCCGCACGGTGCTCGCGGCCTCCGAGATGCGGTAGGTCGCGGACTGCACCGTCTCCGCCCATTTGCGGTCGGTGATGTCCCGCTGCGTGCCCCAGATGCGGACCAGCCGCCCGCCTTCCACGATGCCGACGAGATTATTGAGGAACGCTTTCGGCTTGCCCTCCCGGTCGCGCTCGAACGATTCCGCTTCGGTCTGCCGGTACCCCCCGGTGACGAACGCGCGCAAATGGGCGGCATTGCGGGGGTCGGAGGGGAGAAGAAAGGACGCGATGCGCGCGCCCACGAACGCCTCGGCGGACGGCGCCCCGTAGACGCGGGCCATCGCTTCGTTGCATTCGGCGAGGTAGGCGTAGCGGAAGATCCGCGCCACCTGCTCGTCGGGCTCGAGGTCCACCGGAATCGGCTCGTCGAGCTCCACCCGCCAGATCGCTTCGCCCGAGTTCACCAGAAACGCGCGGTAGCGTTCCTCGCTCTGCCGCAGCGCCTGCTCGCCCCGGCGGCGGTCCGTGATGTCGCGGCCGACGCCGAAGATCCCCATGAGGCGGCCGTCCTGATCGCGGAGCGGTCCCTTGGCCACGAGCAGCGTCCGGAGCCCGGCGGGGCTCTCGTGGGTTTCCTCGCCCGTCTCCAATCGGCCGGTGGCGAGGATCCGGGCATCGCTCTCGCGGAAGCGCCGCACGATCTCCGGCGGCCACAGCTCTTCATCGGTCCGGCCGACGACGGCCTCGACCGTGGTCCCAAGCAGCCTGGCGGCGATGGTATTCATCATCAGGTAGCGGCCGGAGAGGTCCTTGGCGAAAACGGCGTCGCCGGTGCCCTCGGTGATCGCCACGAGGAGGTCGCGACTCTGCTGCAGGGTCTGATCGCGCGTGATCTCGCCCGGCGTGGGGTCGCGGGAGGAAGCCCCGGGACCACGACGGGGAGGGGGGCGGCGGGAGGCCGTCATGGGAGCTCCCGAGGCAGGACTCGAACCTGCGACCCGCCGGTTAACAGCCGGCTGCTCTACCAACTGAGCTACTCGGGAAAGCGCGCGAAATCTAGCGTCTCACCTCGGCCGTTACCATCCCGGCGAGGATCAGCCCTCCGCCGAGCCACTGCGTCGGGGACAGCCGCTCGCCGAGCCACAGCCACGAGGCGGTCGCGGCGAAGACGGCTTCGAGACAGAAAATGATCGCCGCCCGCGCGGACGACATCTCCCGCTGCGCCTTCATCTGCCACAGCAGCGCGAGCGCGGTCGCGCACACGCTCGCCCAGCCGAGCTGCGCCACGAGTCGCGGGCTCCACCGCAGGATGGGATGCTCGAGGATGATCGCCCCGACGCCCGCGAGCACGGCGGTCCCTGCCGTCTGCATCCAGACCAGGCGGACGGGATGGTGGCGCCGGGCGAGCTCGGCGACGGCCACGATCTGGCCGCCGAAGCAGACCGCGGTGACGAGCGTCCACAGGTCCCCGCGGTTCAGCCCGCCGCCCTGAGGGTCGGTGAGCAGGTACATCCCGACCATCGCAAGCCCCAGGGCGAGGAGCGCCCACCGGCTGGGCCGTTCGCGCACGGCAGCGAAGGCGATCGGGGGGGCCAACACCGAGGAGATGCCGACGATGAACGCCGAGCGGGACGGCGTCGTATCCACCAGGCCCACCGCCTGCGTCGCGAACCCCACGCCCAGCACCGCGGCGAGGACGGCGCCCGCGGCCAGCTCGCGCCGCGTGAACGGCGCGGCGAGCGGGGTGAACGGCGTGAGCACTACCGTCGCGATGGCGAAGCGCACGGCGAGAAACGCCAGCGGCGTCGCGGCGGTGAGCGCGTCCTTGATCACGACGAACGTCACGCCCCACACGAGCGTGGCGGCGATGAGCAGGAGATCGGCGTCGCGGCGGCTCACACCAGCTCCCGCAGGTACCGCCCTGTGGACGACCCGTCCGCGCGCGCGACGTCCTCAGGGGTCCCGGCCGCAACGACCCGGCCGCCGTTTTCCCCCGCGCCGGGACCCATGTCGATGACCCAGTCGGCCCGTTTGACGAGCTCGAGGTTGTGCTCGATGACGACCACGGTGTGCCCCGCGTCCACGAGCCGGTCGAGGACGCGACACAGGGTGCGGACGTCGTCGAGGTGGAGGCCCGTGGTCGGCTCGTCTAGGATGTAAAGGTTGCGGCCTTTTGCGGCGCGGCCGGCGGCCTGCGACAGCTCGCGGGCGATCTTCAAGCGCTGCGCCTCCCCGCCGGACAGGGTCGTCGCCGGTTGCCCGAGCTGCAGGTAGCCGAGCCCCACCTGTTGCAGGTGCCAGAGCGCCCGCGCCAGCCGCGGCTGCCGGTGCAGGCGGCGCACTGCCTCATCGACGGTCCACTCCAGGACGTCGTGGATCGAGGCGCCGTCCACCTTCACTTCCAGAACGTCGCGCCGGAAGCGGCGGCCCCCGCAGGCATCACACGGCACGAAGACGTTGGCGAGAAACACCATTTCCACCAGGACGTGACCGGCGCCCTCGCACTCCTCACAGCGGCCGCCGGGAACGTTGAAGGAGAACGTGCTCGGTGTGTAGCGACGCTCCCGGGCGCGCGGTTGCGCGGCGAACAGCGCCCGCAGCTCGTCGAACGCCTTGACGTAGGTGACGGGGTTGGAGCGGGGCGTCCGACCGATCGGGGACTGATCGATGAGCACCACGCCGGCGAGCGCTTCCCAGCCCTCGAGGGCGTGGACGGCGCCGACCGCTTCGCCGAGGTGTTCCTTGGCGCTGTGCGCCCCCGTGAGCCGGCGCTCGAGCTGGTGATAGAGCACGTCATGCACCAGCGTCGACTTGCCCGAGCCCGAGACTCCCGTGACGGCCGTCAGCGTGTGCAGGGGCACGCGCACGTCGACGCCCTGGAGGTTGTGCAGCTGCGCGCCCCGGAGGCTGAGCCAACGCGCCGCGGGCCGCCGTGCCGACGGCACGCCGATGCGCTTCTCGCCGGAGAGGTACTGGCCGGTCAGGGTCCCGGCGCGCAGGACGCCGGCCGCCGGCCCTTGATAGACGACCTCGCCGCCGCGCGCGCCGCTGGCCGGGCCGAGCTCGACCATCCAGTCCGCTGCCCGCATCGAGGCAGGGTCGTGTTCCACGACGACGACGGTATTGCCGGCGTCGGCGAGGCGGCGCAGCAGGGCGAGGAGACGGTCGGTGTCCCCGGGGTGCAGGCCGATCGTGGGCTCGTCGAGCACGTACAGCGTGTCCACGAGATGCGAGCCGAGGGCATTGGACAGGGCGATGCGCTGGGCCTCCCCGCCCGAGAGCGTGCGGGTCTGCCGGTCGAGCGTGAGATAGCCGAGGCCGACGTCGTTGACGAACTCGACGCGCGCGGCCAGCTCGCGCAGGATGTGCACGGCGACGTGCTGCTGGAACGGCGACAACCGCAGCCCCGCCAGCCACTGCGCAAGCGCAGCCGCGGGGAGCGTCGCCACCTCGGCGATGGTCTTGCCCATGACGCGGACCGAGAGGGCCTCCGGCTTCAGCCGGGCTCCGCCGCACGCGGGACAGGTTTTCGCCAGCTGGTACTGCCGCAGAAACACCCGGATGTACTGCTTGTACCGCTTCTCCTCGAGGCGCTGCAGGAACGGAAAGATGCCGAGGAATCGCCCTGCGGCCCCATGCAGGAGGAAGTGTCGCTGTTTGTCGGTCAGCTCGCGCCACGGCCGCTCGAACGGAATGTCCTTGGCGCGCGCGACTTCGCGCAGCACCCGGCGCCGGCCCTCGTAACGCGGCTTGGTCCACGGGTCGAGCGCCCCATCGGCGAGCGAGCGATCGGGCCGCGGCACGATGAGGGCCTCGTCGTACTCCAGCACGGCGCCGAACCCGTTGCAGCCCGGGCAGGCCCCCCGGGGGTTATTGAAGGAGAACAGTGTGGGCGTGAGCGCGGGTGCCGGGGTCCCGCAGGTAGAGCAGGTGGGGTGCTCGGAGAAGCGGCGGCGGTCGCCGTTGCGCACGGCGACCGCGGTGCCCTCGCCCTCGCTGAAGGCGGTCGCCACCGCGTCGGCGAGCCGGCCGCGGTTGGCCTCCCCCGCGGCAACGCCGTCCACGATGACGAGCACCTCGGCTCCTTCCCGCACCTGTCGCTCGGCGTCGGCGTCCGGCTCGGCCTCCCCACGCTCGATCAGCTCGTCCACCACCCCCTGCACGGTATCGGCCTTGACCACGGCCCCGCACTTGCGGCAATACGGGGTCCCCGCGCGGGCCCAGAGCAAACGCAGGTAGTCGTAGATCTCGGTCGCGGTGCCGACGGTGGATCGGCTCGAGGTGGTGGGGTTCTTTTGCTCGATCGCCACGGCGGGCGACAGCCCCTCGAGGGCGTCGAGGCGCGGCTTCGGCATCCGCTCCAGGAACTGCTTGGCGTACGTGGAGAGGGACTCGATGTAGCGCCGCTGGCCTTCGGCGTAGAGGGTGTCAAAGGCCAGGGAGCTTTTGCCCGATCCCGACGGTCCGGTGATCACCGTCAGGGCGCGGCGCGGCAGCTCGACGGTGATCCCCTTCAGATTGTGCTGGCGTACGTTGCGGAGGACCACGCGGTCGGGAGCGGCGCGCATAACCCGGGATAATAACAGGTGTCGGGTGCCAGGTGTCAGGTTCCAGGGGACTTCACTCGCACCTGGCACCTGGCACCTGACACCCGTAGTTTCGCCCCCCAATGGCGCTCGCCCTGACTCCGCGACTGTTCCGCCGCGGCCTCGAACTGTTCGCCGTGATCTCGCTGCTGGGCGTCGGGGGCCTGCTCCTCTACGGCGACAACTTCCACGCATTCTGGTCGGCCCTGCTGTCCCTGCGGCTCCCCTGGCTGGTCGTGGGGCTCGGGCTCTCCTCGATGGACTGGTTCGGGGGCGGGACGCGCCTGTGGGTGATGGCGCGCCACGTGCACCCGGGGGTGCGCTGGCCCGACATGGTGATCTCCGGGGGCATGAGCGCCTGGGGGGCGTACCTCACGCCGTTCCAGAGCGGCGCCGGGCCGATGATGATGTGGACGATGACGCGGGTCGGGGTCACGCTGCCCGAGGCGATGACCTCCGCGTTCATGACTTTTGTGGCGACGGTGGCCTTTTTCGCGATCGCCGGCCCCCTCGCCCTCGTGTTCGGCGCGGGGGCGTCGCTGTCGCAGCACAACATCGTGCTGAACATCACGCTCTACGACCTGTTCCGCACGAGCCTGAAGGTTTTCGTGGTGCTCGGCGTCGTCATGCTCGCCACGATGGTGTTCCCCCGGCACGCGCGGGACTTCGTCCACTGGGTGGCGGGGCGGATCGAGCGCCGCAGCCGCCGGGTGGCCGCGCGCATGGCACAGCTGCGGGCCGGCATCGATCGCGCCCACGACTGCATGGTGGTGTTCCGGAGCCCGAAGGGGTGGCTGTCGCTGCTGTGGGCCGTGCTGCTGTCGGGACCGTCGCACGCCAACAAGTTGCTCGCGGGCTACGTGGCGATGCGCGCGCTGGGGTTGCACGCGAACTTCGTGGACATCCTCCTTCTGCAGACGTTCATCACCTTCCTTTTGTATTTCGCCCCGACCCCCGGCGCCTCAGGGCTGGCCGAGGTGTTGTCGGCGACGGTGATGTCGATTTACGTGCCGCGCCCCCTGCTGCCGAGCTACACGCTGATTTGGCGCTTCATCAACAGCTACGCGACGGTGGCGTTCGGCTCGTTTCTGTTCTGGCGGTGGCTGCGGCGCGGACTCGTCGGCATGGAGGAAGCCGTCACGCGCGAGTCGTAACCCACGTTTCCTTGCGCGGTTACACATGCAGTCGTAATTTCCGGCTCGGTTCTTTCCCGGGGGAGATCCAGGCGATGGCGCTGCTCGAGATGGGCGGGAAGCGGTTCACAGTCCCGGCAGGCGAAGTACATCTGGGCAGCGACGCTTCCTGCGCCATCCAGCTCGGCGGTTCTGGAGTCCTCGCCAAACACGCCATTTTTCGGGGCACGTCGGACGGCCAGGTCGTCGTCCGCAAGGCGGTGCCCGAGGCGGAAGTCACGATCAACGGCGTCCGTCTGGGCGCCGAGCCCACGCCGCTGCTCCACGGGGACAAAGTGCAGGTGGCGGGTCACGAGCTGACGTTCGTGGACGAGCGCCGCAGCGGGAGCACGCAGTACATCTCGGCGATGAGAGTCCCCGAGGCGATGGCGCAGGCGAAGGGCGCGGCCGGCGGGAAGGTGACCGGCAACACCGGCGGTCGCGTGGTGTCCCTGACCGACGGGCGCGAGTACACCATCACCGGCGCCTCGCTGGTGTTCGGCCGCGAGGCCGGATGCGATGTCGTGGTCCCTGGCAAGGATGTGTCGCGCCGGCACGCCGAAATCGTGCAAACCCCCAAGGGCTACCTCCTGGTGGATTCCAGCACCAACGGCACGTTCGTGAACGAGGAGCGCGTGGAAGGTCAGCGCCTGCTCGCGCGGGGGGACGTCCTGAAGCTGGGTGAGGAGCAGTTCCGCTTTTACGCGGACCCGCCGAAGGCCGCTCCGGGCCCTCCTGAGGGGCCGGCCGCAAAGGCGCCGGCGGCCGCGCCCCCGAAGCTCGCGGACACGGTGAACGCCATGCCCGCCGCGCCGCGGCCATCGCACGGCGGCGCTCCCCTCGCGAGCTTCCTCGTCAAGAACGGATCGCTGAAGGGCCAACGGCTGCAGGTGCGGACACCGATCGTCAACATCGGTCGCGCCGAGTACAACGATCTGGTGGTGCCCGATGAGTCGGTGTCGACCCAGCACGCCAAGCTGCAACGGCGCGAAGGGGTGTGGCTCCTGGTCGACCTGGGCTCGACCAATGGGACGTTCGCCGACGGCGAGAAGGTCAGCGGGGAAGCGGCCCTCGCCCCCGGGGCCCTGGTGCGGGTCGGCGATATCCAGCTGGTCTTCGAGACGACGGAAGCGGACGACGCCCTCGGGGTGGTCAAGGGAGGCGGCACCAAAGTGATGCAGGCGATGGCGCCACCGGCTCCTCCGACTCCGGTTCCTGCCGCCAAGCCGGCTTCGCCGGCCCCGCCCCCTGTGCCGTCGCCGGCGCGACCGGCGGCGACCAAGCGGCCGATCCCGCCCCCGGTCGCCGAGAAGAAGGGCAAAGGCTGCGGCGGCAGCGCCGCCGTCTTCCTCCTGAGCGTGACCGCGCTCGCCTACTGGATCCTCTCGTAACCCGGGATAGCGTGCACATCACCTGCGCAGGCCGCACCGATGTCGGCGTCATCCGCTCGGGGAACGAGGACAACTATCTCATGGTCCCCGATCGCGGCGTCTTCATTGTGGCCGACGGAATGGGGGGGCATGCGGCGGGCGAAGTCGCGAGCGAGATGGCGGTCAAGTTCATCGCCCGCGAGCTCGGCTCCCTCAAGGGCCTCGCCGACGAGCAGGTGGCCGAGCGGATGCGGCAGGCGATCCGGGCCGCCAACGCGGCGATCTTCCAGCGCACGCTCACCGAGCACGACAAGCGCGGCATGGGCACGACCGTCACGGCGCTCGTGCTCTACGACGCGCGCTTCCTCATCGGCCAGGTGGGCGACAGCCGCGCCTACCTGCTCCGGGACGGTAAACTCTCGCAGGTCACCAAAGACCACTCGTACGTCCAGGAGCAGGTGGACGCCGGGTACCTGACGCCGGACCAGGCCCGCGCTCATCCCTACAGCAATGTCATCACCCGGTGCGTCGGGGCGAACAGTGACGTGCTGCCGGACGTCTACGTGGGGACCGTCAAGCCGCAGGATCTGTTCCTGCTGGCGTCCGACGGGCTGACCGGGATGCTCGAGGACCAGCAGCTGTTCGAGATCCTGCGGCAGGGCGGCGAGCCGCAAGCGCAGGTGGATGCGCTGATCGCCGAGGCGAACCGCCTGGGCGGCCTGGACAACATCACGGCGGTCATCGTGCGCATCGACTCGGTCGAGGCGCCCGAAGCCGAAACGACGCAGGCGATGCGGGGCGTCGGCCGCTAGCGCTGCTTCCCGCTACAACGTCTTCAAGAATGCGATGATCGCGGCCCGCTCCCCGGCCGACAGGGCGAGAAAGCGGTCGCGTGCGGCGGTCGCCTCCCCGGCGTGCAGCTCGATTGCCTGCTCCAGGCTCGTCGCCCGACCGTCGTGGAGAAACTGCGACATCAGACGAACCCCCATCAGCGGCTCGGTGCGGAACTCGGACGGCGTCGCGAGGCCGAGACAGATGTCCGCGAGCTGCGGCCCCATGTCGTGCAGCAGGAGGTCCGTGTAGGCGGCCACTTCGCGGTGGCGGAGCGCCGGGATCGGGCTGTCGCCAGTGCGCAGCGCCGGCACGTGACAGCCCGGGCACCCCACGCGCGCGAACGCAGCCTGTCCGCGACGGGCTTCCCCCGACAGCCGCTGCGGGGCCGGCGGGGCGAGCAGGCGCACGAACGCGTTCACCAGATCGTCGCCTTCCTGAGAGAGCTCCGGATCTGGCGCCGGGTCGGTCCCCGCGGGCAGCGGCCGGCCGCCGACGGTTTCTTCATTCGGCAGGGCGGGGGTCGTAATGCCCATCTCGGCAGAGAGCGCGCCCTCGTTGAACTCGCGCAGGGTCGGCACGAGCGCCTTGCGGCCGAATCGACCCAGTCGGCCGTCGAAGAAGCGGTTGGGACGGCCCGAGATGCCGTCGTGATTGCGGTCGTCCGGGTCGGCGTAGGACAGGATCACCGAATCGGGAACGGCGTCGAGCAAGCCGAATCCGAAGATGTCCGGCGTCGTCCGGGCGGCGATGGCGGTGGCCCGCGGAGAGACCGGCTCGCTATCGATGCCGAGGGCGGTGTGCAGCGCCGGCGTGACCCGCTTCTGGAAGACCGGCCCGCCCTCGGCGGCGAGCTCGTCGCAGGGCCGGCCGGTGCCGCCGGGATGAAAGGCCGTCGCGTGCCGCTCGACTTCGTCCCCGGTGCCGCCCGCCACGGGCGTCTCGTGACACTCCCCGCAACTCTCAGAGTTGAAGAGCGGCCCGAGCCCGGTGGCGGGCGTGAACTGGCTGTCGAACACGACGCGGCCGCGCGCGAAGCTATCGCGCTCGGCGGCCGAGAGTCCCCGCAGGGGATCGCCCGGCTGGGGCCGGCGGCATCCGGCCACGGCGGCGAGCGCGAGCCCGACACTCCAGGCGGTTGCGCACCGGTTCATGGCGAGCGCACCGGGCCGGTGCCGAGGTGCCCGACGCGCTCGATGGTGTAGGCGACGTAGCCCGCCGGGCGCGAGCCGTACGAGACGCGGACGATGTCGCCGGGCTGCAGGGCCGTCAGCGGCAGCCCCGCACCCGAAGCGCGGATGCGCAGCTCCGTGGGCACCCGCAGCCGCACGACCCACAGCGACATCCCGACGCCGGTGGTCACCTCCACGGTACGCTTGCGCGCATCCACGGTTCGGACGGCGCCCTGCAGGCTGTCGTGCGGCGAGGAAACGGGCGCCTGAGCGGCCGCGGCTGCGGGCGCGAGCAAGCAGACGATTGAGAGTGTGACGCGATTCATCAGACACCTCCCGATTACGGCTGCAGGGAGTACCCCGTGGGCAGAGGTGTGGTTCGTCCGGTTGGCTAGCCCGGCCCGAGCAGCGGCCGGTCGTCAGCGAGGCGGCGGCGCAACTCCTCGCGGGGCAGTGCCGCCAGCCCGATCACCTGCTTGACCGGGACCGCCACGGGCCGCAGCACGAAGACGCGCAACCGCCGCGCCGAGCGGATGAGCTCGCCGGCGACGCGGGCCAACCCGAGGTGCGCCGCGGCGCCGGTCCCCGTCAACTGCACCACGGTTCCGTCCCGACGCGCGAGGGGCAGGTCCAGGCCCAGCATGTCCCGCTTCGCGGGAAAGTCGAGGAACAGCTCGCCGGCGTCCAGCCCGAGCTCCGTGGCGAGCCGGTCTTCGACGCGAGCGACGAGATCGGGCTCGTCCCCCAGCCACTCCCCGGCGCCGTCGGGCAGCTCGGTGGCGGGGAGATCGAGCGCCCGCTTGGCGAGGCGCCGCTCGCGCAGCGCCTGGGCGAGGCCGGTGGTGTCGCCGCGTTGCAGCTCGTGGATCAAGCCGTCGTCGGTGGCCACCGCGACGTCCTCCCTGCGGATGCGTCCGGCCGCGAGCGCCTGGCGGACGAGACGTTTGAACATCGCGGTGGCGCTGCGCACGGCGTGATGCCAGTACACGTTGCGGTACATCTGGTACTTGGCATAGAGCAGGGACTCGAGCGCGGCGAGACCCTTTTCCGTGACGGCGAGGCCCCGGTCCGCGACGACGGTCAGGGACATCAGCAGCCGGTCCACGTCGATCACCCCGTACGGGACGCCGCACATCCAGGCATCGCGGGAGAGGTAGTCCAGCTTGTCCACGTCGAGCGAGCCCGAGACGAGCCCCGCGAGCGGGTCGCTCCGCTCCCCGCGGATCAGGGCGAAGAGGCGCCCCTCGTCCACGCCGATGCGTTGTAGCGCCACCGCCAGCTCGCCCGCGCCGAGATGGTGCTCGGCGAGCGCCTCGTGGTGCGGCAGGCCCGCCTCTTCAAGCGCGTGGGAAAAGGGGTAGTGACCGACGTCATGCAGCAGCGCGGCGAGCTTGAGGCGCTGCGCGTCGCCGGGATCCACGCGGTGACCGGTTTCCTCCAGCTGGGCGAGGGCCCGGCGCGCGAGGTGGTAGGCGCCGAGCATGTGCTCGAAGCGCGTGTGGGTGGCGCCGGGGTAGACGAGGAAGGCGTGCCCGAGCTGCCGGACGTACCGCAGGCGCTGCACCGCGGGCGTATCGACGACGGCCAGCGCCTCGGGCTCCAGGCGGATGTTATTCCACAGCGGGTCGCGGACGACCTCGAGCTGTTTCAAACCCGGGGGCCGGCCTCGCCCACGGCGCCGTGCACCCGGCCGGCGAACTGCTCGAAGTTCTTGCGGAACAGTTCCGCCAGCCGCCGCGCCTGCGCGTCGTAGGCGGCGGGGTCGGCCCAGGTGGCGCGCGGCTGCAGGACCGCGTCCGGCACGCCGCCGGGCACTCGCTGGGGAACTTCGAGGCCGAAGACGGGCTCGCCCACGGTGGGGCCGCGGTCGAGCCGGCCGGACAGCGCCGCCCGGACCATCGCCCGCGTATGTGAAAGGCTCATGCGGTGCCCCGTGCCGACCGGCCCGCCAGTCCACCCCGTGTTCACCAGCCAGCACTGCACGCCGTGCCGCGCGATCCGCGCGCCGAGCATCTCGGCGTAGACGTGGGGCGGGAGCGGGAGGAACGGCGCGCCGAAGCACGCGGAGAAGGTCTCCTTGGGGGCGGTGACGCCCCGCTCGGTGCCCGCCACCTTGGCGGTGTAGCCGGAGAGAAAGTGATACATCGCCTGCGCGGGCGTGAGGCGCGCGATCGGCGGCATGACGCCGTACGCGTCGCAGGTCAGGAAGAGAATGTGCGCGGGGTGGCCGCCCATGCCGCCCGGAATGTGGTTGGGGATGAAATGGATCGGGTAGCAGGCGCGCGTGTTCTCGGTGATGGCCGCGGAGTCGAGGTCGATGGCGCGCGTCTCCGGGTCCACGACGACGTTCTCGAGCACGGTGCCGAACATCCGGGTGGTGGCGAAGATCTCCGGCTCGCCGTCGCGGGAGAGGTGAATCACTTTCGCGTAGCACCCGCCCTCGAAGTTGAACACGCCCTGGTCGCTCCAGCCGTGCTCGTCGTCGCCGATGAGCTTGCGCTCGGGGTCGGCGGAGAGAGTCGTCTTTCCGGTCCCGGACAGGCCGAAGAACAGCGCCACGTCGCCCGTTTCGCCGACGTTGGCCGAGCAGTGCATCGAGAGCACGTCCTGGCGGGGAAGCAGGTAGTTGAGCACGCTGAAGATCGACTTCTTCATCTCACCGGCGTAGCGGGTGCCGGCGATGAGGATCGTCTTGCGCGCGAAGCTGATGGCGATGACGGTGCCCGAGTTGGTGCCGTGGAC
>WNGD01002730.1_pt1 | contig 20785 bp, 16 predicted proteins | sample 5400671 | NCBI WGS metagenome assembly WNGD01 (sample SAMN13153369, study PRJNA577476) | soil metagenome | isolation source: 40 cm soil or saprolite under grassland replicate 2 | place: USA:California | collected 2016-06-15 | reverse complement strand
CATATACTAGAAAGGCAAGTATCTATTATTTTTATTTTTAATAAATTTATAATCGACAGCTTGATTCGCCTTGACAAGCCATCAGGATGCAATAGTAGTGTCAAATATACACTTATTGAGAGATGTTTCGCGAAAGTGGCCCGGGCTATTATGAAGTTTAAATACTCCATCGGGGTATTGTGAAGGCTACTAAAGGCCGATAAATCGGCGATGTGCGCGATAAATCGGCACCTACTAGTCCGTCAAGCTTCAATCGGCGGTTGTGAACCAGGCATCCCTCGCAGATGCCCCTACATTTCTTCTGATCACATGACTACTGCTATCCTGATTATAAAACCTATAAAAGTTAAGAGAAGTAGGGAGAAAAAGAAAAGGTCTATCAAGAACTATGTATATCACGATATAATGTTGGTGTCATGTGGTTTGCCGCAAATAGGGGTAAGTATAGTGTATAAGGATATAGTGATTTGGAAAGAGATATGTTGCATAGCATGGAAGAGACGGAAGTGCAGGACGAAACTGCAAGCGATATGTATGACAAAGGGCAGATGACTGAGACAAAGGTGCATTCTTATGATGCGAACAAGTATGAACGGCCATCGGTGACGGTGGATGTGGTAATGATGAGCCTGCGGCAACGGGACCTGCAAGTTTTGCTAGTCAAGCGCCGTTCCTGGCCATATGAGGGCATGTGGGCTATTCCTGGCGGCTTTGTGAACATTGATGAGTCGCTAGAGGAGGCAGCTAAGCGCGAACTCCGGGAAGAAACGGGCGTGCAAGATGTGTACCTGGAGCAACTCTATACCTTTGGTGATCCGGGACGCGACCCTAGAACTCGTGTGATAACAGTGGTCTACTTTGCTTTACTCGACTGTGAACGTTTGCAGGTGAGAGCCGCTGATGACGCGATTGATGTGGGATGGTTTTCAGTTTACGATCTGCCCCCACTAGCGTTTGATCATGCAAAGATATTGGAATATGCACTGAATCGTTTGCGTGGCAAGCTGGTATATACAACGATTGCATTTAGCCTCCTTCCCGAGCAGTTTACGTTACATGAGTTGCAGCGTGTCTATGAAATTATATTGCATCGGAAATTGGATAAGCGTAATTTCCGCAAAAAGATTTTATCGACAGGCATTCTGGAGGATACGGGAGTTAAAAAGATGGAGGGTACCCATCGTCCAGCTCGCCTGTATCGTTTTAATCCTGCTGCGGAACGCAAACTATAGAAAAGCGCTTTTGATTGACTTGAGCATAGGAGGTGTAAAATGGCGATTTCAACAATCCCATCAAATTTTGTAGAGCGGTCCAAAGCTTTTCTCTCCGCGCTAGTTAACTGGGAGCGTAACTTGCCGGCTCTTGCATGGAGCGATCTACGTGCTGAGGCGCAGCAGGGGCGCGTGGCTCTGATCAGCGTTGATATGATCAATGGCTTTTGTTATGAAGGAGTATTATCCAGTCCGCGCGTGAAGGACATCATTCCTGCGGTTGTTGGCTGTTTTGAAGGCGCCTATAGCGTTGGTGTGCATGAATTTGTGCTGGCACAGGATTGCCATACACTTGACGCTGTGGAGTTTGCTGATTTTCCGCCACACTGTCACGCAGGTACGAGCGAAGCCGACACTATTCCTGAACTGGCAAATTTGCCGTTTGCCAATCTCTACCAGGTCGTTTCGAAGAACTCACTTAATGCTTTTCATGGCACTGACCTTGGTGCGTGGTTGGAAGCTCGCCACCATTTTAGCAAGATTGTGATTGTAGGCGATTGCACCGATCTCTGTGTGCATCAGATGGCCATGCACCTGAAGCTTTATGCCAATGCATACAATTTAAAGATGCGTGTGATTGTGCCGGAGAATGCAGTGCAGACGTACGATATGCCGGTGGAGACAGCCAATGCAATTGGCGCTCTACCCCACGATGGCGATTTCATGCACCTGGTTTTCCTGTACCATTGAACGGTGTTGAGGTGGTACGCGAGATTGTGTGAAGTATATTTGTTGTGGAGTGATGGATTCTTCCGCGTACTGTGCGTACTGAGAGGAGCATCATCCTTCGAATACACGACGAAGCCTTTATCTTACGCCGGACGAAGGAGATCTTCACTCGGCTCACGGACGGGCTGGTTTGTAAGCCGAAGGACGGGGCAACAGAAGCATGCTGCTCTCGAAGGAGTGGCCTTTCCTTTCAAGGACAAGGTGTTCGGTTCGGATGACGAATTACCAAACGCCTGGCATCCTGTTCGGTAATTCTGCGTGTTGCGCATAGCCTGTCATGGGAGAGCACAGCCATGGCCAAGATGACACCCACGGTACAAGGCGACAGGTTGGTCTACCAGCAGGACGAGTACGAGCAAGTGCTTGAGGTAGAGACACCCGCCTGGTATGCGTGGCTGGAGACCACCTCTACCTTCGCGTTTACCAGTGACGCTGGCAGCTTCACTGCCCGCAAAGAGCGAGCCGGCAATCAGCGTGGCGGCTGGTACTGGAAAGCCTACCGCACGCAACATGGCAAACTCACCTCCCACTACCTCGGCAAGTCGGAGGCATTGACGCAGGCACGCTTACATGCCGTGGCACAGGCCCTGGCGCATCCTCTCGTCAGGCCTGCGGATGCCACTGCTACAGCAACTTCCCGAGAGAGGACTCCATTAGCATCACACGCTGCCGAGCTTCGCCCGCCCAACTCCTGGCTTTCGACCAAACTCCATGTTCCGCGTCCACGCGCACAGCTTGTCCAGCGCTCCCACCTCGTCAGGCGACTCCAGCAAGGGGTGGAAGGGGCGCTCACACTCGTCTCGGCACCAGCGGGCTTTGGCAAAACCACCCTGCTCGCCCAATGGCTCGCCGAGAGCGGTATGCCCGTTGCCTGGCTGTCGTTAGAGCCGGAGGACAACGAGCCTACCCGCTTTCTCTCCTACGTGATTGCCGCTCTGCAGACGCTTGACCCACACCTCGGAACGACTGCGCTCGCTCTGCTGCAGACGCCGCAGCCCGCGCCACTGGAGACCGTGCTGATCATGCTGACGAATGACCTCACCAGCCGTGAGGAAGGGAACTTCGTCCTCGTGCTCGATGACTACCACGTCATCGAGGCCGAGCCCATTCATCGCGCCATCGCCTTTCTCCTGGAGCATCTGCCACCCCAGATGCATCTCATGCTCGCCACGCGCGCCGACCCACCGCTGCCATTGGCAGGCCTGCGGGCCCGTGGGCACCTCACCGAGGTACGTGCAGCTGAGTTACGATTCACGACGGAAGAGGCAAGCACGTTTCTGCACACGGTGATGGGGCTCTCTCTTCCTCCCCAGGTCATTGATGCGCTGGAGAGCCGCACGGAAGGCTGGATTGCCGGACTGCAGCTCGCCGCACTCTCACTACAAGACCGAGCCGATGTCTCCAGCTTTCTCGCCGCCTTTAGCGGTAGCCATCGCTTTGTGCTGGACTACCTCTCCGAGGAGGTACTCTCGCGACAGCCCGCGCAGGTGCAGTCGTTTCTGCTCTCCACCTCGATCCTGGAGCGCCTCACCGGGCCACTCTGCGACGCTGTACGAGAGCAGGAGGGGAGCCAGGCGATGCTGGAGAGGCTCGAGCGTGCGAACCTCTTTGTAGTCTCGCTCGACGATGAGCGGCGCTGGTACCGCTACCATCAGCTCTTTGCTGAGGTGCTGCGCAGCCACTTGCAGCGGGGAGAGCCCGCCCTGGTACCCGAACTGCATCGTCGCGCAAGTGTGTGGTACGAGCAACACGCATTGGTCGTCGAAGCGGTGCAGCATGCGAGCGCCTCCGCTGATGTCGAGCGGGTGGCCCACCTGATCGAACAACATTGGCTCCCGGTCATTAGCCGGGGGAATATCCAGACGGTACTCAGCTGGCTCAAGATGCTCCCTGAGACGCTGATGCAGACGCGTCCCCGCCTCTGCGTCGTTCGGGCAACCGTGCTGTTGGTTGCCAATCAATTGGATGAGGTCCCGGTGCGTCTGCACGAGGCAGAACAGGTGCTCCAGGCGCACAGTGCGGACATTTCTGCCGAGGAAGTGCAGCTGCTTCATGGGCAGATCACCATCCTTTGGCAAGGCCTCGCTTTTCACTCTGGCGACCTGGCACGCAGTGTGGCCTTCGCACATCAAGCACTCGATCTGGTGCCGTCAACGGAACTGGTCTGGCGAGCGGGGCTGCTGATAGCTGGAGCCCACGACTATCTCGTCAGCGGCGACGTCACCCCTGCCTCAGAACATCTAGTAGCGGATGTGGTAGCCCAACTCCGTGCTTTGGGCAACCCATCGGTACTCTTGAGAGGGACGACCCTGCTAGCCCGGCTGCACGTCCTACAAGGACAGCTCCGACAAGCTACTGCCACCTATGTAGAAGCCGCACAGATTGCGCCGAGCAAGGAGGAGCTTCCGTTCCTGGTCAGCAGTCCGGCTTACTACTTCGGTCTCGGCGATGTGCTGCGCGAGTGGAACAGACTGGACGAGACTGAAGATTACCTGACACAAGGCATGGACCTGGTCGAGGGGACACTGACGGTAGATGCCGATCTGGTGTTACTTAGCTATACGACGCTGGCCCGCTTGCAACAGGCGCGTGGGGAGTACAGCCTGGCGCTTGCGACTCTTTCGGCCTTCACTCAGTTGGCCCACCGGCGCCATTTCTTCCCCCCATTGGCAGCGCATGGTGCCGCTGTGCAAGCGCAGATAGAGCTGGCACAAGGCAATTTGGCGGCTGCCACGCGCTGGGCGGATGCCAGTGGCCTGTCCACCTCTGATGATGATCTGAGCTATCTGCGTGAGCGGGAGTACTTGACCCTGGCGCGGGTGCGCATCGCTCAGGGGCGAGATGACCCGGCTAGCCCTTTCCTGCAGGACGCCCTGCACCTCTTGCAGCGGCTGCTGCAAGATGCCGAGGCTAAGGCGCGCATGGGCAGCGCACTGGAAATCCTGGTGCTGCGTGCGCTGGCCTTCTATGCGCAGGACGACCGCACGGAGGCGCTCTCCGCACTAGAGCGTGTGCTCCTGCTCGCTGAAGCGGAGGGCTACGTCCGCCTCTTCGTCGACGAGGGCGCACCAATGCTGGCCTTGTTGCGCCTCGCTCGCGAACAGGGAATAATGCCTGCCTATGTCACCACTCTGCTCTCAGCCTTCGGCTGGCAGGAGGAAGCGAGTTTGTTGCGCTCCCGTTCGCTGGTTGAACCGCTCACCAGGCGCGAACGTGAGGTGCTGCAGTTGCTGGCTGCCGGGGCGTCCAATCGTGAGATCGCTCGTCGCCTGGTGCTGAGCCTGGGCACCGTGAAGAAACATGTCTCCAACATCTGCGGCAAACTGGACGTGCAGAGCCGTACCCAGGCCATTGCCAGAGCGAGGGTCCTCCACCTGCTGTAACAGACCCACCTTCCCCTGCGCAAAAAATACACCCCTAAGATACGACTTTGGTTCACTGTATTTCAACCCCCTGCTCACCTATACTCTGCATAGACACAACGGGAATGTGCCTCACGACACGAGCGACTGGTCGCTGCCATGAGTTTGCTACCGAGGAGAACGTATCATGAACGTCTACGAAATTCGTGTCCAGGGGCACCTCGATCGGCGCTGGTCGGACTGGTTCGAGGGGTTAACCATCAGCTACGAGGGTGATGGCAGTACGGTGCTGCGTGGTCCACTCGCGGATGAGGCCGCACTGCATGGGGTGCTGATCAAAGTGCGCGACCTGGCACTGCCGCTGCTGGCGGTGAACCGAGTAGTGGTAGAAGGAGAAGCACGACGAGAGACGCCATACTGACTCAGTATCAGCCACTCCCACAGGAACTCGTGGCCTTGAGAGAGAAGGAGAGAAAGAGAGAGGAATCATGAATATGCAGAACAGTGAGATAGACGTCCTGGTCGTTGGAGCCGGACCGACAGGATTGACCATGGCTTGTGAACTGCTGCGACGCGGGATCACCTGCCGCATTCTTGACAAGGCGGCAGCACCTGGAATGAGCTCACGAGCGGTGGGAGTCCAGGCGCGCACACTCGAAGTCTTCGACCGCATGGGGATCATCGAGGAGGTCCTGGCAAGGGGAGTGACGGGAGTAAGCCTCAACTTGTATGAGCGCGATACCCTCCTGCTGCACATGAACTTCCGCTTCCTCGCCAGTGACGCCATTCCTTATCCCTATGTCGTCCTGTTGCCGCAGTATGTGACCGAAGAGCTGCTCATCGCGTTGCTGCACACAGAAGGCGGAGTGGTCGAACGTCTGAAGGAGGTGACGGAGCTGCGACAGGAAGCGGAGCGGGTGGTCGTCACCGTGCACAACCTCCAGGATGACACCTCTGAAGAACTTCAGGCCAGATGGCTCATCGGCTGCGATGGAGCTCACAGCCGGGTGCGCAAAGCACTCGGGCTGGCCTTTGAGGGCAGTACCTATGACGAAGAGGTCCTGCTAGCCGATGTAGACCTGGACTGGAAGAGGAGCCATGATGAGGTGTATGCGTGGATGCACCGTGATGGACAATTTGCGGCCATGCCGCTTCCCAATAACCACTGGCGGCTGTTTGCGGCTGTCTCTACGAAAGATGGAAAGGACGCACCGCAAGCCTCGCTGGAACTCTTTCAGCACTTGATGCAGGAACGAACTGGAGATAGCACCACCACGATCAGCTATGCAATCTGGATGTCGAACTTCAAAATCAGTCGCAGAATGGTCAGCTCATACCGCAAGGAACGCGTCTTCCTTGCTGGGGATGCGGCCCATGTCCATAGCCCTTTCAGCTGGCAGGGCCTCAATACGGGGATTCAAGATGCCTGGAACCTGGCCTGGAAGCTGGCACTGGTCATTCGGGGAAAGGCGACGGATGCGCTACTGGAGACCTATCGACAAGAGCGCCTGCCAATTGCTCGGAAGGTCCTTGCTGAGACAGATCAACGTACGAGGATCTTTTTCGCCAGGAATGGTGCTGTGCGTTTGCTCCGCGATCGTGTGGTGATCCCCTTACTCAAGCGGGCCTTTGTGCAGCGAAGGCTGTTCTGGACAGTGTCTGAGCTTGGCATCAACTATCGTAGCTCGCCACTTTCGTACTCCTCTCAAGATGCCCGTACGAAACGGCCTGTTAGGAAGCCGTGGCCGCGTCAAGCTCCACGCCCTGGAGATCGTGCGCCCGATGGTCGCTGTTTCCGCCATCCATCGCAAGAAGCGACGAGTCTGTTTGCCGAGTTCAGGGGACCACAGTCGCACCTCTTGTTGTTCGCTGGACGTGATGCATTGGGCGACAATGCCAACCTGGTTCAGATTGCGCGTAGAGTGGGGGATTTGCTGGGTGAAGAGGTCAAAACGCATCTGATCGTCACTACATTTGAGAAGCGGGCGAAGCTGGACTGGGATGGGTCGATTCTGCTTGATCCAGAGGACAAGCTGCACACCCGCTATGGTGCGGGAGTCGCATCGCTGTACTTCATTAGACCAGATGGGTACATCGGTTATCGCAGCCAGCCAGCCCAGGAAAAATCGCTCCTCGATTATCTTGAGCAGTGGTTTGTACATAGCAAGGAGAGAGTCATAAGGGTATAACCCAGCGTTGGTGCCGGATAAGCTAGCTAAAAGAACCCTCCCTGGCGAGACTGAGTCAAGAGAAAGCTGTGATGGGGTTTTGTTTGGTGAGTAGCGCAACGCATTGGCAATCAGGTTAGTTATGCATGTCGCTGATTATTCTGAGATTTCTAATAGCTCAAGCAAGTCGAAAAGAGAGTGAACCAGCAGGCAATCTACATTGCTCTCTTCTAAACGTTGATGCCGGTCGAGCAGGATAGATGTGATGCCGACAGCACGGGCACCCATTACGTCATGAATGTAGGAGTCGCCGATATGGATTGTGTAATCGGCGATACTGTTTGCCCGCTGCAATGCCAGTTCATAAAGTGCTGGGGAGGGTTTGGCGTGGCGTGTGACTGCTGAGACCAGCAAGCAATCAAAATACTGTGTGAGATGGAGACGGCGCAAGATGGGGCCAAGGGCGATACCCCAGTCGGAGATTACGCCAAGGGTGTAATTGTTAGCTCTTAATTTATCCAGTACTGGAAATACGTCGGGGTACACTTGCCAGCTGGTATGTTTGTCGAATTCCCTGGTGATTCGTAGAGCAAGCTCATAGAGGCGAGGTTCGTCGTGTTCCTCTACGAAAGGGCGAAGCATATTCATGTAATAATCAAGCCAGAATTCGTTAATGGTTTGTTCGCTAGCCCAGGTATAGCGTTTGAGACGTGTCTGGCGAAAGTAGTAATCCTCAGCTTCGGTCATGCGCTGGTTGAATTCTTCGATGTGGATATGTAGGCCGAGTTGCTGGCAGACTCTTTGACAGATTTCGGGGGAAGAGGGGTTGGGGTGCAGCAGAGTGAATCCTGCGTCAAAAAATATTGTGCGGATTGCTTGAGGTTGTTGAAGAGGCATGAGTTATGTTTCCTGTCTCGAATGACGAATGAACAAGGCTTGCCATCCTCATGTACTTTGACAATCAAAGGCGATAATCGAAGCCGCCCCCATCCCCGGCGGGCGACCATAAAGGCCCACCCTTCCCAGCCCAACCGCCCTCGCCCCTACGGTATTTGGGTTGTCATAGTTCATAAGGATGATACCACGGCCTGTCTAAATTTTAGCTTTGTAGACAGCATCTGCGGCGGCGAGGGCGGCACCGACATTGGGTTGGAAACCACTACGGGGAAGTACGTGTTCCAGGGCGGCCAGGACCGTATCGACGTTTTTACGGCTTGAGTTATAGCTCATCAGGCCAATACGGATCAGGCGCCCTTTTAAGGTACCAAAGCCACCACCGATCTCGATGTTGTACTCATCAAGTAGCGCATTGCGAATAGCCATCTCGTCTATACCATCATGCAGGCTGATGGCAGTCAATACGGGAAGTTCATAGCCAGGCTGAGTAAGGATATCAAGGCCCATGGCTTTGATACCTGCCCTAACAGCTTCACCATGAAGTTGATGGCGAGCCCAGCGGGTGTCCAGTCCTTCTTCCAGGATGAGACGCAGCGCTTCGCGCATACCATAGACCAGGTTGCTGCACGCTGTGTGATGGTAGGTATGGTCGCCGCTCCAATAACGATGCAGTTTTGACAAGTCGAGGTAATAGCTTTGTACAGGCTTCTTGCGATTCTGGATTACCTGTACCGCTCGCTCGTTGAGTGTGACGGGGGCCAGCCCTGGTAATGCTCCCAGACTCTTCTGGCTCCCGGCATAACAGGCGTCGATCTGCATTTCATCGATATTGATGGGAATACCGCCAAGTCCGCATACAGCATCTACGACGAAGAGTGCTCCATGAGCATGTGTGATGCGCTCCAGTTCTTCGAGAGGTTGCCAAAGACCAGTAGAGGTTTCTGCAATAGCGGTCGCAAATATTTTTGTTTCTGGATGATCTTTGAAAGCCTGCTCAAGTACCTCTGGCTCCAGCGGTTTGCCTAATGCGGTCTCAAGGTTGATCACTTTGGCGCCTGCACGATGCGAGATTTCAACGATCTGGCCGCTGAAGAATCCGAGGCTGCCAGCGATAAGTGTATCGTCCTCTTCGAGCAGATTGCACAGGACTGCCTCTGCACCGGAGAACCCAGAACCGGAGACGCACAATGTCATCTCGTTTTTGGTCTGAAAGACCCAGCGCAGCAATTGGGCAGTTTCTAGTAGAATGCCGAAAAACTCAGGGTCGAGGTGACCAAGCTGAGGCGCTGAGGCGATACGGAGAATGCGTGGATCAACGTTGCAAGGACCAGGGCCGAGCAGTAGCCGGTAAGAGGGATTGAGTTCGGGCAGAGTCGTTTCGTATGTTACGCTCTTGCCCATTACTAATTGTGTCATCTGGTTGCCTCCCTTTCAGATAGGGGCGCATGCAAGCGCGTCCCTCCAAAGAAATAACCCTGGTCACAGCCTGGTGAGTGGAGTAGAGCGGGTGGTGTAGAACCGCTGGTTACCAAAGCCGATCCTACACCGCAACCTCTTCTTCAAACAAGTGTTGTAACTTGTCGGCTTGATCGACTGTGATCAAGTTATCGATGAATTCGTCGAGCTCACCATTGAGCACGCTGGGTAGATTGTGTCGTGTTAAACCTATACGATGATCGGTCACACGATCCTGTGGGAAATTATAGGTGCGAATCTTTTCGCTGCGGTCACCCGTCTGAACCTGTGAACGTCGCGATTTGCTCAGTGCTTCCTGTCTGCGGGCCTCTTCCAGATCCCACAGGCGAGATTTAAGAACAGAGAGTGCTTTGAGTTTATTTTTGAGTTGAGACTTCTCATCCTGACAGGTGACAACCAGGCCAGTTGGCAGATGAGTAATGCGTACTGCTGAGTCGGTGGTATTCACGCTCTGGCCGCCGTGTCCCGTAGAGCGATAGACATCAACACGAATATCGGTATCTTTGATATCGATATCGATGTCATCATCGACTTCAGGCAATACGATCACTTTGGCAGTAGATGTATGAATACGCCCACTGGCTTCGGTGACAGGAACTCGTTGGACACGATGTGTGCCCCCTTCATATTTCAAGCGACCATAAGCGCTCTTGCCTGTCACGACAAAGGTGATATCCTTGATACCTCCCTGCGGCGTTTCATTGATATCCAGTATTTCGATCTTCCAGTGCCGGTTATCAGCGTAGCGGCTGTACATACGGAACAGCTCTCCTGCGAAAAGCGCTGCTTCGTCACCACCAGCTCCCGCCTGGATGGTGACAATAGCGTTTTTCTCATCCATACTATCTTTGGGCAGGAGAGCAACCTTTATCTCTTCAAGTATATGCTCTTTAAATGCCTTGAGGCGTTCCATCTCTTCGAAGGCAAGGTCGCGCATGTCCGGTTCCTCGCCCTCATAGATCTCGCGAACCTCGGTAAGCTGCCGGTCGGTTTCGACCAGTTGATAATATTTTTGCACAACCTCTTCGAGTTCGGCGTGTTCACGTCCATAGCGTTGTAACAGCGGGATATCTTCAAGTACTTCCGGCTGTGCCATCAGGTTATTCAATTCTTCATAGCGTTGCGCCAGGCTGGCAAGTTTGTCCATCAAATCCATGTGTGGGTTCTCCTGAGATCTCCTCATCCTCCCGACATAGTCCAGTGGTTCATGTATATCAATCGTACCATATTTTTAGGCACGTCGGAACAGATGAAATGGTACTAATTAATGTGTGCTTATGGGTCTTTTCACCAAGAATCTTTAAGTGTAAATTTTGAGGGTAGCGCTACCCGGCGGCAAGCAAATAACGTTCGACTGTTGTGCGACGTGGCTGCCATGTAGAGAGAGAGTATGTAGTTGAACTGTGTAATAGTGGGCTCATGTCATTATTATATCACAAAAGAGATACAGTTCTGCTTTTTTTTGTGAAAAATCTCCTATTCTATAGCCAAGAATAGGAGTATACTATCTTTGATTAGATAGGTTACCTGTTTTGAAGGTAGAGTTTTTTCTGAGTCAACTGTGAATTTGGAGGAGGAAACCTGTGCGTTTCTGTTTTATCCTGGAAGAAAGATATGCTGATAAACCTATGCCTATGGTTGTAGCGGATCAACTGCAGCAGTGGGGACATGAGATCGATGTATTACAACCCTATGCAGCCGTCACCAGCCTGACTGATCTATCGTTGACAAAGTACGATGCTTATGTACTTAAAACCGTTTCAGATGGACCTGGTTTGACCATTTTAGAAGCTGCTGAAGCAGTAGGCATACCTACAATTAATAATTCGCGCGCTATTCGTCTGGTACGCGACAAGGCTGTAGCCGTGGCTTTTGCTCAGGCATGTGGTTTGCCTATACCAGTTACCTACTTTGTTGGTCACCCTCGCGCCTTAGTCAAGGTGCCACACAATATATATCCGGTGGTAGTGAAACCAAGTAATGGCACTTCATTGCAGGATATCCATCTCGTTCATACTGCTGAAGAGATGGCACGACTCACACTTGACGAGCAAAGTTACTACCTGGCTATGCACTACGTAGAGAATACTGGTTTTGACATCAAACTGTTTGTCACGGGCCAGGAGGTGCACGCTATCGTCAAAAGTTCACCTTTGCATGGAACGGTGCAAGAGCAAGAAATACCTGTAAGTCGTGAAATGTTGCAACTGGCGCGTCGCGTAGGACAGGTATTTGGTCTGGATCTCTACGGAGTAGATGTCCTGGAGACTTCTGATGGACTGGTGCTCGTTGATATCAATGATTTTCCGAGCTTCTATGGTGTGCCGCGCAAAGTTGCCAGCGTCGCAGAATATATTTTGCACGCAGCCTATCGCACCCGTCGTGAAGGGCAGAAACGTCCTGTACGTCCAGTAATAAGTGCCCACAGGTCATTGCGGCGGCAGGATAACAAGATAGTTCCGGCTGAGTTGATAAGTTTGAATCCGAACGTGAAACGGGTACACAGCAGTTGATGCTTCTCACATTTCAGATCTGAAACCTCAGTAGCTTATACATCGTGTTATAAGTGAGATCAGGCAACAATAGCTTTCTAGCACAGAAGTAAATGAGGCAAAAGTAGATATTCACCTCGAAGCGAATGGCATGTGATTTGATTTTATCAAGGATGCCATCCAAGGGTTGAAAGGAAATGAGGAGTTACTATGAAATTGACTTCTGACGTATTCCAGTTTAATGGCGTCGATACAATGGATATGGCCAAACAAGCTGGTAAATCTACTGTATCAACCATCCAGAATACTGTACAATCAGGCGTAGCAAAGGCCCAGGATGCTGTGCTTACGGGGTTGGGAGCGACGCAGGAACTGTTAAAAGACAGGCAGAAGCGCTCGACGAAGAACCTTAAGAAGGCTCAAAAGAAGGTACGTAAGAATTTGAAAAATATGCAAGGGACGGTACGAACGGGTCTTTCGAACACACAGGATGTTCTACTCACCGGGCTGGATGTGGCGCAAGACGTTTTGGAGCAGAATACCAAACGTGCTAGTAAAAGCCTCAAGAAAGCTCAGAGGAATTTAAAAGATACACGAAGTTCCTTGCAATCCCAGTTTGAAAGACGTGCACGCAGTCGTAAACGTAAAAGGATCATGTTTCGCCTGGGTCTACTGACGGGTGTTGTACTTGTGATACTCTATACACCATGGCCCGGCTCAGAGATGCGTAGCCAACTTGTAGAATTCTGGCAAGGTTTTTTCCCTGGCCAATAGAAATAAACCAAAAGTAACTGGTATTGGCCAGAATCAAGTAAGCAAGGCATATAAGGAGTATCAGGATTATTTCCTTATATGCCCAATGTCGTTCAAAACGTAAAGCACGCGGCGCTTGCCTGATACGCGTACGATGGTAATCGATGTATTGGCGGCGGGAAAGAAGAAGTCTTTTTGCAGCCCTAGCACTTCAGCCACATAAGCATTTACCACACCACCGTGAGCAAACGCCAGCACTCGTTGACCAATATGATTGCCCGCTATTTCGTCCAGCGTCTCAACTACTCGTTTGCGAAATGCCATCGAAGGCTCACTATCCGGGATAACGTCCCACTGTCCCACCTCACCTGCAAGGCGTACAATGTCTAACTGGCGTTCCTGTAATGCCTTCGTTAAAGCTACCAGATCCTGGTTATCGTTGGGTATAGCACGAACATTGCCCAGCCGGATCTCTTTCAAACCCTCGACGATAACGGGTTTCATACCAAGGAGTTCAGCCAGAGGCGCTGCCGTTTCCAGGCAGCGCCGCAGCGGACTGCTATATATCGTATCAAAACTCAAACTGCAGAGACGTTCGGCTAATGCCTCTGCTTGCTCGCGCCCTACGCGGCTGAGAGGCAGGTCATCATATATGCCGCTGGGAATGATTTCATCTTCGCCGGGTATTGCGTCAGCATGCCGCACAATAAATAATTCAGCGGCATTGGTGCGCTGGAATAAAAAGGGGTCTTCCATACTAAACTTCTTCCTAAGTTATTTTGCAAATTGGCGAAGTATTGATTTTGCCAGTGCCCGTTTATGCACTTCATCAGGGCCATCTGCGATATGTAGTGTTCGCCCGTGTGCCCACATGGATGCCAGGGGGAAGTCATCGCTCAGCCCTGCGCCGCCGAAGACCTGCATAGCACGGAGGACGATGTTGGTATGCACTTCGGGTGCGACAATCTTAATCATAGCGATCTCGTTCTGAGCAGCCTTCTTGCCAAGTGTATCAATCATCCAGGCTGCTTTAAGCGTCAAGAGCCTGGCCTGTTCAATCTCCAGGTACGATTGGGCGATCCATTCCTGAATGACCCCTTGTTCTGATAAGGGCTTGCCGAAGGCTATTCGTGATGTAGCACGCTGGCACATCAGCTCTAAGGCGAGCTGAGCGGCTCCTATCGAGCGCATACAATGATGGATGCGCCCCGGCCCGAGTCGTGCCTGGGCAATCGCAAAGCCACCGCCTTCTTCTCCCAACAAATTGCTCACCGGAACACGCACGTTCTCGAAAAGCACCTCGCAATGGCTTTCGTTATCGATGTATCCCATGACCGGAAGATTACGCACAATAGTCACGCCAGGGGTGTTTTTCGGGACGAGAACCATGCTCTGTTGCCGGTGTCTGTCTGGAGAATTGGGATCGGTCTTGCCCATCACAATGAAAATTTTACAGCGCTCGCGTGCTGCTCCTGAGATCCACCATTTGCGGCCATTCAACACATACTCATTGCCTTCGTGCTTGATAGTGAGTTGGATGTTGGTAGCATCGGAACTGGCTACGCCTGGTTCAGTCATAGCAAAAGCCGAGCGGATTTCGCCATTGAGCAGGGGCATAAGCCATTCTTTCTTCTGCTCAGGTGTACCGAACTGCGCCAGGATTTCCATATTGCCAGTGTCGGGCGCTGCACAGTTGAATACCTCGGATGCCCAGCCGACGCGGCCCATGATTTCTGCGAGGGGAGCATACTCCAGGTTAGTCAGACCTGCCCCATACTCGTCGCCGGGCAAGAAGAGGTTCCACAGTCCCTCTGCTTTAGCTGTCGCTTTTAACTCGTCGATTATTTCCGTATGGTGATATGGGTTGCCCGAAGCGGCAATCTGGCCACGATAGGTCTGTTCATTGGGATAAATATAGCGATCCATAAAATCGCTCAGTTGCTTACGCAAGCCGTTGACTTTATCTGAGTAGGCAAAATCCATTAGCTTCCCTCCTGAAGTCATAGAAACGGATTCTAACAAAGGACGACGCAAGCGTCCCCACCCAACACCACGCCGCTCCCGCCCCTACGCGGCCGAATACTCTGATCTGGTGGAGTGCTATACACGTCTTTCTTTTGACTATACCATAATTTTATGGGATTGGTGAGGAAATGAAATTGTGATGGATTTGTGAGTTAAAGGCTTTACACTTCATAGTGGTAAGCAAGTCAGAGTTGAAGGGAGCTAGAATGATGAAATGGCGGAACGGTAGGAATAACGGCAGTGGGGATGTTTGGGAGAGGAAGCGGCTGGGGAATCCCTACAGCCGCTCATACTCTCGATATCCCCCTCGGTTGCATTGGCGAGAAAGCTGTTCATGCCTCGTTTAAGTGTTACCTCTAGGGTACTGTGGAGGTTGAGGCTGCCCATACTGCGGGTATTGCGGAGAGGATGGATATTGCTGCGGAGAAGATGGATATTGTGGACTTCTCGTTGCCTGCTGCCTGAGATAGTTGAGTTCTTTGTAAATGGGCCATTCACCGAAGGCGAGAATACACAACATGACGATATTAACGATGGGGATAAACATCAGCAAACCCATTGCGCCACTATAACCTGCTTTGGCGAAAATCCTCCAATAAATGACAACGGCAAAAATGATAGCTGCCAGACTGAAAATGACTGAAAATAAGATAATACCTGTCGCGGCACCAGTATCCACTGTGCCTGTACCATTATTGTACATGTCGGCCTCCTTACTCGATAAAAACTACTTCTGACTTTGTTTCGTCGTGCAAATGTATGCTTATAGGGTAGACCTAAAATCAGTCGTGATGTACTAACTGATTGAGCGTGGGTCAAGTGATGTAAAAGTTTCGTTCAGGTTCCCCCTCGTACACAACTATTATAACATGGATGTAAACACAAGTATACATATATTTCTCGCAATGAGGGAATATCTGTTTTGCCCTCCGTGTTATCAGTATTGAATTAGCAATCTGTCTATGTGAGTGCTAGACAATTCAGATTCTTGTATGCTATAATCTAGCAATCAGCAGGTAAGACTGCTAAAAACAGACACGATGCTAACATTTACTGCTGAAGCGTGGAATTCCAGGCCTGTGGAATCATTAAATAGACCTACCTGGTATGCAATTGCAAAGCGTAAAAGTTCGGCATCGTACTTCTATAAAGTTAGGAGCATGAAATTACATGAAGTGTGAACGTTGTGAAAAGAATCCCGCTCGTGTGCGAGTTGATCAGATTGTTAATGGTCGACGTGAACAGCATTACTTATGCCAGTCGTGTGTTGATGAGTTGATGAGCGCAGCTATGGGCCAGATGGGCGGTTTAGATGGTGAGGGTATCCCTGATGGCGCTCCCTTCGGTTTCATTTCCAAAAACGGGAATACTGCCTCGTCTGCTGGTGGCCTGAACACGGCTACGGCAGAACGGCGTGCAAATACAAGTAAAACTCCCACATTAGATCAGTATGGGCGTGATTTGACTGGTGAGGCTGCCGAGGGTAAGCTAGATCCGTCAGCGGGTCGTCAACGGGAACTTCGCCGGTTAATCACTGTACTAGGACGCCGTCAAAAGAATAACCCTGTACTGATTGGTGAACCTGGTGTAGGTAAGACTGCGATTGTCGAGGGCCTGGCGCGTCGTATTCACGATGGCGATGTCCCTGCTTCTCTGCGAGGGAAACGTATTGTCACCCTGAACATTGGTGGCATGGTAGCCGGAGCGATGTTCCGTGGACAGTTTGAGCAGCGTGTCAAGTCCATTCTCGAGGAATTGCGGCAAGCCGATGATGTGATTGTGTTTATCGATGAGTTGCACACTGTTGTCGGGGCAGGAGCCGCGGAGGGTGCCGTTGGCGCTGCTGATATGCTCAAGCCGGCATTGGCGCGTGGCGAGTTGCGCTGCATTGGCGCTACAACCATGGACGAGTATCGCAAACATATCGAGAAGGATGCTGCGTTGGAGCGTCGTTTCCAGCCTGTAAAGGTCGACGAGCCGTTGGAGGAAGAGGCGATTGAGATGCTGCGCATAGTGCGTCCCAATTACGAACTGCATCATGGTGTGAGTATCACCAACGAAGCCATAGAAGCTGCCGTCAAACTCTCAAACCGCTATATCAATGATCGTTTTCTGCCTGATAAAGCGATTGATGTGATGGATGAAGCTGCATCGGCTCTGCGCTTAGAGGCGACCGAAAAGGGCATTGTAAGCCCGACTCTCATTTCTGACCTGGAGAAGGAGCTGGCCGATATCCAGGCGAAGAAGGAAGCTGCTGCGAATGCAGAGGACTATGAAAGGGCCGCAAAATTGCGCCAGCAGGAACTGGTAACCCAGGATAAACTGGAAAAGGCGCGTGCAGAGTCGGGTAGTTCAATGACCTTGCTGGTCACCCCTGAGCTTATCGCACAAATTGTCGAGAATTGGACAGGGGTTCCTGTCACTCAGATGTTGGAGAGCGAGCGTCAAAATCTATTGAGCCTCGAAGAGGACTTACGCAAGCGTGTTATCGGCCAGGACGAGGCTATAAGCGCTGTTGCTCGCGCTATCCGTCGCTCGCGTGCTGGACTTAAGGATCCCAAGCGTCCGATTGGTTCGTTCCTGTTTCTTGGCCCAACAGGTGTGGGCAAGACAGAATTAGCGAAGGCTCTGGCTGCTGAACTTTTTGGTGGTGAGGAAAATCTCATTCGCTTAGATATGTCGGAGTACATGGAACCTCATACGATCTCACGTCTGTTTGGTAGCCCTCCGGGTTATGTCGGACATGACGAAGGGGGGCAGTTGACAGAGCAAGTGCGCCGCCGCCCATATAGTGTGATCCTGTTGGACGAGGTCGAGAAAGCTCATCCAGAAGTCTTCAACGCTTTGTTGCAGATCATGGATGATGGTCGGTTGACCGATGGTCAGGGCCGCACGGTAGACTTTAAGAATACCGTGGTGATTATGACCAGTAATGCTGGTAGTGCCGATATGAAGCGGGCGGTACGCATCGGCTTCTTGACGACAAAGGCAGAGGAAGCGCACGATGAGCATCAAGAGGTGATTCGCTCGAAGGCGATGGAGGGGTTGAAGCGTATGTTCCGCCCTGAGTTCATCAACCGTATTGACCAGATTGTGGTTTTCCACTCTCTGGGTAGAGCAGAACTATACAAAATTGTTGATCTGCTGCTGGCTCAAGTTCGCTCACGTTTGAGTGAACAGCGAATCGAGCTGGTGGTCAGCGACGAAGTACGGGATCTGTTGTTGCGTGATGGGTTCGATGAGGAGTATGGCGCTCGCCCACTGCGCCGTACGATTCAGACCTATGTTGATGATACCCTGGCTTATGCGGTACTGAACGGTGCTATTGCCCCTGGTCAAATCGCGCACCTGGTGTTGCACGATGGCAAAGTTGCCGTTGAAGCACAGGAAGTGGCTCAGGCCGCGTAATAGAATAGTTCAACAAAACCCGCCGGATGCTATATCAACTACAGCATCCGGCGGGTTTTGCTATTTGCTTGCATATGAAGCGGAAGAAAGTACTTGGTGGCGAGGGCGGGGGCAAGCCCCGCCCCTACTGTACACGAAAGGCGAAGTCCTTTTCCTTGTACGGAAGAGATAACCTGGGTAGGACTGACACTTATGTCACGCAATATCTTGACGCTTCTGAGTGGTAAAAGTTGTTCACATCATCCCCAATGCGATACTTTCCAAATTATCCAATCCTTTCACATTCTCAATTATCCTCTCCCTCTTCTGCTTATCTACAATTATGGGAGCTACCAGCTCGTGAAAGCGTGCTTTGAGTTGCTCCCAGCTTAGTGGATTGTGCGGATCGCCGAGCGCATATCTTACGTCCGCGCTAAACTCTTTGCCGTCAGCCATCATTACACGTGCGCTTGCACGCCACTCCGAGGGATAATAGTTGTCCAGTTGTGGCGAGGTATAGCACTCAACTCGCTGCATTAGTTCACGAAGCCTGGGATTATGAATCCATTCATCAGTAAAAACCGGCAGCCCGGCTTTTCCTGTGAGAAGCGCGATTGCAGCTCCAAAAGGCATACTGAATTGCGCTTCAACAACGTTGCTTACCTGCCGTTTCTGGTCGATAGGGTCTGCAATTAAACCACGTCCGCCTGTCAGTATGCCACAACGCACGCGCTCGATTTGTCCAGGGTCTGGGTGATGGGTACGCATAATTTCGAAAAGGCAATCAATAGGACCATGCATGTAGCGGCAACAGGCATAGGGCTTGATTGACACCTGCATGATGGAGAATTCATCGCCTGCCTTGCGTTCCAGTTGGGTTAAGTCGCTTGTCGATGAATACGCATGGAGAAAGCCATAAGGACTCTCTAAAATGCTTGCCGGCCCTCTAAAGTCTGCTGCTGCCAAACGTGCCGCAATAATCCCGGAATGGCATGCCCAACCAGGGTGCAGACGTTTTGTCCACGCTCCCTCGTGAAGATATGCCATTGAACCCGCTGCCATGCTGCCTGCGATGCCTAAAACCATGTTTGTTTGTTCGGGCGATAAACGTAGCAATCGAGCGCTGGTCACCGCAGCACCCAAAGTGCCACAAACAGCAGTAGGATGAAAGCCTCGTTCATAGGCTGCCACTGGATTGAGCGCTGCTCCAACGCGGAGAGTTACCTCGTATCCCGCTACTACAGCGGCGTAGAAATCAGCAGGTGATGAACCGAGCTGCTCTGCGAGCGCGAGCGCTGCTGGAAATACTACGACGCCGGGATGTAGTGATGAGCGATTCTCAACGTCATCCATCTCCAATCCGTGTGATGCAATGCCGTTTGCTAATGCGGCCCATGAAGCTTCCGCGCGTTCTTGCCTACCAAAAATGGTAGCTGTTTCGATATTTCTCGTATGGTGACGGCAAGATGATCCAGCAGCAGGTAGCGTACGCGTTCGCGTACTGTTGCCGGTAGATCTTCGTTTTGCAGTGAAGCACAGAAGCGAGCAAGGTCGGCTGTCGGGTGGTTCGTCATGGGTGTGCTCCTTCGATGTAAGCGTTTTGTCAAACATAATTCTGAGGAGATGGCTGGTGGATACTAATGGGCGGAAGATTATGAGATTTAAGTGACGGCAGGGGCGAGAGGAATTGAACCCCCAACTTCCCGTTTTGGAGACGGGTGCTCTGCCAATTGAGCTACGCCCCTACAAGCGGAGAGGGTGGGAGTCGAACCCACGGAGGGAGTTACCCTCACTCATTTAGCAAACGAGCGCACTAGGCCACTATGCGACCTCTCCGTTTTGTTGCGAACGTATTATGCCATATCTAGGTTGGGATGTCAACTTTTTTTGAATGGCTCGATTCCAGCCCAACCGTGGTCTGAGAAGCGCCTTCACTAAGGTAGATACTGGCACCTATCCGTCTCACCGACGCTGCTGCGCAGTCAGGCAGAACGAAAGGCAGCTACCCTACGGGTCGGGTGAGACGAGAGAAGAAGCATCCCACCTATCATGCCCACAACTCCAGCCTCTATGCGATCGACGTCATTGCTTCAAATTCGCTGGAAATTGGTAGGTTGATGCATCGTCGGGTTTGGGATTGGGTGTGCCGTACTCCAGTGTCACAATGTCGTGCGATGACAGTGCTACTTCTGTATTAATGGGTGCGGTAACGGTGCCTGTAAATT
>WNGD01002145.1_pt1 | contig 20788 bp, 19 predicted proteins | sample 5400671 | NCBI WGS metagenome assembly WNGD01 (sample SAMN13153369, study PRJNA577476) | soil metagenome | isolation source: 40 cm soil or saprolite under grassland replicate 2 | place: USA:California | collected 2016-06-15 | reverse complement strand
AGTTATAACCTATCTGCGCCACGCAGAGAGGGTTTGTCGGAGGCGTGATGTCGATCAAATACACCATTCTGGGATTCTTGAGCTGGAAGGCATTCACTGGATATGAACTCAAAAAACTGTTTGCAGAGTCAGCAACACTGTACTGGTCAGGCAACAGCAATCAAATCTACAAAACGCTTGTTGAACTTCATAAGGAGGACCTGATCTCTCTGGAAATTCAACCTCAGGAAGCCCATCCTTCCCGCAAGGTCTACACCATTACTGAGAAGGGTTTAGCGGAGCTGAAAAGCTGGATACTTTCGACCCCGGAACCGCCTCTACAGAAGAATGCTTTCCTCATTCAGCTTGCCTGGGCTGATCAGCTTGAATCTGATGAAGTGGATGCCTTGCTCGAAAAATATGAAGATGAATTGCATACCCAATTGTTGCTGTTTCGAGCCCGTGACCAGCGTAAAGTCTCACCCCAGAGAACGCCGCGAGAAACCTATCTATGGAACATGATTTCGGAAAACTGGATTTCATTTTATGAGAACGAACTTCACTGGATCCGAACGTTGCGCGAAGAGCTTGTCAAGATGAAGACAGAGCAGGAGTACACCTCATGAGTACCACATCAGTTTACAGAACACCAACTGGCGAGAAGGCAGTGATGGCTTTCTATGATTCAATCCTGAAACGCTGGCCTCTACCGTTTGAAACAGTGAATATTGCCACACGACACGGGAACACCTTCATCATCGCCAGCGGTCGGCAATCCTCACCACCGCTTGTGTTGCTGCACGGAGCAGGAACAAATTCCGCAGTTTGGGCGAGAGATGTCGTCGCATACAGCCGCTACTATCGCACCTACGCGGTTGATCTTCTCGGCGAGGCTGGAAAGAGTGCATCGAACCGTCCCTCCTGGAATAGTCCTGCCTACGCCGAGTGGCTCGATGACGTGCTGAACGCCTTGAAGGTAGAAAGAGCTATTCTGATTGGTATGTCTCAAGGTGCCTGGGTTGCACTCAAGTATACGATCTCTAAACCGGACAGTGTAGAAAAGCTGGTGCTCATCTGTCCCGGTGGTGTCATCCCTGATCGGGTGTCGTTTGTCTTCCGTGCGTTCTGTTATTCGTTGTCTGGCAGGTGGGGTGTCAAACGGATGGTGCAAATGCTGTATGCCGACCAACGGGTGCCTGAGAGTGTTGAAGAAATGACTGCCGTACTGCTGAGCAACTTTCGTGTCCGGGTGGGTATCCTTCCCATCTACTCCGACGAGGAATTGCAGCGATTGACTATGCCCACTTTGCTTCTCGGTGGTACAAAAGATGCACTCCGTGACATCGAGAAAATTGCTGCACGGCTCCACACGTTCGTGCCGCAGCTTGACGTCGAGATCCTTCCAGGAGCAGGACATGCCGTATTAAATACGGCAGAGCATATACTGTCGTTTTTATCTCCTGAAGAGGCAAGGGTCGCATCCTACAAAGAAGACGGGGCCCACGACGGTTCTTTGTAGGGTGCGACCCTCGCGGTCGCCCTGCTTCTATTATCTTGTACGCTCACTCAAAAATGAACTACATCCCAGGCTCACTACATCCTGAGCACTTCACCATGTGCTATTGTCCCAGTTGGCGCAGAGTATCATACGCAGTGGCGGCAAGCTCTGGTCGTGTCTCGATCAAGCGCCGTAGCGCCGTGGAGGAGTCTGCGTCGCGGTACTGTAACACGAGCTGACATGCTACCCGGACAACGCTATCGCGTGGGTCGCTCAATGCGTCGCGTGCGGCAGCGCGGCTGCGGTAATCATCTCCACTGCCATCGATATGCTTTAATGCTTCAAGAGCCTGAGTACGTACATAAGGATCAAAGTCATTGGTTGCGCGCAATACTGTATCCAGTGCATTACGGTCTTGCAATAGCCCACTGGCGCGTACAACTGCCGCGTAAATCACGCTGCCCGGAATATCCGAGTCTCCTGGTCGCAGATTATCGCGCAGTTTGGGATAACTCGTGCGTCGATCGATCTCTATCACACGCCTGACCAGTTCTAGCATAGGGGACACAGCACGGCGATCTCCCAGGCTGCCCAGTGCATCGCAGGCCGCGCCCAACGCTCGTCCTTGCGCACGATCCGTCAGCTCTTTCGTTGACTCGATGCGACTGATAAGCAAGGAGGTTGCGCGTGGCTCACGGAGCTCTCCCAGTACACGCACGACCGCTGTAAATGCCTGATCGTCGCTGTCGCTGAGCGTCTCCAGTAAGACATCCCGACCAGGACCGGCCATCCAGCGCTCAACTTCGGGCATCATGGGAACGCAGGCGTAAACTGGATCTATGATGCGTGCATCCTTTACCGCCCCACGTGATATATCCGCCCAGTAACGACCAAGCAACGTTCCAAGGCGGTGGATTGCGAGCACGTTTTGCCAGGTAGGAGCCTTACGCGCACCTTCAAAAAGGATGTGCGCCAGAGGAGGCAGATCACGCTGGAAAGCGGCTGGGAGCGTTTGCCCATCCGTGGGAGGAGTAGTACTATCCAGCAGAACCTGTCCAAAAATCAAGGCTGCCTGTTGTGCAAGACGTGGACTGATCCCTGCGTCGCCACGTAGATAGTTCTCCAGAGGAATATCCCGGTAAACGGGAATGGCGACATAACTTTCAAGGCCGGGTATACGATCGAGACCACTCGCTACCAGCAGATCGTAGAAGCGCTCCTGTTTCAGTGTGAGGCAGGCATCAATAACATCGACTTTGGCCCATCCCTCTGCTTCTCGGAGCGCGCTGATAAGCGCTTGCAGGGCAGGGTTGGTCTCTAATTTCACCAGTGATTGTGTAGCATACAATGAACTGTTCGGATCGGTGGCAAGCTCTCCAAGCACCTTAATGATATCGGCGGATCTTGCGCTCTCTTTTGACGACTGGCGGGCGAAACCCATAGACTCTTTTGTGGCATCTTTCTCGAAGAGAGTGCCGGCGCGATAGTTCCCCAGCATGAGAATCGCGAAGCGACGCGCGCGCCCCTCGACAGTCTCCGCGGGATTGGCATCGGGCGGGAGATCTTCCGGGTCTCCCTTCTCAATGATACGCAACCAGACCGGAATCAAGTTGCCCGCACGGTCGATTTCTAACAGAAAAGGAATCAAGATCGGGTGCCATTGTTGGACCGAACCGACGTTGAGCAGGGGGATCAGTTGCCTGGCGGCAGCCTCAGTTGAGAGACCTTCCCAACGGTAGCCTGTTACCAGGCGCGTGATCTCGGTACGTGCCTGGGTGAGACGCCCTTTTATTTCTGGAGTTTCTATATCTAGCGTCGGCATCGGGCGTCGTGCAGCAAGATGTTCGACTGTGCCTGCTCGCTCCAACACTTGCGGTGGGAGCGGTGTCGCCGGTTTCACTGGAACTGCTGGCAATGATGCAAGCGGCGCTTGTGCTTGAGTGTCTTCCTGTACTTCTTCAACCCGTAGGGGTTCTGGCTCCGCTGCATTAGCATCTTGCGGATTGATAAATCCTGTCTGCTCTGCGTCCGTATCAGACATACGCTCTCTCCATATTCTTAAGTTTGTATTGAATACATCGTCATGCTCAACTGAGCTGTAAAAACAATGCATAGAAGGATACTGGCTCATTGTACCGTTCCCTGTGGTTGTGGTCAAGGGCAAATGAAAAAACAATTTCACTGCACGCTTGTTGGGACATTATCTATACTAAAAAGGAACTATGTATTGGGCTTGCGCGGGAGGAATATGATGGCAACAGAAGCACGCTTGCGTGATCTTGCTCTACATGTGCGTAATTTACTGGATTGTGACCAGGTAAGTCTCTGTTTATGTTGTCCAGAGCCAGGAATGTGTCATCCGTTACTGAGTCTGTTTTCCTCGCTTCAGAAGCGTGTCATCATGTATTATGGTTCACCAATCGATCCCATCCTCATTTCTAATGAGCGTATATGGGCATTATGTGATATGGCGATACAGAGCGGGCGCTGCATCCACTATGGAGAGTTGGGCACAAGGAAAGAGACAGAACACGGAGCTACTATGGTCAGGAGTATGGCTGTTGCTGTACTCGAACGCCCGGCAGGTATCCTGGGCTTTCTCTTCTGCACCTCCAGGCAAGCGGGAGCATTTCAACCGGGCGAATGCCGCCTGTTAACGCAATATCTCCCAAAGCTATCACAGCAGGTAGAGCAAGCGCTGAGTGATAGCTGTACAACTACGAGTCCGCATACTGCTTCGCGTGCCAGCGTGGCCGACATGCAAGAACAGAACGCTTTTATCTCGATGGTCAGTCACGAATTGCGCATTCCGCTCACAGCCATCAAAGGGTATGCGGGCCTGTTACAGTCCTATGGTGCCTCGGATCCAACGGATGAGAAGCGGAGCATGAATGCAACGCGTCGCCAGCAGTACCTGGATGTTATTATGAAGCAAATAGGCCACCTGGAAGTATTGATCGGAGATGTACTCGATATCTCACGGATACAGTCAGGTCGTCTTGCTCTCCACTATACGCGGGTCAATCTGCCTCAACTCTGTGGCAGCATAGCTCAACTGATGCAGTACCGGATTGACCAACAAGAGCCAGAGCGCTATCGTATCCTCTGTAACATTGATCCTGAACTCCCTTATGTCTGGGCTGATTCTGATCGTGTGCAACAGGTACTCACGAACCTGGTGGAAAATGCGATAAAGTACTCGCCTGCTGGTGGCCTGATTGAAATACTTGCCTGTGTTCAGCCTACATACTCACTCAACGGAATCCCCAGGTCCCCAGTAGAACAGCAGGAAAACCAGCAATCTGCGTCCTTTGAAATGCCTCTTTCCTATGCTACTGATCTCACTTATGTAACAGTGCGTGATCACGGCATTGGTATTCCTCACCAGCAGCAGCACACTCTTTTTAAGCCATTTACCCGCTTAGAACATCCAGCCACCAGACAGGTCAGTGGAGCCGGACTTGGCCTCTATATTGCGCGCAAACTCGTGGAAGCAATGCATGGGCAATTGACGCTGGATAGCAGCGAAGGTAAAGGGACAAGTATCACGTTTACCTTGCCGATTGCACATGTGAATGCCCAGCCTCCAGCCGCCAGGCTGCCAGAGTCTGTATCCTTGTAGCGTTTGTCACAAACCATAAAAAATCGTAATTCTTCAGGTCTTCTCTTTCTGACTCCTCAGCGCCTCCGGCGCTTCGCAAGGGGTTTGAACAGTTACAAAAAAACTACAAATTCTCAAGACTCTTGCGTAAAAAGGCGCAGTTTGTTATAGTGTGATGAGTACTCTGTGGTACGAAGTTTTGATCAGGTAAAGGGAAGAATTATGCGTGTAGGTCTGCTAGAGGATGATGAAGCTATACAGGAAATGCTCCTTCTCGTATTGCAGGATGAGGGCTATGTTGCCACGAACTATCAAGATGCCGAGGAGTGTATTGAGACCTTAACAAAATCCGCCCAAGATACATCTGCACCTTTACCCATCGATCTCATGATTGTAGATTGGCGCTTAAGTGGCACCATGTCTGGTACCGAGGTGATACAACAACTCCGTAGTCACCCACGTCTCGACTCTCTTCCCATTATTTTAACTACTGCTGCCACATTCAGTGATACCACCGTGCTACAAAATTTTCATGTGTCCCTGTTGGAAAAGCCCTTCTCTGTGGATGAGATGACCGCCCTGGTCAAGCAGTTGATACAGCCTCATTCTACTACCCCATAATCTATGGCCTCAACCGTTTTATTTTGCTAGCTCATCTTTAAGATTTCTAAGGATATTGGTGTCAAAGTTGGTGTCAAATAGCAATTTTGAGCAGGTAAAAGTGGCTGGAAGCGAGTTTAGAAGCTGGACGCGAAACAAACCTGAACCTTTCCTTAGAAATGGTTGAGTCTACCTTAGAGAAGGCTGAAACTTTTTATTGATGACTTGTACTGGCTGAGAGTACCTGTTATGCTTTACTCGTTGACAGTTACCTCTGTCTTTTACGCAAAAGTAGATGGAATTGGTAATTCTGCTCAGTGCTTTATCAGCTGGTTTGCTGAGTCATATTTACTCCAGATGTAGTAGTTGATATCTTTACCAGGTGCGAATGTTTGTTCTAGCTATAGTAGCAAAAGCAAGAAAGTATAAAAGCAAGCTACTAAGCGTTCAAACAGAGAAGAAGGCAGGCATCTTGTGTGTATCCAAATGACTTGATGAGTCGTGTAGATAGATAGATGTCCTAAAACTTCGTTCGATCTGGCAGGTATTAAAAGACGAATACCCTGGGAGTAGAATTGTATCAGGGACAGCGTGATGTTGCTGAGCACCTATGTTGTTTACTCGGTGCAAGATATTGTTTGAAACTATTCAGGAGGAAATATCCATGCAGACACAAAAAGGCCGTGGCCGCGGTTTCGCATCAATGACCCCGGAGAAGAAGCGTGAAATTGCTAGCAAGGGCGGAAAAGCTGCTCACGCTCTGGGTACTGCCCATAAGTGGACCAGCGAAGAGGCGCAAGCCGCAGGTCGCAAGGGTGGGTCCATTAGCCGCCGCCGCTCCAGGTACAGCATACAGGCGTAGGATGGAACATCTGTAAGTATGCATCAAAAAAGGCTGGTTTTCTGAAAACCAGCCTTTTGCTTTCTTTATAATATAGATCTTTTACTCAGTCAGGGTAATGCAACGAAGTTTGTGGGATCTACCCAGATATTATTAGTGAGCACCATAAAGTGTAGGTGCGGTCCTGTCGATGCCCCCGTGCTGCCCTCATACGCGATGATATCCCCTTTATTGACATTCTGACCAACAGTGACGATGAAGCGCGAGAGGTGCCCATAGATCGTTGCGATATAGTGTCCGTGACTGATTTTGACTGCCCAGCCCAGTCCTGACCAGTCCCAGCCGACCCAGATGACCTGCCCGCTGTCAGCGGCTACTATAGGGGTACCGTAAGCCGCTGCCAGGTCAATGCCCGAATGCGGTTTCCAGCAACCGCACCAGGACTGAAATTCAGGATGTGCGAATGGCTGTGTGATGATTGCACCACTGATAGGCGCTTGCATATGTCCCGTACCCATCACACCTCCCGTGGTCGTCGCTCCCGCACAGGTGCCCCAGATATCACTGCCACCACAGTACCCTTCATTTGTGAGTAGAGCCTGTGTAGGCGTCGCTATATGGGAGTCGGCACTAAACGAGTTTTCAGATCCAGAGGTGAAGAAGTTGCTGATGGCCTGTGTAAAACCTTGCTGCTGTTGTCCTTGTCCAAGCGGCGTTACAAAGAGTGTAGCAAAGGTCAGTATCACCAGACCGCTGATTATGGCACTAAATAGTACAATACGCCGACGTCTCCGTGGCAAAGGAGTGGAGGGAGAACGTCGTGTACGCTGCACGGTTGCGTGGATCTGTGTCGGGAGCCGGTTTGTGCTGACTGACCCATCCATAGTAAGGTGTCTTGTGATTGCCGGACGCTTTGTTGGCGCTTGCCCGGTCGTAACTGGCTCGGAGAGATGATCTGTATTCACAGGCGGATACAACGGTTCTGTGGAGGATGGTGAGAAGGTTGCTATGCCGTTGGCCGTTTGATCCGTTGGACTAAATTGACGCGTTACACGATGCTCAGGAGAAGACGACATGATCAATCCTCACTTAGTGTGTTTGATACAAAGTTACTATATATGAGAATATGGCTGCTGGCTAGCTGTGACGCATACAGCTAGCTCAAATAGGCTAGTAATGTTTATAGACCTTTAGCACCAGCCTTTATAGGGAAAGAACAGGCAATCAAAAATATTTGTAGGAAATGCACCACTACATAGTACCTCCGCAGTAGTACTGCGCAAAATTCTTAACAAAAGTGGCGGATCTAGAGCTCTGCACTAAAAATTTCATCATCAGTGTGGTATATATTTGTTAGTATCTTTGTATAGAGTAACGTTATAATTGATGCCTGATAAGCGCAAGCCTTTTAGTACTTTTTGAGTATATGCTAGCAATTATCAGAAAGGGCTGGTATAATTGCCAGCAGCAAGCACTACGTATGTAGATGTCGAGAGGAGAGATCGTATTTCACAAGAACCACGAGACTCAGATAACACGTCGTTAACGGCCGTGACCACTGCTGAAGTGCAATCTGACCCCGAAGCATCTGCTCCATCCACTGTGACGAAAAAAGCAGCTACGCGCTATAAAGTCTGGGGCGGAAGAATATTCCGTTTTAATCTGCAAAACTTTCGTCCGAATGCTGGATTCTCTATACGACGCTTTAGTATTGTAGAGGCGACTCTGTTGCTTATGCTGGCACTTCTGACCTCACGTGGTCTGGGAGTGGTGCGCCAGGTGATTTTTAATGCGATCTTTGGTACGGGACCCGAAGCAAATGCCTATTACGCGGCGTTCCAATTGCCTGATACGCTTTTCAACCTGATTGCTGGTGGAGCGCTCAGCCATGCATTTATTCCTGTCTTCCTCTCTTATGAGAAAAATAAAGGTCAATATGAAGCCTGGCGCCTGACAAGTCTAGTATTCAACGTGCTGCTGGTTGTGCTCGCTATTGCGACAATCGTGGGCGAATTTCTGACTCCTGCGTTTGTGAGCCATCTCCTGGTTCCCGGCTATTCTGCCTCTGAGCAGACGCTCACTACTGAATTAACGCGTATTATGCTGTTGCAACCTCTCATCCTGGGCCTGGGAACGATTGCTACTGCTATTCTGAATAGCAAACGACAGTTTTTATTGCCTGCGCTCTCTATTGCTGTCTACAACTTTGGCCTGATTGGCGGCTTGTTGGTTACAAAATTTGTGCCAGAAGTTGGTATCTACGGTCCTACCTATGGAATACTGGTTGCTGTGCTGCTGACAGTCCTGGTGCAGTTTCCCGGTATTATAAAACAGGGTGTGCGCTACTCGTTTGTGTGGGATCTGCGCAATCCCGGTCTGTGGGATGTAATGCGCTTGCTGGGACCAAACACACTTGCCCTTGGCATTGCCTATATAGGCTTTATTGTGAATACTGCATTTACCTCGTATCTACCAGATCCTGCCAGCCTTGCTGCCCTGCATAATGCGTTGCTGTTACAGGGATTACCCGCTGCACTGATCTCTCAAGCTATAGGCCAGGCTATTCTCCCTCATCTCTCTTTGCAGGCGGCTGCTGGCCAATATACACGTCTGTATCAGACATCGCTTAAAGTAATGGGCGTATCAATTTTGCTTACTATCCCGGCTGCAATTGTACTCATATTTTTAGGCAAACCTACGATTCAGATTCTCTTCGAACATGGAGCTTTCGACAAGCATTCGTCCGATCTGACCAATCTTGCTCTACTGGGGTTCGCTATTGCGCTCCCTGGCATGTCTGCGGGCGATTTGATCTCGCGTGGTTTCTATGCGTTGAAAGATGCACGTACGCCGCTCTTTACCAACATCTTCTCACTCGTGTCGCGTTATGGCCTGATCGTGCTCCTCCTCGACATAATGAATGGTCCCTTTGTTATCCTTGCTATCCCGCTGGCGCTCGCAGGCTCAACTACTGCTGAGGCGCTGCTACTCGGCCTGATTTTGTTGTGGCAGCTAAAGAAAAAGATGAAGACAGACAAAGGTATGTTGCGTTTGCAGCGTCGGCGACTGTAATTAAGAACAGTATTGCATAATTGCAGTATCCTCAAATCGGATCAAAAGCCGCGTAGAGGCATGCCTTGCGTGTGCCGGGTCGTCTGGAAGGACTTCCTTGATGCTCAACTGTGTTGCTCATCGGCGACCCGGCACACGCAAGGCATGCCTCTACGGGTCATCAGAGCATTAGGGACTTTCAGCACTTCGAATGGAGGACAAATATCACTCATGCTTGCTTTGTAATGTCGTTATACTGTTTTTAGGGGTAGAGGGGATCGTAGTACCAGATGCTAAGCGGGGATGGCTAGATGGAATGAATCTGTATATTAGTATGTGGTTGTTGCGTGATGATCCCTTGCCCCTTTGTTGCCAGGGAATGGGATGTGCAGGGGCATCTGTAAGAGGTGTCCCTGCCAGTGCATAGAATAGGAAGGAGCGCGTGGATCTCTCGTATGAGAGAGAACTCACCATATATAAACTATGAAAGCTCACAAAATACAGCAGGAAGACGGTAATCTGACGCTGAAAAAAACTGCCCATGTACGAAGACCGGTTGGTCAGTCGAAGCAGTCTTCGCTTCTTGAGGCACAACTGGCAAAGAGCGATGTTGAGATCATCCGACGGAGCCTGGAAAGCCTTAAAGCGCGCAATGAGCGTATAGAAGCGCTAAAAACACAGGTAAACGACGGTACCTACCAGGTCAATAGTACGGCGCTGGCACAGAAAATGGCGGAAGCATCCAGCGTTCAGAGACTACTGGGCATGGGCCGTTATAGCATCCTTGATTATGGGGATGAGGAATAGCCGTGATCGCTTGCATATCTAATAGCTCCAGTTAAGCCCACATTGTGAACAGTGCCTGGCTGGATGATCGCTCTCGAAAGCGCTGCGGAAGGACTGGTAGCGTTCGCCTTGCCAGATCTCTGCGATTGGCTCCTGGAATACATTGCCCAGCACGCGCTCTTCCTTGTACTCTTTTGCACTTTTGTGTCCAAACGGCGCGAAGCAGCAGGAGAGCACGTTGCCGCTGGAAGTGATATAGGTCAGCGTGTAAGGGCGCCTGCAACCCGACCAGGGCCGTTCCCCAAAATCGCGTACCAGGCTCTGCACAGGAGTTGTGGTGCCAGCCGCGCTAAAGGTGATACCGCGCTCCCGGCATGTCTCTTCGCAACGGCGTACGAGTTCCAGTTCCTCGCGCGCGGCACGCCGGAAGAGCGATTGCTTCGATGCCGCCAGTCCTTCCTCAAAATAGACCAGGCGTTGCATATAGACTTCTTTGATCCCGGCGTCGCTTGCCAGGTCAATAAGCTTTGGCAAATCTTGCAAATTTTCACGCATGGCTGTGAACCACAGTGAGACTGCAGGCTTGCAGGCATCCTGTGCTCGCTGCATGGCGACGAACGCTCGTACATTGCGCCATATCTTGTCAAAAGCATCAACGCCCCGCACATGGGCATAGACCTCGCGTGTGGCACCATCCATTGAGAGGCGATATTCGTCAAGTCCGACATCGATAAGGGCCTGGCCACGCTTCTCATTAAGCAATATTCCATTGGAATTGAACAGGACGTACGTTCCGCGCGTTTTGAGATAACTGATCATGCGCGGCAGGTCTTTGTTGAGCAGCGGTTCGCCTAATCCGTGTAGCACGACGCGCTCCAGTACAGGGAACTGATCTACAATATAACGGAAATTGTCGTAACTCAGGTCGCGATCATCCTCGCGCGACAATAACGTGCGGGGACATTGCTGACACAGTTCGTTACAACGGCTGGTTGGCTCAATGTAGATCGAGCGCGGCAGCGTTGAGACGGGCGTGGTAATCATGAAAACTCCTCATAGTTGTCAGGTGAGCGGCGGTCGCAGGTGCAAGTGTATTATCGGCGTCCAGCAGTTCTGCCAGGCGTAACAGGTCGGGTAATTCGTCGATGTCAAAAAGATGGTCGATCAGACGCGTCGTCAGACCTTGCCGCCAGGCTGATGCCAGCGTCATCTGCGTTACGACCCCGGTACTCATCGCAATGCCGCTAAAAACATCATGTGGTTTGCGCATTGCGATGAGATAATAGCCACCATCATCGGCAGGCCCCAGGACCACGTCTGCATCATCGAGAGCCATATCAGCGCGTGCGACGATTTCGTGGCTGATATGTGGCGAATCCGATCCGATAAGGATGGTACGCCTGTAGCCTTGCTGATGTGTCCATTGAAATGCAGCGTGCAAACGCTCGCCCAGATCTGCGCCTTGCTGTGGGAAACAGCGCATATACTGGCTCTGCACAGGTGCAAGTGTATTTACGAATGCATGGTAGTTTACTTCGGCGGGTGTATATGCCCAGTGCAGAGCGTATTTCTGTCCGGCAAAGCGCTGCGCCAGGTCGGTCAGAAACGCCTGGTAGAGCAGTGCAACCTCGGCATCACCAAGCGAGCGTGCTAACCGGGTCTTGGTCTTGCCTGCCTCAGGATAACGGGCCATGATGATGAGCGCTGTATCAGACATGAGTTCCTTTAGCTCCTGCATAACGTAGTGTAGTGCTTACCATGTAGTAAGCTGCTTTTACGCTGCCGACAAGAGTCCCGGCAACTTTAGAACGACCATGACTACGTCGTCGGTAGTGAATGGGTAGCTCGACGATAGTATAGTGAGCACGAGCAGCCTTAACAAGCATCTCGACTGGCCAGCCGAAGGTCATCTCGTGCATCTGTAATGTTTCTAGAGCATCGCAACGGATCACACGAAATGAGCCGATATCGTTGAGATGCACACCGTAGAGAAGATGGATCATACGACTGACCAGCCAGTTGCCCAGGCGTGCCTGGGGCGGAATTGCACCACGTTCAGAACGTATACTGACGCGTGAGCCAATCACGAAATCTGCCTGCCCATCCCTGATTGGGGCCAACATCATAGGAAGGTCGGCAGGATCATCGCTGCCATCACCATCCATAAAAATAACAGCATCTGCTCCCAGGCTCGTAGCAGTTTTGAATCCCTTCAAGCACGCACGTCCATAACCGCGCGTTGCTTCATTGACGACAATCGCTCCCCCTGCCCTGGCCACAGTGGCGGTCCCATCCGTACTTCCATTGTCCACAACAATGATCCACTGCGCAAAATCGGGAGGGATTTCCGTGAGTAAGTGCTGGATTGCAGCTTCCTCATTCAACGCGGGTATAACAATAGCGACCTTCTCAGCAGTCATAGATGCTCCTCCGCTACATAAAATAACCGACATTGTCGGTCTATAGCTTGCCACGTTTAAGGATTGATTTATTTACAGGAAATTGCTTCAGGGAGATGATGTTCAGGGCAATCGCATCTAAATTTTCAAGCGGCCTGTAGAGACATCTATACAGCAGAGCTTTGAAAATTGGTTTGTTATAACATGCCTTGTAGAGCCAGTTCCCCAAATTAGATGCGATTGCCCTGGGATGATGTTGCTGCGCGAAAAAAATCATTACGGCGGTAGTATAGTTCCAAAACGTGTGGCGTTGTAGAGACACCGCACGTTGTGTTTGATTTAGACAGGTATTGCTAACCGTACAGGCTGAACTACATAGGCCGCTCTTCCCTTTGCTCCTATCGTGCGCACTATCGAAACAGCCGAAACTGAAGGAGAAGCTCTTGAACGTGAGGCATATTGGATACAGCATTATCTCAGTGAAGGTGTGCAGAAATTGTAGCAACGAATCACCAGGTATTTCTTGCTGCACATAATGTCACCTATTCTGGCGAACGTACAGCCATAGAGCGCATCATCGCGGGCTTCCAGGACTATATCGCGCAGATCGAAACTCAAAATGATATCACTGGCTAATCAAAGTGGCCTCAGTGTGCTTTCTATCATTTGTATGCGTCAAGGTGCTCCAACAACTAAAGTCACTGAAAAATTACTGTGTATACATGTTGGCAAGATGATGCTATACCGATTTGTGTAAAGATGTACAGCGAAAATGTGTTAAACCCGATCCAGACCTGGCTTCCGAGCTATGTGCCATTAGCATAACATTTGGTATGGCATCCTATTTTTTAGCCTACTCCCATAATGACCACTGATTAGCATTTTTGATACTACTATCAAAGATAATCCAATAAGTAAACATATTACCATTTTCCCATACTATTGAATAACTTCTCGAAAAATAGTATCTTGATTACCTATATGCAGATGCTCTTTATTAAGAACTCAGTGTGTGAAAAGCTTCCGTTATTGGGTATTAGTAGTTTGGCAAGAAAGAGGAACTTAAAAAATGGCAAGTATCCGTGGCAAAGAACACCCGCTGAAAGAAATCTTCTCCGATCAATTTTCTTTCACGATTCCCTCTTTTCAGAGACCTTACTCTTGGGAAATTACAAACGCGAAAGCATTGATTAACGATCTCATTGCCTTTATGCAAGAAGCCAAACCAGTAAAGGATTTACCCCCCTATTTCCTTGGAAGCATTGTTCTTATCAAAAAGGAGGGAGTGCCAGAAGCAGAGGTAGTAGATGGCCAACAAAGGTTGACTACATTAACTATGCTACTAGCAGCCATAAGAGCACTAGTATCATCTGAGCATAGAACAAGTTTGACAAAATTTATTTATGAGGAAGGTAATGATATCTCTGGTACTCCAAACCGTTATAGACTGAAACTGCGTGAATCGGATGTAGAATTTTTCCAAAGATACATCCAGCACGAGGGAGGAATCGAGAAAATCGAGGCGCTAGATCCAGATAATATATCAGATAGTCAGGGAAAAATTAGGTCGAACGCTCTTTTGCTATTGGAACATATTAAGGAGCTTTCAGAAGATCAACGTATTTGTCTTGCAAAGGCTATAATTAACCAATGTTATTTAGTCGAGATCTCTACTTCTGATCTTGAATCAGCCTACAACGTCTTTTCTATACTTAATGATCGTGGATTAAATCTTTCGCACAACGATATTCTGAAAGCACAGATAATCGGAAAAATTCCTTCAAATCGACGTGAAAATTATACCGAAAAGTGGGAATACGCCGAGGAATTACTAGGCATTTCTCATTTTCGGCAGCTCTTTAGTTATTTGAATTTCATTTATCAAAAAGATGCATTAAGGAACGAACCATTACTTACGAGCTTCCGTAAAAATGTCTATCCATCAAAGGAAAGAAGCCGCGATCCAGAAGAGTTTATAGATGAGGTGTTAATTCCATACGCAGAAGCATTAGATTACGTTGAACACGCGTGTTATCGAGGCAAAGGATCCAAAGAGATTAATAAATTACTTAAATGGCTCTACGTACCTAACAAACCTATGCCGCGCGAAGGTCCAACAATACCTTGGATACCCGTCGCTTTACAATTCCTCGTGCTATATGGAAATAACTCTGATGCGCTAGTACGTTTTTTTAAAGATTTAGAACGCCTGGAAGTAGTTTTAAAAGTGGTGTATTACCCAGATGCAATGTTTCGCCGACTGCGTTATTTCGAGCTAATTAAATATATTCATAATGAGGAGGATCTATATATACCTGGATCTCCTCTTCAGTTAAATCCGCAGGAAAAAGAAACTTTCCTTGAAATAGTTAAAGGCAAGTTTTATGGTCAGCGAATGGCATTATATATATTAACAAGGTTGGATGATGCTATTTCAGCAGCAGATGAGGCAATTTATACATATCCAATTACTACAATTGAGCATGTATTACCTCAAAATCCAATGGAAAATAGTGTTTGGTACAAATGGTTCCCCACAGAACAAGAACGTAAAAAATATGTAAATCTTTTAGGAAATTTAGTATTACTTTCTCGGCCTAAGAATAGTGAAGCACAAAATTATGAGTTTGCAGTGAAAAAGCAAAAGTACTTTCTTTCAGAAAAAGGTACCTCATCTTTTGCGCTAACGACACAAGTTCTTCAAGAAGAGATGTGGACCCCTGAAGTGATTGAGCAACGCCAAAAAATGTTAATCAATAAAATTAAAAAAATCTGGCAATTGGATTAATGCTATGTTCGTCAAATACGATGATAATAAAAACACAGAGGAATTCGCCTAGATTGGCTCCACAGGCTAATCTGTTTTGTTACTGCATTTAAGGAACGGAGCAGTAACGGTAGTTTGTTGACTTCGGGTCAAGCAGAACTGTAGAGACAGATGGCATGCCCCCGCTCAAGCCAACCCAGCAGGAGTTGCAGGGCAGGAGGTGGGGGCAATGGCGACCAACCGCTCCAATAGCGCCTGAGCATGATCCAGGGTTCCAGCCAGCCTCGCACCGCTTGCCGCGCCGCTGGCCAGGACACCTGTGGACGAATTTCTTTCCCTCGCTGATTTTTTTCCCCCGTTCCCGCTGCATCAGCAGGAACACTGTTAAGTGGTTTTAGATGTCATCTCTCTATCCTATGGGCTGGATGCTCTCCCCCCGGATCCTTTCACTAGTAGTTGTAAATCTGAAACATTGCATTGTTGGCGACGCGGCGCTCGTCGTCGGTCAATTCATTCCAGTAGACTTCTACCAGCTTGCCGTGACGAATGGCATTGACTTTGATGTCGTCTTCCGCATGAATCAGAAGTTTCTTCATCGCGTGCAACGAAGGTGTGCAGCGTGGCGTTGAATAATAGGAGTTGCGAACCTGGAATGTGCTGGTGGATGGCATATGCGTACTCGACCGCGACAATACGATCGCGCGTCCCATGCATAACTAGCACAGGACAACGAATGGCTGCCAGTTCTTCATCCGTAATCAAAGTACCGCCAGCCACAACCAGCTCCTCCTGCACTTTGACATACATAGGCAGCAGTGAGCGCCAGTAGGGTTCACCATGCAATTGTGCCAGTTGAGCCTGCCACTCTGCTGCTAGCGGCTGTTCAAGCAGCCAGTGACGAATGGCTGTCACGTCTCTCTCGTTAATAGTGGGCTGTGCTCCGTGAATAGCAAGAGCCGTAACTCGTTGAGGATAAAGGGCGGCCAGTAACAGACCAACGATTGCGCCATCGCTAAATCCCAGTACCAACACTCTGGAAAGCTGGAGTGCATCGAGCAGCGCTACCATATCTGCGACGTCTTCCCGGTAATACGAAGTAGTATAACTGTGACGATGGGAAGAACGGCCATTTCCATGCAGATGCGGTGCAAGTATACTATACTCAGAAAGGAGATGAGGTATCTGTTCTGCGAAGTCGCTACCCGGTGTGCCTGCGAAACCGTGCAGTAGCAGTAGCGTTTGCGGGCTGGCGGGTTGCGTGATATTTCTCTCAAAAAGATCGTAATATAGAGTTGTATGAGGCAATTCAACAAATGGCATGCTTTACCTACCGTGGAATTTTTTCTAATTCCTATAGTATACCATGTATCCCGTAGCGGCCTGGCTTGCCTGTGCCGGATAGAGGCGCTCTTATTTTATGAATGCCCTGTTGTTTGCTTCAGAGCGATTCAGAAGTCGCCGCATGACCGTAGAGGCAGGCCTTGCGTCTGCCGAGCGCGTGGACGGAGCGGCCCGAGTGACCCGAGTGGCTCGAGTGGCCCGCGAGGTACTGGGCCCACGCACTCGGCAGACGCAAGGCCTGCCTCTACGGGGCTCTGTTGTTTGCTTTCTGTGAACTTGACACAGCTATTGAGGATGCATATACTTAGTGCCATATTCACTGCTGCGTTTACGCTTTGACGTACTTCTGCCAGTACGTTCAAATTGTTCTGATGTTTCATAAATATTGCGCGTTTAATTTCGCTACGCAGCGAGAAGGAGCCTTAATGAACTCCGATCAGAGCATTACAAACGGCGCTTTTGTGAGCCCCACTACTGAGACTGTACCATCCCAATCAATCAGTCCGATTCAGGACGAGCTTGTTCTCCAGACTATCAAGCTCAACAAGTATTTTGGCGACAAACATGTCCTCATTGATATCGATTTTGAGGTGCACAAAAGGGAAGTCGTCGCTTTAATTGGTCCCAGTGGCTCAGGGAAGAGCACACTTATTCGCTGTCTCAATGCCCTGGAGAAACCCACAAGTGGTGAAATTTATATTCACGGTGAGAGGCTCAACCCCAACCTGTCAGTGAAGCAGCTCAGCCCTATGCGGCGCGAACTGGGGATGGTGTTCCAGAACTTTAACCTCTTTCCCCATATGACTGTGATCCAGAATGTCATAGAGGCTCCCTTACTGGTACGTAAAATGCCCAGGGATCAGGCGGTGGCGCTTGGTGAGAGATTGCTGGCAAAGGTGGGCCTTGCCGAGAAACGTGATGTGTATCCCAGTCGTCTCTCTGGTGGGCAAAAGCAGCGCGTGGCTATTGCTCGCGCTCTGGCAATGCAGCCACGTGCCTTGCTCTTTGATGAGCCAACCTCGGCACTCGATCCAGAACTGGTGGGTGAGGTGCTCAGGGTGATGAAGGATCTGGCTTATGAAGGCAGTACTATGGTGGTCGTAACCCATGAAATGCAGTTTGCCCGCGATGTATCGGATCGTGTGGTATTCATGTCCGACGGCGTAATCGTGGAACAGGGCGATCCCGAGGCGCTGTTTAGAAAACCCAAAGAGAAGCGCACACAGCTATTCCTGGAGCGTGTGCTGTCTGTCTTACCCTAAACTTCGTAGGGGTGGGGCTTGCCTCCACCCGCTGCAAGGAACAAAACCTATTTCAATGAAACGGGTGGGGGCAAGCCCCACCCCTACGGGAATGTTTCAGGGCCAGGAAGATCAGCAGAAAGGCGCATTTATGATGAATGATGAACTGAACAGACGAACGTTCTTGAAGCGTGCCGGACAGGCAGGAGGTCTTGTCGTTGCAGGTGGAACTCTAGAAGCTTTGCTGGCGGCTTGTGGTGGCAACGTTTCCACTACTGGAGGCGGCAGTAGTGCGACTCCTGGTGCCACAAAAATAGTTCCCGCGGGCCTAAAAAACCCTAATCTGTTGCAATGGGGGGCAGACTACGTCAGTGGTGCGCCCTATGTCTTTCAGGACCCGCAAAATCCCAGTAAATTGATCGGCTTCGAAGTTGAAATTGCGCAGGCGATTGCTGGCTTGATGGGTATTTTTCAATCGCAAGTCGAGATAAGTTATCCGAATCTGGACCAGGCGCTGGCGGCAAATCAGTTTGACATGGTAATGAATGGCTGGGAAAAAACGCCTGAGCGTGAAAAAACGCAGTTATTCTCTGATCCCTACTATCGTTATGGGCAGCAGATCGTTGTGCGCAAAAATGACACACGTTTCGCTAACGTGACGCCAACCGATATTAAAGTTCTGGAAGGTTTGACGGTTGGAACTGGTTCCGGTTACAAGGCTCAGGAGATCATGCAGAGCGATCCAAAGATCAATATCAAAGCATACGATAGTATTGTCCCTTTCTCTGATCTTTCGCAGAAAAAAGTGGATGCTTTCTTCCTGGATTCTCCCATTGCCGTCTACTACGTTCTTGGTTCCGGTCCCGGTGCCACAGCTATTCCAGATCTGAAGTTGCTTGGGAAGCCAATCTATACCGACGACTACTTCGTTGGTTTTAATAAGAGCAATCCCAACGCTCAGAAACTTCTCCCCAAGATCAATGAAGCCTTTGCTGTCCTGAAGAAAGATGGCACGCTCAAAAAGATCTATCAGAAGTGGCAGATGTGGAATGATTTACAGGCCCAGATAGGTATCTCATAACTGGTGCGGTTCAAGACCGTAGGGGTGGGGCTTGCCCCCACCCGGCCTGCACCAGAGCGGCGAGAGGGTCATTCGATGCACCGGGTGGGGGCAAGCCCCACCCCTACGGTCTTGAACCACGAAAGGATAGGCGCATGGCTTCGCTCTCCACAGTATTACCTGATTTTTTGAATGGTGCAAAAAATACTGTTATTTTCTGTATTACCTCTTTCCCGCTTGCACTTCTACTCGGTTTATTACTTGCTTTGATGAGTAATTCTCGTATTACATGGCTGAAGGTGCCCGCGCGTATTTATGTTGAAGTGATACGCAGCACACCTATGATTGCGCAGATATTTATTATTTACTTTGGCTTGAGCGGTCTCCTGGCTGCTTCGGGCTTGGCTGTATATGTCAATACCTGGACTGCTGGCATTGGTACTCTCGCACTGAACTATGCTGCATACGAGTCGGAGGTCTTCCGGGCTGGTCTTCTTTCGGTAGATCGTGGCCAAAATGAGGCTGCGCTATCTCTGGGTCTGAACACGAGCCAGAGCTTCTTACGTATCTTACTGCCGCAGGCTGTTCCTCTTATGATCCCACCCTTTGTCAACGACCTGATTTATATGCTCAAAGATTCAGCTATTATCAGCGTAATCGCTGGCACAGAGATCACGAGCGTGCTTGATGTATGGCGTGTGCGCTACAGCAGTAATTCCTTACCTTATTTTGCGATTGCGATTGTGCTCTATCTGGTGCTCAGTCTGCCCACGTCGTACTTTGCGCGCACCTATGAACGTCGCTTACGGTCAGTGCAATAATTGGGAGGAAAAGAGATGCAACAGGCTATGCACAAGAGCGAGCAAAAACCTCGTGTGTGGCTGTCTATCCTTGATAAATTCTTTTATGTGGTGCTTGTGGCTGCGCTGGGAGCCTTTGTTTACTACCTGTATACCTTCCGGGATACGATTGTCCTTGATCTCCCTGTATGGTTGCAAGGGGCCGCTGTGACTGTTGTTTTGACGGTGACAAGCATTATTCTGGCAACGATTTTTGGTTTTATTGGTGCTCTCTGCCGTCTTTCACGTTTTCGCATACTCCGCTGGCTGGCTTTCGCTTATGTCGAATTGATACGCGGTACCCCTATTCTTGTGCAGTTGCTGTTATGGGGCTTCGGCGTAAACATCGCTCTGGCAAATATCGGTTTTGATCCTTACAATATTGCTTTTCAAACCATGACCCTTCTGCAAAGCAATAGTCTTCTACCAACCTCAGTTATTTTTGATGCAGCGTTTTATGGTATTATTGGCCTCAGTTTTAACTACGGTGCCTATCTCACTGAGGTCTTTCGCACCGGCATCGAATCCATTGATAAAGGTCAGACCGAAGCTGCCTTAAGTCTGGGCCTGAACTCGCGCCAGACGATGCGTCACATCATCCTGCCGCAAGCCATACGCATCACTATTCCTCCTTTTACCAACTACTTTATTACCCTGGTACAGGACACTGCCCTGCTCTCAACGCTGGGCGGCGTCATCGAAATACAGCAGGTGACCACCTCGCTCGCCAGCCCTCTATCAGGAGACCCGAACAAGCAAATGTTTATCTACGTCTTTGGGGCGTT
>WNGD01002925.1_pt1 | contig 20790 bp, 15 predicted proteins | sample 5400671 | NCBI WGS metagenome assembly WNGD01 (sample SAMN13153369, study PRJNA577476) | soil metagenome | isolation source: 40 cm soil or saprolite under grassland replicate 2 | place: USA:California | collected 2016-06-15 | reverse complement strand
TTGGCATTTTTCAGTCGTTCGAGGGCATGGAACGATGAAAAGGTACCTTCGAGACTTCTTGCGGATGGACAACAGGCGAATCGTCGGTGTTAATACGAGACTCGACGATCACCTACGTTGTTGCCCCAGAGGAGCCCGAGCCAGATTGAGTCTCCCCGACCTTAGACTGGCGGACGAAGACCGTGAGGAGGGCGGCGAACGCCGCGAAGGCAAGGCCGTTCCGTGAGTCAACGAACGCCGCGACCGTGGGGCCCTGCCATACTCAGTGTTCTGGTCCTGTCCTCGTCCTTCGTCCTTATCGTGTGGGGAATCCAATTCATCTTCGTCTCGGGCCTCTCCATCTACTCTGCAGAAGTGGCGACCAGGTGGCAGGCTCTTCTCGATGGTTGGCTTTTCTACCCGACTCAGTACGGCCTTGTGTCGGCACCGTTGCTGTTGAGCGGCGTTCTCCTGTGGACTTCGAGCTACGGGCTGATGCGCTTGCGGATGTGGGCTTGGTGGCTTGCTTTCGCGGCGAGTCTCACGATTCTCCCTGGGCTCCTCATCCTCTCGGGATCGCCTCCTGCAGGTATTCAATTCACCCCCGTTTGGGTCCGCGGTGTGCTTCCCGACACCGCGATACTTGTGCGGGGTTTCAACTGGAGGCCGTATCAAGGGCTCGTGACTCTTCTCTTGGTTGCCACGTTCCTCTGGCTTCTACTGCTGCGTGGTGCGTTTCGCAGGGCGAATCCTCCACGAGCTACGACCTCGCCTCGTCCGGCGGGAATCACGATCCTCGCGGCATACACCCTGCTCGCCGGGGAGACGATTTCCGCTTCTGCGATCTCGTCTTTTTTCGATGCTTACGTATACCAGTCTGTTCCCGGCGGCGACACGAGAGTGCTCTTTTTCACCGGCATGCTCTACGGCGTTTTGGCGGCAGTGCTAGTTGTCGCAGCAGCGAGCGTCACGCTCCGATTGCCGGGCGCTCGGTGGATCGTCATCGGGGCGTCCCTCGCATCCCTCGCGTCCGGAGCCTACCGCGTCATTCAGCCGCCATCTCTAGCGGTGCTGCAAGCGTTCGGGTACGCGCGTTGGCTTGCCATCCAAGCATGGCTGACGGTAATACTCGGCGGCCTCGTATTCGTGTACACGCTTGTCGTATTTCGACAATTCCGCCGGGCCGCGACGGAGCCTACCGTCGGGAAACCGACTCCCACGACACGGAGTGCTCGTTTGGTCTGGCGCAGGATGGGGCAAGTCTTTCGATGGGCGCGGGATCGTCTGTCAAAGATTACGCAGCCGGTCGGCCTCATGCTCCTCGGAGCGAGCCTGATCGCTGCAAACCTGATTCTGAGTTTCCTAGCTAACTACCCCCTCATAGGTTACTACTCCTTCTACCCATCTCTCGTAATCTACATCATCCCTTACGGGCCGATTATCGGGGGTGCGACTCTCTTCATCCCCGGTGTCGTCGCCAGAATTCAGGGCGCGCGACGCCGACCGCCTTTGCATGAGACAACCATCCCTCAAATGCGCCTCTGATCTCGTCTCCGCGGAAAATCCTAAACGTTCGGAGATTCCACCCCTGACCTCCGCCTCGGCGCTTTCATCCAGGCGATAGCCGAGGATTAGCTCCATGGACTCTAAGCCCTGGTCGAACGGGCGGAGGATGTCGTCCGTGTTCGCCACGAAGGTTACACAACGCATTCTCTTGAATCCGCCCACGAGCTTGTCGAAGTCTCCGGGACCGTTGATTCTTCCCACCTTCCGCAACATCGGACTTCCGGCGGCATCAGCGTTCATGGGGCCACGTTCCACTCTGCTACCGAATAATGAAAGTTGTTGCAGATGGTTTCGGGGTTCATCTAACCGACCTGATTTAGTCGGCCCTCGATCGGTCTCTCCTGAAGGGCTTCCCGCCACGACGCTCCCCCGTCAGGCAGCCGTCCTGGCATTTATCAAGTCATTGGAGGGGTCAGTGAAACGGCGGGGTTCCATCACCGCCATCCGACTCGCCACAACTTATGGGACTAAACATCAGGTCGAAGGTCGAAATTGCGGCCGATTTGCGCCAATTAGAAGGATTGGTGATGGGCCCGGCCAGATTTGGACTGGCGACCTTCCGGTTATCAGCCGGACGCTCCAACCGGGCTAAGCTACGGGCCCGCGATGCGGCGCAAGCGGATGGCCCGACTTAAACGTTCTCTCCCGCTCCGCGTCGGACCAGGATTCGGATCGTCGTGTGGAGTTTCGGCAGGCCGCTCGACACCGTGTCAGGCTCCGGCGATTCGCCGTCGAGCTTCCTCATCCCCGTTGCAATAACCGCATGGAAACCCTTATTATCACCACGCCAAATCGGACGCCTCGGGACGACATGGAGGCCCTAGAGGCCATTAAGTCGGTGAAGAGCGTGAGCAAGTTCAAGCCCGATCCGGTCCCCGAACAGAAGGTCCAGGCGATCATGAACGCGGCCCGATTCGCCCACTCGGCGGAGAATCTGCAGCCGTGGAAGTTCATCGTCGTCTCGGACGAGGACGCGAAGCGGAAGCTCGCGGGCGCCTGCACGAACTCGAAGCACATGGCCGACGCGCCCGTGGTGGTCGTCGCCTGTGCCCGGCTCGACGAGGCGGTCGCGATGATCGGCGGATACATGAACTCGTATCCCGTCGATCTGGGCATGGCCCTCGCGAACGTCACCGTGGCGGCCACGAGTGAGGGGCTAGGGACCTCCTGGATCTTCGCCTTCAACGAGGAGAAGGTGAGGACCCTCCTGAACATCCCGGCCGACGTCCACGTGGTGGGGTTGACCCCGCTGGGCGTCCCGGAGGCGTTCGAGCCTCCGGCGGGCAGGAAACATCTCTCGGAGATCATGACGTACAACGCGTACGAGTGAGACCTCCGGCATCCCGAAGTCCTCGAGCAGGCATCGATGGCCCAGCGCGCCCTCACTCCCGGCAACGCCGCCTACTGCAGCGAATGCGGAGCGGAAACGCTCCCGGACGCCGCCGCGTGCGCGCGATGCGGGAAGTCGTTCGAGGGCTCGATTGAGGCCGTCCTCTGCCCGATCTGCAATTCGATCAATCCCGCCGGATCGACCGAGTGCGTGAACTGCAACGCGAGGTTCCCGGAACCGGGTTCCCTCACCGCCGTCCGACCGTCGGCCGAGCCGGCGGCCAGTTCGCCCGAGGAAGAGTACCTCCGACGAATCCTCCAGCTCAGCCGGGAACGGGCGAAGGCTCGGGGCGCGCCCTCGGCCACGGCCGACGCACTTCGCGATCCGGGGACCGTCGCCGAGTCGGACGCCGACCTCCGAGCGGGCGGCGCCCTCGACGAGTCGCTCTGGAAGCTGGCCGAGCCGTTCGACCGGATGCTCGACCGGCGGAAGCGGCGCCTCGAGCAGATGGACGCGCTGATCGAGCGGGCGCGAGGCCGCATCGCGTCGCTCGAATCCTCGACGGATCCGAAGGACGTCGGAGAGCGGGAGGGCCTGAAGGGCCAGATCGAGGACCTCTTGCTCGAGAAGGAGGACATCCTGAAGCTCGAAGAGGGCCTCGTCGACATGGAGAACACGTACCGCAACATCTTGCGGATGCAGCAGGATGAGCTGAAGGCCCGGGAGTCCTCCCTCCGGAGCCGCGTGGAGGCGTTCCGACGCGAACTCGAGTCGCGCGAGAAGGCCTTCGGGCAGCTCAAGGAACGGGAATCGGACGTCCTCCGACGAGAGGGCGAGTTCCGGACGCTCGTCGGCCGGTTGCAAGAGAAGGAGCGGGAGCTCGAGAAGCGCGAGGAACTCCTCCGGGACAAGACGCGCCTTCTCGACGAGCGGCACCATGCACTGAGCCAAGCCGAGGTCGACATCGAGCGGCGGCGGTGGGAGCTCGAGCGGCGGCTGTCGTCCGCCAAACCCGGGAGGGCCGAGTCCCCGACGGTCACGGTCAAGCCGCCCGATCTCGAGATGACGGAGCTAAAAGGCCGGGTCGTGCAGCTCGAAGACCAGATGGAGCGGGTGATGGAGGAGCGGAACCGGTTGGTGCAGGAGACCCAAGAGCTGACCGGGCTGAGGGACGAACTGAAGGTCGTGATCAAGGATCTCGACGAGCTGCTCGGCGAGCTGCCGGCCGACAAGATCAAGGACTTCGCGAAGTCCGAGAAGTTCGCCCTGTACGAGCGCATCCTCGAACGGCTCCAGCTGTGATCGGATGGGACTGCGCGAGAAAGCCCGGAAGTCGCTCGCGGCCGGCGAGGCCGCCGACGAGGCGGACGAGTCGCTCGTCGTCCATATCGACGTCGCGCGCATCGAATCGGAGGCCAAGGCCCGCGAGGAGCAACTCAAGAAGGAGCTGCACGACGCCCGCAAACTCTCCGACGCGAAGGGCGCGCAGATCGCTCGACAGGACGCCGTGATCGAGGGGCTCGAACGGCGGGTGAAGGAACTCGGGTCCGCGCAGACGGCCGCCGAGCGAGAGGCGAAGCGGGCCGTCGAGGCCGCCCAGAAGCAGCTCGAGGCGGCTCGGGCGGAGATCGTTGCGCTCCGGAAAGCCAAGGCCTCGGCCGCGGAGGCCGGCGCGACGGTGAAAAAGGTCGAGCAGAGGATTTCCGCCCTCGAGACGAAGGAGGACGCACTTCAGAAGCGCGAAGGGGAAGTCGAAGCGCTGGTCTCGTCCCTCGATGGCCGCAACAAGGGGCTGGCCGCCCGGGAGCGTTCCCTCACCGGACTCCAAGAGAAATTGGACGCGCAGGACCGCGAGCTGGGCGCAGCGCGGCGGGAGATCGAGGATGCCCAGACGAAACTCGAGGCGCGCGAGGCGGAACTCGCCGAGAACCGGAAGGCGATGCGGGACCAAACGGACCGCCGGGCGACGGACCTAGAGAAGGATCTCGAGTCCGCCCGCAAGGACCTCGCGAAGATGTTGAGGAACCTGGAACAGGCGCGGTCGGAGACGAAGGCGGCGCAGAAGCAGGCGGAGGACCGCGAGATCGCACTCACGACGGAGATCGCGAAGGCGCGGGCCGGCGCCGAGCAGGAGCGCGAAAAGGCATCGCGGCTCCGAGGCGAGGTCGAAGACCTTCGGAAACGCGCGGGCAAGGCCGGTGAACTGAGCGAGAAGGAGACGGACCTGAAGGCGCAGTGGTCGAAGGCCGATGCCCGGATGCGGGAGGTCGCGGATCGCGAAGCCGCGCTCGCCGAGTCCGAGGCGAAGGTCGGCGCGCGCGAAGCGGAGGCCCGATCGAGCGGTCGCGCGGCCGCCGAACGGGCGCTCGAGGCGGAGAAGGCGCTCAAGGCGATCCGTGAGCGCGAACGCACGGTCGAGAAAGCGGAGCGGAAACACGAGGAGGCCCAGGGAAAGCTCGCCGACCAGGCGCACGCGAGGGAAGAAGCCCATGGCCGGGAGCTCGACGAAGCCAAGAAGCTCCTGCAGATTCGAGACCGGGAACTCGCGAAACGCGACAAGGAGGTCGAGGCCTCCCGCAACGCCGCTCAGGCCTCGGAGGAGGCACGCGAGCGGATCGAGCTCGGCATGAAGGCCGAGATCACGAAGGCGAACGCACAGCTCGAATCCGAGGCCCATCGGGCGGACGCCCTGCAGAAAGATCTCGAAGCGGCACGGAAAGAGACGGCGAAAGGCCTCCGAACCCTCGAGGCCGCGCGCGCGGAGGCGGAATCCGCCCGAAACGAGCGGATGGAGCAAGAGGCGGTCCTCAACGCCGAACTCGCAAAGACGCGCGCCGCGGTCGAGCAGGAGAAAGAGAAGTCCGGCCGGCTCAAGGAAGAGATCGAGGGCCTTCGGAAGCGTGCGGGTCGAGCGGGCGAGCTGACCGAGAAAGAGTCCGATTTGAAGGCGCAGGGGACGAAGCTCGACGGTCGGTCGAAGGATCTTGCCGATCACGCGGCCGCGGTCGCAAAGAAGGAGGCCGAACTCCGGACTCGGGAAGCCGAGTCGGAGAGAGCCTCCCGGCTGGCGGCGGAACGTGCGTTGGATGCGGAGAAGGCGCTGAAGGCAATCAAGGAGCGGGAGCGCGCCGCGGAGAAGGACGAACAGAAACTCCGAGACGCGCAGGCGCGCCTCACCTCGCAAACGAAAGCGAACGACGAGGCCCACGCTCGAGAGCTCGACGAGGTGAGAAAGGAACTCCAGGCCCGGGAGCGCGAAGCCTCGAAGCGGGACAAGGAAGTCGAAGCGCTCCAAACTTCGTTACACGCCGCGACCGAGGCGCTCCGGCGCAAAGAGATCGAGCTCAAGACCGAGGTGACCCGTGCGAAGGCGCAACTCGATGCGGAGAGGCACCGAGCCACCGCGATTCAGAAAGACCTGGAGGCGGCCCGGACGACGTCCGCGAAGGCCTCGGAACTCGACGCCCGCGAATCGACGCTCGCACGGACGAAAGCGGACCTGGAATCCCGGGAGAAACGCCTCGCCTCGAGCCAGGCGGATCTGGACTCGAAGACGAAGATCCTTCAGCGGCGAGACGACGAGCTATTGCGCCGAGATGCGGAGCTCGCGAAACGCGAATCGGAGAGCCAGGAGGCGCTCAAGGCCCAGCGGGATCGAGAGCGGGAACTCGCTCGGATGGAGAAGCGCATCGACGACGCCTCGAAGGCGACGGAGGTCCGGGACGCGCGACGGGAGCTTGAACTCACAGGGCAGGCCGACGCGCAAACGAAGCGGAAGGCCGAATTCGATTCCCAATCGAAGGCGCTCAAGACCCTCGAGCGCACGTTGGCCGAGGCGAAGGAAGAAACCGACCGACAGCGGGCCGATCTCCAGCGCCAGGAGGCCGCGATGCGAAACGCGGCGAAGGCGGCCGCGACGGCCGCCACCGACCTGAAGGCACGCGAGGAGGCCGTCGTTGAGGGCGAGGCTCGCGGCAAGTCGGTCGGGGCAGAACTCCAGGCTCGCGAGCGAGTCGTCCAGCGGGCTGCCGCGAACGTCTCGGAAAAGGAAGAGGCGCTCGCGAAGGCGAGAGACGATCTCGGCCTCCGGCGGGCCGAACTAGTACGCGCGGAGCGGGCGCTCAAGCTCTCCTCCGCAAAACTCAGCGAGCAGGAGGCCGACCTCCAGAAACGCTCGCAGGAAATGACTCAGCTCGCGAAGAAGGTTGAAGCGACACACGCGAGGGCGACCGCTCAGGAAGACACGATGCGTCGGGCGGACCAAGCGGTGAAGGTCCGTGAAGCCGCAGCGACGAAACGCGAAGCGAAACTCGAGGAGGACCGCGCCGCATTCACCGCGGCGGAGAAAGCGCTTGCGACGCAGCACAAGGCCTTGGAACGGGAGGCGGGTCGGCTCGCGAAAGTCCGGGAGGACCTTTCCACGCATCGGACCGAACTCGGGAGGACCGACAAGGAGGTCAAGCTTCGATCGGGCGAGTTAGACGCGCGCGAAACCGTCCTCTCGCGACGCGAAGTCGAGGCCGAGGAACGGACGAAGGGGCTCGAGACGGGACAGGCGGAATTCGCAGCGCAAATGGAAGCGGGAAAGCGCGCGGAGCGCCTGCTGAAGGAACGCGAGGCTGGCGCGTCGAAAGCAGAACACGATCTCGCCGCTGCTCTCGAGGCGCTCGCAGAGCAGCGCAAGGCCCTCAAAGGGGAACGGTCCGCGGTACTCCGGGGAGCCGACGAACTCGCACGCCGCAAGAGCCAATATGGGCTGCGCGAGAAAGCGCTCGATCAACGGGAGCGGGAGATCCGTTCCGACGCGGAAGCGCTGAAGACCGCCGCATCGAAGAACGAGTCTCGCGTCGCCGACGCCGACCGGCGCGAGGAAGAAATCGCAATCGCCAGGGCCGAGCTGGCGAAGGCGCAAGCGGCCGCGACGAAGCAACGGGAGGAGATGAAGGGCGCGACCGGAGAGCTGGAGCGGGCACGAAAGGAACTCGACTCGGACCGGAAAGCCGTGGAGTCGTCTCAGGCGGGACTCCAGACTCAGATCGAGGCGACCGCCAAGCGGGAGCGTCTGGTGGACGCCCACGAGTCTTCCGTGTCGAAGGCCCAGGAAGAGGTCCGACAAGCCCGCGCGGCCATCGCGGCTTCGGAAAAGGCGTTGAAGGGGGAGCGAGCGGCGCTGGAGCATCATGAAGCCGACCTCGGGAAGCAGGGGCGGCAGCTCGACGAACGGACCGGCGCCGTCGAGGGGCGGGAGAAGACGCTCCGTGCGGAGACCGAAGGTCACAAGGTCGCACTCGCGAAGGTTGAGTCCCGCTTGGCCCAGGTGGACCGACGGGAAGAGGAGCTCGCCGTCTCGGGCGAGGACCTGAAGCGGCGGGAATCCGCATTCGCGAAGGCTCAGACGGACCTCCGAGAGGCACACGCCGAGCTCGACCGCGCCACGAAAGATTTGCAGACCGAACGCAAGTCCTCGGACGCGCTCCGGCACGACCTCGCCGCGAAGACGAAAGCGCTCGACGGCCGCAGCCGCGACCTCACAGCGACCGAGGCGACGCAGATGGAGCGGGAGAAATCGCTCGAGTCCCGGGAATCGGGGCTCGCCAAGGACGAGAAGACCCTCGCGGCTGCGAAGCGGGAGTGGGAGGAGCGCCAAGCCGCCACGGCCGAGGAGGCGAAACGCCAAGCGTCGCGGACCCGAGCGGAGTTCGAAGAAGCCCGGCGCCTCGCGGCCGGTGCGGAAGCGAAAGAGAAACGGCTGTCGCTCCAAGACACCTCGTTACGATCGAAGAACGAACAGTTGCGAAGGACGGAAGCGACATTGGACCGCCGAGAAGCGGCGCTCGCCAAGTCGACGAAAGACGTCGCGGCGAAGGAGTCCGCCTTCCAGGAACTCGGCGCACGACTCGGGCAACGGGGCCGCGAGATCACGCAGAGAGAACACGAACTGAGCGAGGGGCTCGAAGACCTCGAGGCTCGCAAGAAAACGGTGGAGGCCGCGGCGCGAGACCTTGCCAACGATACGAAGGAGGCCGTCGCCGCCCAGAAAGAACTCACCCGCGCGAAGGCGTCCCTTGCCGCTCTCGAAAAGCGCACTCGGTCCGACGCGAAGAAGTTGGAGGAACGGCTCAAGACAATCGAGGGCGCGGACTCGCATCTGGCCGCACGGGAGGAGTCCGTGCGCGCCGGGGAGGCCGAACTCGCGGGCCGTGAGGTGGACGTCAAAGAGAAGCTCGCAGATCTCGCGAAGACGACCGCGAACATGGAGGACCGCGGCCACGAACTCGCGGACCGCGAAGACGGACTCAAGGTCCTCGCCTCGACGCTCGAGAAGCGCGACATCGAGTCGAACAAGATCGCCCAGGGGATCGAGAAGCGCACGTCGGAACTCGCTCGACTCGACAAGGGACTCAAGGACGCGAAGGACCACCTCGCCGCCGACGCGCGGCGGGTCGCGGATGAGCGGAAAGCCCTGGAGCGGTCCAAGGCTGACATCGGCAAGCGGTCGAAGGAGATCGAGGTCCAGGCGGGGCTGGTTGCATCGCGTGAAGACGAGGCGGCCGAGCTGAAGTCGAAGGCGATGAGCCTCCTGAAGTACGCGGAGAAGGTCGCGGAGGAGAAGAGCCGCGAGCTCAAAGAGCGCATGGCCTCGGAACAGGCACTCCTCGAGGAGCAGCGAGCCGCCATGGAGAAAGCAGCGCGCGCCCGCGAGGACCTCGAGCAGCGCGAGACCCGTTTCGAAGCGGCTTCGGCGGAGCTCGACGCGCGCGCCAAAGCCGTCGATCAGCGTGAGAAGCGCCTCAAGGAGGAGTCCGCGACCCTCGCTCGCGAACGCGCGGAAGCGAAGGCGATGTGGAAGAACCTCGAGTCGGAAGGCCGGCGGGTCTCCCAGAAGGAAGTGGCAATCGAATCCCTCGTTGCCGGGGCCATCGCGAAGGAACGCGAGGCGCTCGTGGAGCAGACGCGGAAGGTGCGGGCGATGGCCGCCGATCTGAAAGGCAAGGACAAGGCGACGGAGCGGGACCGGCTGCGGTTTCAAGCGCTCGAGCGCGACCTGCAGGCTCGGAAGGTCAGTCTCGAGGCCCGGGACCGCGCGATCCGAGACGAGGAGAAGGAACTCGGCCGTCGTCGCGAGGAGCTCCGGCGGATGCGGGAGCAGATCGAGGAACTCCTCTGATCACTCGCGCTCTCCCGGCGACGGCACACGGTCTTCGGTTTTCGCCGGCCATCCGTACGCGCGGAGGAAGAGGAACATGCTGCCGAACAGCGGCACGAAGATCAGCGAGCTCAGGAGATGGTACAGGGTGAAGGGCACCTGGAGATACAGGACCGTCGCCAAGCCCACTCCGAACGGCCGCGTGAGGAAGTACCATTCGCCGAACGCGGTCCACAGATCGTAGGTGATCGTGAGCGGCACGCTGATCGTCGTGAGGAGGGCGAGCGATTTGACCCGCAAGAGGACCCTCGGACGAATCCGGCGTCCGATGAAAGCGACGAACACGAATCCCGAGATGACGAAGAACGAGATACCCGCCATCGACTGGAGCGCATAGCCGGAGTATCCGGTCGACCACTCGAGAGACTGCAGGACGACCAGCGAGGTCACCGGCACGAGAACCGTCCACCAACGGCCGAGGAGGGATCCGGCGAGGAGACTGGCCACGAACACCGTCTCGAAGTTCGCGAACGTGTGCATGATGTACGTCCCGACGACCGCGACGACGATCAGGAAGCTCCCGAGGAGCCGGGTCCGGGCGTCCCCCAGGCCCGCCTCGATCGCGGCGCGCCACCCACGTCCCATTCAGCCACCCTCCACGGACGAGACGAACTTCCACAGGACGGTGTCGTGGTCGTGCAACGCCTTCAGATCCGCCGCGACGTCCCCGTAGCCGCCGCTCACCCAGTACTGCCAGTAGCGACTGGCTTGCCCGTTCACGGATCCGTTGATTGCGGTGACGAACATCCCGCTCGGAATCGCGTACGGGACGTATGCGACCGAGAAGCGAAGCCTGTCGCTCGCCTCGAGGAGAAACGAGAACACGGTATTGTTCGCCGTGACGATTGCATCGTAGGAGATCGTCCAGCCGATGCCCAGGACCTCGAGATGGATCGCATGCACGACGGACGGTTGCACCGCCGCCGGCTGGATGATCTGCGTCGCGGCGTACAGACCCGCGATCGCCGGGATGAGCAACACAGCAAAAAGGATCGCCTGACGCCGTTCGTTCATCCGACGCGCCTCCGACGCGACCGCTTCCGCAAGAGCACGATGGCGGCAACGACCCCGACGGCGATTCCGACCACGCCGAGGCCCGCGACGAGCGGGATGAAGATCGGCTCCGCGAGCCGGACGGCCGGGCCGAGCGCGTAGACGTGGCCGTTGTCGCTCGGGGAGAAGACCATGCCATCCGCGACGACGGGGGATCCGAGGATGTACTCGGAAGGCGACGGTTCGAACGACCACACCCGCGCGCCAGTCGTCGCATTCAACGCGTAGATCGACCCATGGGCCGCGTTCGTAGCGAAGAACGCCTTGCCGTCGGCGTACGTGACCGAGGACTGGACGGGACCGTTCGGCGTGTACGACCAGCGCAGGTCTCCCGTTGCCGTGTCCAGCGAAACTACCCGTCCCGTCGTTCCGAAGGAGCCGCCGCCCACGATCACGGAATCCCCAACGACCGCCGGGGAGGACACGCCCGCATCCACGGCGACCTTCCAGTCGAGGGTACCCGTCGCTCGATCGATCGCGTAGACGTTGCCGTCCTTGGATGGCGCGACGAGCCGCGACCCCGCGATGGTGGGCGACGCGGCGACGGAGCCGCCCGTCTCGAAGAACCACTTCTCCGTCCCGGTCGAGGCGTCGAGGGCGAGGACTCCATAGGGCGGGTCGAACGTCACCTGGCTAGTGGTGTTGTAGGTGCCCATGATCCCGATGTAGGCGACCCCATCCCAGTACGCGGCCGAGGAGTAGTGCACGGATCCCGTCGAGTGCCGCCACGCCACGGTGCCGTTGCCCGCCCAGAGGGACACCACCTCGCCCGGTCCCCCCGACTCGTTGAACGTCCCGATCAGGACGCGGTCGAACGCGACCTTCGGAGAGGACGTGATGCCGCTGAACACGGTGTCCGTGAGAAGGCGATCCTCCCACCGTAGGCCTCCGTCCGATGCACTGAGGCGCACGACCGTCCCGTCCGATGTGCCGACGATCACAGAATCATCGAAGATGGCGGGAGAGGAGAAGCCCCGGGCCGCGGATCGGTTCCAGATCGTGGCGCCGCTGAATTCATCCAGCGCCAGGATCTCCTCACGCGTGTTGACGAACACCCTCCCGTACGCCACGGCCGGCGTCGCGTCAATCTCGCGGACGCCCGCATCGCGGTCCCACGCCAGTCGGACGGCATTCGGGGCGGTCGATGTCGAGACCCCGCGGTTTCCGAGATCCGATCGGAACTCGACGGCGGGGTTCGGATGGTCCGGGTTCGGCACGGGCGTGCGGCCCGCGAAGGTCACGGAATCGTATCCGGCGTTGTACAACGCGATGCTCGCGCCGTCCCGCACGACGAGCCCCGAGATCCCCGAGGACGTGAACTGCCAGGAGCGGGCGGAGGCATTCCATTCGTACAAGCCGACGAACCCTGAGGGGGAATGCCGGTCGCCGATGTCCGCGATGGCGACGCCGCAGCAAGCGTACCACGTCGACTCAATCGCGACGCCGTTCGCAGCCGCGGCCCGCTGGACCGCCAGCCACGTCGCGTTGATTGCGGACGGATCGGGGATCGTCTCGTTCGCCCAAAGATAGGCGCCGTCTCCGAAGTCGAAGAGAATCCGAATCGAGGCCCCTGACATGGGAACCTGGGGCAGGACCGCGACCGCGAGGAGGGCCGAGGCGAGGCCCACCGTCATCGGCATCGTCAACCGCACCTGATTCGCCTCCTCAACCACGCTTGATGTTTGTCCGATGAACTTGAGTATTTAAGAATGTTGGCGCGGCCTTTTCCCGCGACGCGGGGATGCGTCTCCCGATGGCCCTGCTGCGGGATCTGCGCGCGACCACCCGCCTGCTGTTCCTCTACGAAGTCACGACCAACCGCCACACGCGCCTCCGGACGATCGCGGAGCGACTCGACATGACCGTCCAGGGGGCGTCGGAATATGCGCACGGGCTCCAGAAGGACGGACTCCTGACGCTCGTCAACGGCGAATACCGCGCCACGAAGAGAGGCGTGGACCATCTGCACGACCGCTTCGTCGAGCTTCGCGCCTTCGTCGAGCGCGCCGGACGGGCGATGGCCGTCGTCGAGACGACGGAGGCCCTCGCGGGGGGTGCGGTGCGTCGAGGCGACCGCCTCGGGCTATTCATGGAGAACGGCTTGCTCATGGCCTACGCCGGGAGGACGTCGCCATCGACGGGGGTCGCGGCCCACGATGCGGCGAAGGGCGAACTCCTCGCGGTCCGGAACCTCGAAGGCATCGTCGCCCTCCGGCCCGGCCGGATCGTCGTGGCGCGGGTGCCGCCCGGGAGCCGCGGAAGGACATTGCCCGCATCGAAGCGTCTCCTGCGGGAGACGCGAGGGTTCGTCGTCGCGGCACTGGACCCCGCGGGACTCGTGGCGGCGAGGGACCTTGGCCTACGCCCCCGGATCGAGTTCGGGGCCGTCCCCGCGACGGTCGAGGCGGCCGAGCGAGGCGTCGACGTCCTCCTGCTGCTCCCGGAGGAGAGGGCCATGGAGGCCATCCAGGCGATCGAGGCCGCGAACGCGCGGCTCGAGGACAAGATCCCTTACGAGAGCGTCGCCCTGGGCTGATCACTCGAGGATCGACACCGTGTCGATCCGCCCGTCGGCGTCGCGGTCCTGGCCGGCGACGACCCGATAGAAGTCTTCTCCGGGCTTGTATCCGTCAAGGACGTCGTCCGCGGACTGGGTGAGGCCGAGGATTGCCGCCATCGTGCCGACCGCGTGAAGGCCGCCGAGCAGGACGACGGCCCGCGAGGGATTCCACGGGCTTCGGACCTTCGCGATCAGCCCGACCTGCTCGTCCGCGTACTGCCGCTTCGTGCGCGACGACTCCATGCGCCACACCTGCTTCCAGTCGAAATTCACCGCGAGGTGCGGGTTCAGGTCCATCGTGATGATGTTCGCGACCGGACCGCCGACCAGGATCAGGTGGTCCCGCACCGGACCGGCCGCCTTCAGCTCTGTGTCGAGCCGGACCAGCGGGCGTTTCGGCGCTGCGAAGAGCCGTCCGAGGAAGAACCCGAGCTCGACGGCGTACGGGGAATCGCGAGACGTCGTGCTGAAGGGTCCGTGCGTGTACGGCGAGCCAACGACGATCGAGCCGTTGAAGGTCCCCTCGCTCGAGAACTCCTCGAGGAAGCGCGCGACGATCCCTGCGTGCGGCAGCAGCGGGGAGGCCACGGGCTTGCCGCGTCCCTTGAGGACGATCGCGAACGCTTCCGCGGTCGGCGCGAGGACGCGGGCCGACGCGCCCCGCTTCGACTCCTCGCGGAGGACCTCGAGGAGGCCCGCGCGTTCCAGCCGCCGCACGTGATAGTAGACCTTCTGCTCGTGGATGTTCAGGCGGGCCGCCAAGGCGTTCGGGTAATCGGGCGCTCGGGCGAGCTCTTGGAGGATCCGCCACGCCAGCGGCGAGGAGAGGGGCGCGACCCGCTCGGGCTTCTCGAGGATCTCGGCTTCGCGGCCGACCGCCCCTTGCGGGGTGTCCTCGACGAGCCAGCGACGCACCATGCGACGCGCAAGGCGACGATCGCTATTAATCCTTTGTTACTGGTTCCCGTAATGTTGTAGTATTCCTTTTAGTACTGGCATGACGTCCGAAGAGGACATGGAGAATCCGTCGCACCCCGGCGAAGGCCACGAACAAGAAGCGTTCTCAGCGGGTGGACTGGTCCCGCAAGGCATATGCCGCCGGCGGCGTGAATCCGCCGGCCGTCCGGAGCGCGGAGAGGTGGTCGGCCGATGAAAGCAGTCATCCTCGCGGCGGGGGAAGGCGCCCGGATGGGGCCCTTCACGGCGTCGCTGCCGAAGGTCATGATCCCCGTCGGGAACCGCCCGCTCCTCGAGTACGTCGTCCAGGCGCTCGTGGAGAACGGGGTCCACGACCTCTTGTTCATCGTGGGGTACCGGCGGGAGCGCATCCAGGCGTACTTCCAGGACGGCAAGGCGTTCGGCGCGCACATCACCTACGTCACGCAGACGAAACAACTCGGCACGGCGCACGCCATCGGGGAGGCGCGGGCCCATCTCGACGAACCGTTCGTCGTCCTGAACGGCAGCAACATGGTCGACGGCCGGTTCGTCTCGGATCTCCTCGAGGTCGGCAAGAAGCCCGCCGTCCTGATGACGGAGAGCGAGCGGCCCCAGAGCTACGGCGTCGTCACGATCCAGGGGAAGAACCTCCTCGCGATCACGGAGAAACCGACGGAGATCATCTCGAACCTGATCAACACGGGGGCGTACGCCCTCGACGCGCGGATCTTCGACGAAATCGAGGCGCTCGCGAAGGAAGGCAAGCACGACCTGCCGAGGGCCGTCTCGGCCCTCGCCAAACGGACGGCGGTGGCGGCGCTCAAGACGGAGGGCACCTGGGTCGACGCGCTGTATCCCTGGGACCTGCTGCGCCTCAACGCCGTCGCGCTCAAGGGAGGGCACGAAGTCCGCGCCGGGACGATCGAACCCTCGGTCACGATCCGCGGCCGCGTCTCCATCGGGGACGGGTGCGTGATCCGGTCGGGCGCGTACCTCCAAGGTCCTCTCTCGATCGGCTCCGGCTGCGAGATCGGTCCGAATGCCGTCCTCCTGCCGTCGACGAGCCTCGGGAAGAACGTCCGCATCGGGGCCTTGACGACCGTTGCCAATTCAATTCTCATGGACGACGTCATCCTCGGACCGTCGAGCGTCGTGCAGGACGCGGTCGTCGGCTCCGGCGTCGTCGCGCGGGCGGGCCTCCTCGCCGCATCCGGCCCGGGCGACGTGAACATCGAGGGAACGTGGCACGCAGTCCCGCAGATCGGCGCCCTCCTCGGCGAGGACGTCGAGATCGGGAACGGGGTGAGCGTGGCACCCGGCACAGTCGTGAACGAGCGGGCGCGGGTGGAGTCCGGCGCGAAGTTGCGCGGGACGATCCCCTCGGGCGCGGTGGTCCTGTAGATGTGCGGGATCGTCGGGTACGCGGGACGCCGCAACGCCCTGCCGATCTTGCTCGACGGCCTGAAACGTCTCGAGTACCGGGGCTACGACAGTGCGGGCGTCGCCATCGTCGGAAGTGCCCTCCAGGTCGTGAAAGACAAAGGTTTCATCGCGAACCTCGAGGCGCAGCTGCCGCCCCTCAAGGGGACGACGGGCTTTGCCCACACCCGGTGGGCGACCCACGGGCCGCCGTCCAAGGTGAATGCGCATCCGCACGTCGACTGCCACGGCAAGATCGCGCTCGCGCACAACGGGATCATCGAGAACTTCGCGAGCCTCCGCGAGAAGCTCGAGGCAGGCGGCCACACGTTCGTGTCGCAAACGGACACGGAGAGCCTGGTCCATCTCATCGAGTCGTACTATGATGGAGACCTCGAGGAAGCGATCCGGAAGGCGCTCCACGACGTCCGCGGGTCCTACGCCATCCTGGCGGTTCACGCGGACGAGCCGGGCAAAGTCGTCGGGGCCCGGAACGAGAGCCCGCTCGTCGTCGGGCTGGGACCGGACGAGAATTTCCTCGCGTCGGACGTGCCCGCACTCCTGCGGTACACGGACCGCGTCCTCTACGTGATGGACAAGGAGATGGTCGTGATCACGCCGAAGGGCGTGGAGCTCAAGGATCTCGAAGGCCGCGCGGTGAAACGGGAACCGCAGCGCATCACGTGGTCTCTCGAGGACGCGGAGAAAGGCGGCTTCGAGCATTTCATGCTCAAGGAAATCCACGAGGGCCCGAAGGCCATCCAAGAGACGCTCCTCGGCCGCCTCGCGAACCTGGAGGTGAACGGGTTCCTGTCCGAAGGCGTGACGAGCGTGAAGCTCGTCGCCTGCGGGACCTCCTACCACGCCGCCCTCGTCGGCAAGTACATCCTCGAGGAGATCGCCCGCATCCCCGCATCCGCCGAGCTCGCATCGGAGTACCGCTACAGCCAGGGCCCATCGGAGCGGCCGCTCGTCATCCTGATCTCACAGAGCGGCGAGACGGCCGACACGCTCGGAGCGGCTCGAGAAGCGCGTCGGCGGGGATGCAAGACCCTCGGGATCACGAACGTCCTCGGCTCGAGCCTCACCCGGGAGACCGACCTGACGTTATACACGCGAGCGGGCATTGAGATCAGCGTCGCCGGCACGAAGACCTTCTACGCGCAGCTCGTCGTGCTCTACCTCATCGCGCTGAAGATCGGGCAGGACCGCGGCGCCCTCGGCTACGATGAGCTCGATTCGCTGAAGGATCATCTCCGATCGCTGCCTCGGACCGTGCAATACGTGTTGAACAAGGCCGACGAAATTCGCGCGCTCGCCGCGAAGTACGGGAACGCGCGGGACGTCTTCTTCATCGGCCGCCACGTGAAGCACGGGCCTCTCGCCCTGCTCTCCCCCGCGACTCCTGTCGTCGCCATCTCCGTCAAAGGCCCGACCTACGAGAAGATGCGGTCCAACGTCGGCGAGGTGAGCGCGCGCGGCTCGCCCGTCCTCGCGATCGGCACGGAAGGGGACAAGGAGCTGCCTCGCTCCGTCGACGACGTCATCTGGATCCCGGACGTGCCATGGATCTTCTCCCCCGTCGCCGTGAGCGTGGCGCTGCAACTTTTCGCGTACGAAGCAGCCCGATTGCGCGGCTGCCCGATCGACAAGCCGAGGAACCTCGCGAAGAGCGTCACGGTCGAGTGATCCGTGCGCGCACATCCTCCGGCGCGTGGGGGCGCATCCGCATTCACCTCTTCTCCAAGGTCCCCGCTCGCGTTGAGTCGGATCGCAACGATGCTCAGCGGCGGGCTGCGGTCTGGATGAACTCAATCACTTTTATTCCCTTGATCCGGCGGATTTGCCCGATCAGCTCCTTCAGCCGCGTCGTCGATCCTTCGGCGACGAAAATCTGCAGGCAATCCGCTGCATCGACGTGGGTATGAAGCATCGTGCGAATTTCATCGAACCGATGCATTCTTAAATAACGACATTCGATGGGCGCGGCAGCATGGTCGTCGCGCCGCCCTCTGCTCGGGGTACCCCGCACGACACAGGAGCCTCCGCAGACGTCCTGCGAGTCGCGAACGTCGGGGTTCGATTGGATAAAGTCCCCATCTTGGAAAATGTCAGCTTCCATGTGCGGAGAGGGACCACGCTCTCCATCGTCGGCCCGAACGGTGCGGGAAAGACGACGCTCTTTCGCGTCCTCCTCGGCCTCGTGCCACACACGGGGACCGTCGAGTGGTCCGGTCCGGTCCGGGTCGGCTACGTCCCGCAGCATTTCTCTGTGACAGATGTGCCGATCACCGTCCGCGACTTCCTTGGTTTCAAAGCCGAGGCGGGCTTCGAGGAGTCGCTCGCCTCGGTCGGGTTGGAAGCCGGAGTCTTGCGGAAGCGGCTCGATGTATTGTCGGGCGGCGAGATGCAGCGCGTCTTGATCGCATGGGCCGTCCTCGATCGGCCGAACGTCCTCCTCTTCGATGAGCCGACCGCCACCGTGGACATCGGAAGCGAAGACATGCTTTACGAGGCCCTCAATCGGCTGGAGAAGGAGAGCAACATTACGGTCCTCCTGATCACGCACGACATCCACATCGCCTCTCGGTATTCCGACGCGGTTTTGGCTCTGAATCGGACGGTCCGATTCTTCGGGGCACCGAGCCGCCTCTCGGAGCCGGATCTCTTGATGGAGATTTTCGGGAGCGGCTCGGGCCTCGCCGAGCACAAGCACGACCTCGGCTCGCGGGGATTCCGATGACCGACGCGGCCGTGTACAGCCTCGTCGCGGGAATCTCCGTCGGCTTTGCCGGGGGCTACGTCGGGTCTCTGATGGTCTTGAAGAGGATGGCCCTCGTAGGCGACGCGCTCTCCCACGTCGCGTTGCCGGGCCTCGCTCTCGGAATTCTGTTCAACTTCAATCCGTTCTTCGGAGCGTTCGCGTTCCTTTTTTCCGCCGCGGTGCTAACCTGGTACATCGAGAAGACGACGAGGCTGTTCCCCGAGGCGATCATCGGCGTCTTATTCGTCACCGCTCTCGCCGTGGGGATCCTCTTGACCCCGGAGGTCGACCTCCTGGAGGCGCTCTTCGGCGACATCACGACGGTCTCGCTCGTGGACGCCCTCCTTGCCGTCGGGATCTCAGTTCCAATCGTCGTCGTCGCGCGGCTCGTGTACCGGCGAGTCGTCCTGAGCATGCTGTCCGAGGAGCTCGCCCGGTCGACGGGGATCAATGTGGCTCTGGTCAACTTCGTCTACCTTTTCCTCGTGACCGTCGTCGTGGCGGTCGGAATCAAGATTGTCGGCACGGTCCTCGTGGGCGCCCTTGTCGTCGTCCCGGCTGCGGCAATGAAAAACGTCAGCCGAAATCTTTCGTCCTTCGCGCTGCTGAGCGGTCTCACCGGGATCGTGAGCGCGGGGTCGGGAATCCTCTTAGCGAACTACCTCGGTTTGCCCGCCGGGCCGCTCGTCGTGTCAGTCGGGACGGCGATCTTCGCAGGTGCCATCGTGGCTAACCGAATTGCCTCATGACAAGTATTGTTCGGCCTCCATATCCCTCCCCACGGGACCGCTACGGCCGAGGCCTGCCCCCGGATTCCTGACCATCCAAGTCATTCGGCACGGGCGGGAGACCGCCCGTCGCGGGGCGCGGCGGCCCCGACTCTCCGCGCGAGACGACGAACGCCCCGAGGAGAATCATCGCGCCGCCTGCGACCGTGTAGGGACTCAGTCCTTCTTGGAGAAAAACGAACGAGAGGATCGCCGCGACGACAACCTCCATGAGGATCAGGATGCCCGAGATTGTCGGGGAGATCGTGCGCATGCTCGCGACGTACAGCATCAGCGGGGCGAACGTCGGGACGAGGCCCAGGAAGGCGATGCCCAGCCAGCCGCTCGCGTTCGTCGGGAGAGGCCATCCTACAAGGAAAAGCGGGATCGCGGCCAGGAGCGCGGTGGTCGCGAGGATCCCCGACGTCAGGGCCACGTAATCCCCACCCCGGTCCACCATCCTCTTGGCGCCGACGACGTAGAACGCCCACACCACGCCCGCGACGAACACGAGCAGGTCGCCCGCGAACTGCCCGCCGGTGAGGGACGCCGGATCGAGCTTCGTCGCGATCACGACGACGCCGAAGGTCCCGATCAGGATCCCGACGACCTTCGTCCGGGTCATCGCCTCTCGGAAGAAGACCACCATCAAGGCCGGGATGATGACCGCGTTCACGTTGACCAGGAGCGCGGTCTTCGTCGCGGTCGTCAGGAGGATCCCCTCGTTCTGGAGGTCGAATCCGACCGCGTTGATCGCACCAAGGACCCAGACGAGGGGCTCCCGGAACACCCGCAGATCGAGCCGACGCACTGCCGCTAGGACCACGACCCCGAGGATCGCGCCGAGCGCCATGCGTGCGAACGTCAGGAAGAGCGGGTCGACCGTCCCTACCGTCAGCTTACTCCCGGGAAACGAGGTGCCCCAGAGGACGCTCGCGAGCAAGACGAGGCCGTAGTCACGCGACCTCGAGGCGGGCATCCGCCGTGCGAACGATTTGGGCTAATTCAGGGTTTCGTCCGAGGCCTGGTTTGGACGACGCATCGCCGGTGGAGAGTCAATCCCGGACATTGTTTAAGAACCCAGGACGCATTCCTGCTGCGGTGGGGCGGGAAGGAGCACGAGCGTCCCCGACGGCGGGACGGGGTGTGATCCGCTCGTTCGACCATCCGTGAAGGATATCGCTGGGGTCGCTGGGGACATGTCAC
>WNGD01004412.1_pt1 | contig 20795 bp, 24 predicted proteins | sample 5400671 | NCBI WGS metagenome assembly WNGD01 (sample SAMN13153369, study PRJNA577476) | soil metagenome | isolation source: 40 cm soil or saprolite under grassland replicate 2 | place: USA:California | collected 2016-06-15 | reverse complement strand
AGCCGCATCGAAACTGGTGGTCGCATGAATAATACTCCGCGAGAGCGCCCAAAATACTGGGGGAGGGCAAGGCGCGGGGCCCCTTGACATGTGGGAGAATGTCTCGGACACAGAAAAACTCCAGCGCATGAGGGATCTCATGCTGCAAGGGACCGTCAGCAAGCTGGTCTCGGCGAAGGAAATCTCACTGGACGGCAATCCAGGAATCGAGATGGAGATCGAAAACACTAACTTTCACTTGCGAGCGCGCTATTACATGGTGAACGGCAAGGTTTTTGCCCTGCAATCGTCTGCTCCCTCGGACCTGCCGTTCGCCACCGACACGGACCGGATTTTTGATTCGCTGCGTTTGCTGCGATAGCACAACATAATTCTGACGTTCGAGCTAATTAATTTAGCAACGCGCCGCCCGGAATTGCGCGCGTATTACGGGCTTAACCGGAAGTGATCCAACTTGCTGGTGAGTCTTACCGGAACATCTTGGTACTGGTTTCTTGGGAGCTTTTTCCGGTAAGCGCTTGATTGCCACTAACGCTCACGATGGACGCATCGAAATACATAAGTCCATTCGTTCTTTCCGCAATGCCGAACGTTTAGTCTTTGGGCATCAGTACTATTTACGGTCAATTGATTTGGCTGAATGCTGGTCCAGTAGCAGCATTTCGCAACGCCTACCGTAAGTCTGCTGAGGGATTCGCAAGAATGTCGAACACGGGGTCCACATCGGTGAGCAACATTTCCGCCGCCGCGTGCCCCGCGTTCACTTGCCTGCAATCTGTTGGAGGAGCTTCACTATGCTTCCGACTGCCTGTGTCATGAAACTTTTGACAGATGAAGCAGAGACGTTGGAGGGAGACGCCCGCCGAGTCGAAGCTATGCTTCCGAAATTGCCTGACTCGGAGCGCGAAGAGTGGAAGGAAACCGCGAAGGAATATCGGGAGCGGGCTAGCGACTACAAATCCATCATCGAGGCGATAAAAGCGAATCGCGCAAAACACTGATTCCGTGAACGGGGACACATTTGACCTCGTCTCCTCCCTGAAGGGAGGGGATTCCTACTGGTTCCCCGCCTAAGCGGGAATAACCGGTTGCAGTACGTTCTGACCTGCGTGGTTGAACCTCCTGACGAGGCGCTGCCTGCGGCTCGCGCACGCGCGAAGGCAAGATACGCAAAGATTCTTCGCCTAGCCGGAGAGGAGGTGGCGACTCGAAACACCTGGAACAGGTGTTGTCTCACGGCTAACAACATTGAGGAAAGGTCGACTCGTTTCCCTGCGCAACCCTTGACCTTCCTTCTTCTCGTGCCCTGGCTTGGGCTTGCTACCGTTTGCTGTTTCTCCTCCGTCGAAAAAGCAAGAGAGTCGGCGTGTGTCCCAGTCCGATTTGCCAAACCGCGCGGGACGCACTGCCGCGGGGAGGCTTTGCCATGACCTACCGCAGATTTGTGCCGGTATGGGTGTCTTTCCTGCTGTTGACTTTCCTCATTGCGCCTATAGTTGCCGGGACGCCGTCGGAATCCGCCTTCAAGAAGTTGCAATCCCTGGCCGGGAAATGGGAGGGGAAGGATGCTCACGGTAGAGCCGCGAAGACCAGTTTCGACGTGCTCGCCTCCGGCACTGCCGTCATGGAAAAGCTCGAAGCTTCGGGGATGGAAGAAATGGTCACACTGTACAGCGTCGATCGCGATGGCATCGCGCTGGTGCATTACTGCCCCGCTAACCACCAGCCGCGCATGCTCGTCGTGCCTTCGTCCGGCGACGTCAAGGAACTCAGTTTCGACTATCAGGGCGCGGGAAATCTGGCATCACCGTCGACGGGTCACCAGCATCACCTTGTCCTCCGCTTCGAGGATGACAATCACATCACGGAAATCTGGACATGGCGCGAAGGCGACAAAGACACTCCCATGGTCTTCCACTTCTCCCGCAAAAAAAACTAGGGCCACGTGCCCCGTTTCTAGAATTGAGAAGATTCGCGGCCGCTGTTCGCTTCCCCCTTTCAACGGACCTTCACTCGCAAAGACCTGGCCACTCTCCTAGCGAAAATCGAAAACAAGCGGTTCGCTCCCGCCGCTTAACACCCCTGCAATACGTCCCCGTAATTCCGAACGAGAGCACTTAGCTTAGCTGCTAGCTTTTCTGCTCCCTTGCTCCAGGTGACGCTTGTACGCGTAAACCACGGCCAGTAGTGGCGGGGCCAGAAACACGCCCCAAAATGGAATCACGAACGCCAGCACCATCGGCGCCAAAATCGAAGCCCAGATCGGCACTTTGGCCGTCCGCTTCATGATGTACGGCTGCAGCGCCAGCGTGTCCGCCACCACGATTCCGGCATATAGGATCAACACATACAGCGGATGCCGCCAGTCGCCCCAATGGATCGCCGCGGTAATTGTCGGCGCCACCATACCCAGTGCCGGCCCCAAATGCGGCACGAACTGCAACACCGCCGCAAGCCCGGCCCAGAGCGGCGCCAGCGGCACGCCCAAGACGCGCAACCCGATGTACCACATTGCGCCGACCGTCAGCGAATCCTCACATTGCGCGATCAGCCAATTCTTCAGCGCGCTCTCGGTCAGCCGCAGATGCTCTTCGATCTTCACGTCTAATTGAGCTTACTTTTTTCGACCGGCGTTCAAAGAAAGGCGGATTCAGACTTCTTTCTCTTGCGTGTTTTTTTTACCTTTTACATCCGAGTACGCCACCCCTGAAGCCTCGACCGGCTACGTCAGAGGATCGCTGCTATTAAGAGGAGAGCCAAACCTGCAATCGACGCTGTGCGGATGACGTGAGACTTCTCCCACGGGTCCCGGAGTTGCTCCCAATTGTTGGGCAGGGTGACAATCGTCCAGGTCTTGATCTGATTGTCGATCGGAACTTCGACGATGAGAGTCACAAGGAGCGCAGCAATGAACAGGAGAAATCCTGCCAGAGTCAGATAGAAAGTCTGTTGGTGCTGATTAAACGAGAGCACCAAAACGGGAATGATGGACAATGTCGCAGCCGGCATGAGAAACGGCATGACAGGCGCGAGATTTCCTATCATCCGATGGCCAATCGCCAGGAAAACCTCCGGCTTGAATGTCGCAATAGAGCGGCTCAATCCCAACCACGGTCCCCAAAAAACACCAGTCACAAGCGCGCAAAGAAAGGTGCTAATGAGCTCCCCTATTTTCAAACTCATTGGGTCGCCACTGTGTGGGATACTGTAGCACGCCTGTGGAATTCTCTCCCCCCGACGTAGCTGTGACGACTCGAGGTCACGCGAACGCGCATATCAGATCAATACGACATCGACGGATAACAAATTCGGTACGCTGCGGCCACCGCAACCATCCAAACGCCGCGCCCAATTCGGTTGTCCTTGACCGAATTCGCGACACCAAAATCGGGCATGGTAGGCGCCAATTTCGGGGAAGAAGGCCAGTAAAGCCAACTGCGTCAACGAGTTATGGAGCGGGCGATGGGAATCGAACAAATCCGAATGAACCAAACAAAAGGCGCTACCACCCGCTTCTCAGCTTCTCAGTTCAATTGGAGTCAAATGGAGTCAAATCTACTTCTCCGGTAAGAGCGATGGTCTCAATGGGTCGACGCAACACTCAAGTCGAACCCGACTTGCATTGAAAACAAAGGCTAAATCGCTCGCTAGGGTTAGATCAGCCGGAACACTACCCTGGCTAGGTTTTGACCGAGGACAGCCAAACAGATCACTTCTCCCAGGGAAGTATTGTCGAATCAACGCATTGGATGGTGTTGCATCGACCCGTTGAGCTGGCAGCGTTTACCAGATGGCATTGGGTCCATTTCCTAGCTCAAAATCCCGTTCCCGTCTATCGCCAAGACGCACTTATAAACGCACATCGAGGCGGCGAAACTGGGTTCCCTAGCCTGGATTTACACGAGTAGCCACTCGCCTAAGTTTTTGGGCGCCTATGGCTCTTTTTCCCCAACACCCTGCAGAATATACTTAATGTATTGGTACGCTGATAATGGGAATATCAGAGTGTCTCATTTCAGGTATGTGAAGATGGCCTTCGGCTAAAAGAACCTCCCAGCCATCAGAAACACTGTAATTAGGTGAATTTCCCGACAAATTCAGATTGTGGTCAAATTGGTCTTGACACTACTGGTTGTATATGACATTTTGCAGGCGTGGCTATTGGCGCACCTAAAGAATTAAGTAAACTCCGCCGCTTCTTCCTCGAGCCCCGCCTGCCGAAACACCGCCAATACGAGGCCCTGCGCGCTTACTTGGTCGAGGGCCGGCTCGCCAAGGACGTTGCCCGCGCCTTCGGCTACACCCTCAATTCCTTCCACGTCCTTTGTCACCATTTTCGCAGAGAAACCCACCCCGCATTTTTTCTCTCTCCGCGGCACGGCCCTCAGTCCCAACCCAAGAAGTCGGCGGCTCGCGACCTGATCGTCAAGCTGCGCAAGCAGAACCACTCCGTCTATGAGATCAGCCAGATTCTTAAGGATCGCCACTCCCCACTGAGTCCCACCGGCGTACGGGAAGTCCTCAGAGCCGAAGGGTTCGCTCCGCTGCCTCGGAGGCTGGATGAAGAACGGCCCCGGCAACCCCGTCCCACGGTTGAGCCTATAGCCAATGTCAGACTGTTTTCCCTGGCCCCGCGCACCTTCACCACTCGCTGCGGCGGGCTGTTCCTGTTCGTCGCCGACTTGGTGCGTTTGCAGACGCAAAAGTTGACACAAGCCGCTGGGTTGCCAGGTTCAAAGATGATCCCCGCCGATCATGCTCTGCGATGTTGCCTGGCGCTCAAGCTCTGGTCGATTGAGCGAAAAAGCCATGTGATGGCCTTGATCGCCGATGAAGGGCTGGCACTATTCGCCGGCCTGAATGCCTTCCCCAAGAAAAGCTATCTTTCGGAATACTCCTGTCGAATCGATCCCCGCAAAACGGATCGGTTCCTGACTGCTTGGCACCACTGCATCCTGGGAACCAAACTCCTGACCGGAGAATCCTTCAATTTGGATTTTCATTCCGTACCTTTCTACGGCGAAGACCCTATGGTGGAACGGCACTATGTGTCGGGCCGCAGCCGCAGCCAGCCCAGCATGCTGGTCTTTCTCGCTCAGGATGCCAGCAGCCACGTCTTCTGCTACTCCAATGCGGATCTGCGCAAAGGCGAGGAAGCTGAGGAGATTTTCCAGTTCATTGATTTTTGGAAGCGCGCTCACGGCAAGCTCCCCAGCCATCTGGTTTTCGATTCCAAACTGACGACCCACGCGGGGCTGGCACAGTTGGATGAGATGAACATCCCTTTTATCACCCTGCGCCGCCGTTCCCCCAAACTTCTGAGGGAAATCGTTCTTCTGCCTCGTTCGGCCTGGCGGACCGTTGAGTTGGAGGTTCCCACTCGCAAGTTTCGAACTCCGCGAGTCTTTGAACAGACCATCTCCTTGGTCGGGCGGTCACTGCGGCAGCTATTTGTTCTAGACCTCGGCCACGAGGAACCGACCATCCTGCTCACCAATCAACGGCACACTACCACCAAGGCGCTGCTGACCCGTTACGCTCAACGCATGTTGATCGAAAATGCGCTCTCCGACGCGGTGCGTTTCTTCCATATTGATGCGCTCTCCTCAGCGGTGGGGATGAAGGTGGATTTCGACATGGCTTTGCTGGTGCTGGCCAGCGGTCTTTATCGCCTGATCGCTCAACGCATGCACGGCTACGCCGACGCGCAAGCGCGCCAAATTTTCCGCGACCTCATCGATATGCCTGCAGATGTTACCGTCAGCGACAAGGAAGTAGAGGTCAGCTTTCACCGCCGCGCACACCTGCCGATCCTTCTCTTCTAGCGTCGGATCTCATGGAAAAACGTATCGCAGTGCCCTGGTGGAATGGATTACCCTTACGCCTGACAACCTACGATGGACGTCAAAACACGCCGCCCACTTAGGTCAACGATTGGCCGTGGAAATCCAGGCTAGCTTAGCTATAGCTAGTGTCGATCCCAATAGCCTGTCAGCCTGTCATTTTTAACAGTTCCAGTCGCGTAGCGCAAAGGTAAGAATCCCCAGACCCCTCCGTCGCCCGAGTGCGCCCAACTAACCGCTGAAAGGGTAAAGAGGAGTTGACTTGCTCTTGCTCGATTCGGGTTGTAGACATCCGGCAGCGCTCCGATGAAAACTGTTTACAAGGTTGCGAGCAGGTGAGATGGACGTACGACGGTGCCCTTATCGCGGTCAAGAAGGAAACCCGGCTAACCAGTGACGAAAAGAATTGGAGTTACCACAATGAGTAGCAAAGTTCTCGCGGCAGGTGTCCTATCACTCGGACTGGGCTTTGGCGCTACTGTCGCTTGTGCCCAACGACAGCCGGAAACTTTCTTCAAGAACAGGATCGGGTTGTCTGACAGTGATATTCAGAAAATGGATCAAGGTCAAGTCGTGACCAAGGTCCTCGAATCCGGTGACAAGAAGTACGGCATCCTGGTGTTCGGTGGGGTCTACGTCAACACCTCGATCGAAAAGTTTGCCGCATCCTATCGTGACGTGAAAGGGCTTCTAGAGGATAAGGTATACCTCGACGTACAAGCGTTCAACGAAGTCGGTTCGCCACCCAAACTTTCCGATTTCGACCGTCTCGCATTCGATCGCAAGGATATCGACGCGATACAGAAGTGCAAGCCCGACAATTGCGATCTCCAAGTCTTCGACGTCACGGCCTTTCAGAAGCAGATCAACTGGGACTCGAGCGATAAATACGACCAGGTCAACAAGCTCGCCCGCCAAAGCATATACGATGGCACGACAAAATATATCTCCGGCGGCCTAAAGGCGTTTGGCAGCTACACCGACCGCAACAAGCCCTTCAACCTCTACCAGAACATGAAATCGATGCTGGACACTTCCTACTACCTACCCCCGGACAAGTCTGGCGGTATTTATCAACACGTTCTCGAGTATCCCGATGGAAGAGTCTCCGGCGCGATGGACTTCTTCTACTGGGAGAACATCGATTTCGGGCAGGGGCCCACAATCCGCGTGAATCGTGTGTCAATGTTTCCGAACGGCGCAGGCGTTGTCAAATATGTAGTTACAAATGAGCAGCTGTATGCCAGCCGCTACATCCGCATAGCTCTGCAAGTATTCTACTGTGTCCCGGATACTCAAAACCCGGGCAAATCGGGGTTTTACCTGATCGAGATGAACGATTCGCGGATGCCCGATTATGGCGGCATAAAACTCAGCATAGTCCGAAAAATAGCGACCGAAAAAGGTGTCCAATCCACCCGGGATATTTTGAGTCTTTACAACAAAAGACTCAGCGGAAAATAAAGAATTGCGAATTCAAATGTCTTGCTGGGTTCTCCGTGATGTCAGCAGCAGTCCCCTGGTCTACAACGTCCGCATGACCGTAGACTCGCCAAAGACCGGCCAAGGGGCATGAACAAGGGCATACCCTTCATCAAGGTCGCCGACCGGGTCGAGGTGACCGTCGATCTCAAGGGGAAGCGAGTCAGCGGGCCTCCGGTGGACTTAAAGCAATAGCCAGCCTAGCAGAAAAGCGGTCACAGCCACGCGTCAAACTCCCGTGTAGACGGCTAACCGGATATGTAAGGCGACCGTCACGGACGCACGTGCGCTGAGCGGGTTCTTCTGCCCTGACCCGCTCCAGAGCACAGCGATCCGGACTTCGGAGGCATCACAGACGCGCGCACGCGCGCAAGACGTGAAAAGTTCACGCCGAACAATTTAGGCCCGCATGTGCGTTCCCTCGTCTTGACTCGCTGCGACTCAGGTGAAGGTCCCTGTACCGCACGTGCGTCATGTAACGCATTGCATCGCAATGGGCACCAACGGTCCCTCCAATCTTCGGTTCTTGAGGAAGTCCCGCACGTGCGGGTGCGTGCTTTATGGATTATTTTGACGACCGCATCGGAGACGGACCTGGAAACGCACACCCTCTAGGCGGTTCATCCATTTTGGCGAATGGAAGGAAGTGCCACACACGCCAGCTCAATCCTTTCAGCGTCAGTCAGGCTTCCGCTCGTAAGCGAACGCCTCATAATTTCAGCGTAAAATCCGCGTAAGCAGAAAATTCAGTCTCCACCTCTTTTGGAGACAGCTTCAAATAGCGGTTCCCCGCCGGCTCCCCGCCCGTAGAGCCACGATCGGCGCCTGCTCGGGCATATCTGCCGGGAGTGCCTTGTTCTTCCCTTATTCGCGTGAAGGGCACGCAAAGTGGCTGCTCAAGAAACGACGCGGCGCGAGGTGATGATTTCCCGCGTCGAAAATGCCCCGCTGGTGGGGATACAGCTTATAAAACTTTTCAAGCTGGAGGATTGGTTGGGGAGTCTGTGACGCGCACGATCCGCGTCCGGCACTTCCCCAAGCCCAATCCACCGAATTCAGAGCCGTAAACCGTAATCCAATTCCGAAATTCGCAGATTCATTGGTTGCGAACTCTCAAAAAAGTTGTCAGTGCTTTTTTAGGGAGTCCGATAAGAGTAGAAAGTTATCTTATAACGCGCGCGCGCGTGCGCACCCTTCAGTCGCAACACTGCTTTCCGAGCTTTACCTGCCTTATGCCCCTCGCCTGGAAAACTCCATGTTACAAAAACCGCTGCTCAATTCTTCGCACGCTCTAATCGGTTCAAAAGAGCTGCAGGAGATGGTCGGTGAGTCCGTGACACTAACGGCTGGCTCTGCGGGAGCGCATCCAGCGACCTCAAGGGTTGCGGACTAACCGGCCTGAGCGCCTCGCCGCCTTTGGGGTCCTCGCAACCCTTAGGTGGCAAAACTCGCCCTCTCCCCGCGCTGAGTTTTGCGCGGGGAGAGCGGGGAGAGGGGCCTGTGAGGTTTTCGGGAAAGTGCGGTCCGGCGCAGTTTGCCGGACCGCAGGTTTGGATGAACTGATTCCCACGCACTAAGTAACACGTGGGAATCAGTCCATTAACTCGGACTGCCAGATTGCTAGGGGCTTTCGAAAAGCATGTTCGACACGGTAGCAGGCATATTGGAAAACGGGCCGTATTGCCCGAAAGACGCCAGCCGCAATTCATGGGAAGGCAGGATGCGCGACTATTTCGACGATACGGACAATTGCCGCAAGACGAGCGTTTCCCAAACGTTGAATCGGCCTGAGGCGCGAATCCTGATTTACGGGGACGGTGGCGGTATCAGGATCGAAAGCTCGCTTCCCAAGCTTCTCTACGGAAACAATCTCAGCACCGTATCGAATGCGCAGCCTGCCCTGAAGCGACTGCGAGAGTTCACTTTGGATTACGTTTCTGGCGACCTGCCCGATCTATACGAAATGCGGTACACGCGTGTCGATTATTGCCACAACTTCGCGCTCGGTGACTTGCTCCCGGATTACGCCAGCACGCTGGCAAAGTGTGCTACCTCGCGAACCGTCGCACGACCAACGGTTCGGGTGGTGTTGAGTGGTGGAATGGCGGTAGACGAGTCCGCGTCTATGACGAGTACCGCGAAATTCTCGAAAGGGAAAAGAAGGCGGTGCCCCTTGTAAAGGGGACACTGCGATTTGAGCACCAGATTCGGAAGGAGTCCGGGCTTTTAGAGAGGCGATTAAAGAAGGCCGAGTCCCTCAAGTTCTCGGATGTTCTTCAACCGGCCGTTGCGTACAGGAGCCTAGAAGAGACGTTGAACAAGATGTGCCTTGACACTGTTTTTCTCGCGAGGGATCCCGCCAGGAACGCGCTCGATTCTGCATTTGCCTATCAAAAGGCAACGCGGCTACTCGGCGTAATTGACCGGCTCATGACCGGAACAATCGAGGAGATAAAACTCCTTTCATCGCGCAGCACATTTTACGCGGACAAGCGAGAGCTTAAACGGCTAGGCCTTTGGCCTCCTTCAGCAGTTTCTGTTGACCTTCCCGGACTGCGCCTTCCTCCACTTGAGCAATTGCTTTCAGACCATATCGTTCTGCTGCCGAAATCTCCAACCTTCATTGATTGTGCGGATTCCTCCACCCGGATTGAGAGCGCCGCCTGATCGTGGAACCCGTGATACCATGCGCGGCGGTAACGCCTTCGTTGGTCACTGGAGGATCAGTGCCACGAAGAAGGTTTCAAAGGGGCAGGCTCATCCAACGCGGAAAAATTCCGATGTGGGTGGGCATGTTCAGGGAAGACAGGTTGCAACCAACATTCAAGCGCATCAGACGCACGGTGACACTGGGGCCTTGCAGCAACATGTCACGCCGCGCTGCTTTGGCCGCGTTGCAGCCTTATCTGGATGCAGTGAACGTTGCTCCTGCACCAGCACCGAGAAAAGTGGGCAAGGCCTTCTCGGATGCGATGCAAGAGTGGCGAGAACAAATTGCCGTGAGGTCTGGCCGAAAAAATCGAAAGCCTAGCCGTTGAATTGGAGTCAGGTGCTGAATTGGAGTCAAGCGCAGCGTAACTTGTTTGTCTTCAGTGTTTCTGGAGCGGGCGATGGGAATCGAACCAACGTCCGAAGCGTGGGAAGCCGTTCTCAGCCTTGAGCGTTGATCAATCGGGTCATCTTCTTGATTGGCCTCTGTGCCAGCCAACGGTCAGGCAGCCACCCAACGAGCGATTTTGGATGCGGAATGGAGTTGACGGAATCTTGAGTACGTTGCGGTCCCCGATTGAACTCACTAGCTGGATCAGTTTTGCAAAACTCATCTGGAGACGAGATGTCGTCGAAAGGGATAACGACGAACCTAAGAAATCCTAACCGATTCCTACTGTCGTTTTGTAATTTTCGGGTTGAGGGCGGCCGGGGTTAGCGTGGCCGCCCTCTCTTTCCCTTCCCTCATTCTTCAGGACATCGAATGGTGCACTTCGAGTTTGGGCAAGACCGGCTGACCCAGCCGCATCCGCTACCTACCCTCTGCCTTACACGACCTTCGTGGAATGCCTATTCCTGCTCCGTTAGAGTGCCACAGCGTTGGCCGAGGATCCGGTGCATTCGATACGAAAATCATCAGCCGTAAGCATTGTTAACGACGATCAGTCACTGCTGGGCGCATCCGTCACTGAAAACTTCGCTGGAGTTCTCTAGCAGTTTCAAAGAAATCCAGAACCGAAGTCTTCAGGGGCTTGTGCCTTATGTCGGAGCTGAAAACCCGCGCCTACAAATCCCCGCTCGCATAGGCGAGGAGGGTTTTGGCTCGGGCTAGCTCGGGGCGATCGGAGCGGATGCCTTTGCAATTCTTCAGCAGTTGGGTGTAGTAGGTGCTCGCTTTCTCTTTTTGCTGGACCTGCGTGGCGGCTTGCGCTGCGCCGTAGAGACCGTTGAAGCGATTGGGGTCGGTGCGCAGGGAAATTTCGTATTCGGTCAGCGCTTCTTGCGGACGCTGCAGGTCCAGCAGCATGTCGGCAAGCATTTCGCGGGCGGGCAGTTCGGTTTCGGCTTTGCCGACTTTGTCCTGGTCGTCGGCAACGGCGCGCAGCTGTCGAACCGCATCGTCGGAGTTGCCCCCAGCGTAAGCGGCCCACGCTTGCACAACTTGGTGCTCGTCCTTCAGGCCGTCGGCGAGGTAGGGCCGAGGACCTTTGCGCGTGGCTTCGAGCAGTTCGTCGTAATGCTTCAGCGCGTCTTGTGCCGCGGCGGCATCGTGAAGATGGCCGGCGGCAACGGCGCGTCCCCAGTACGTGACTAGCTGAACGTCGGACGGCGCGCCGGCGATGGGTTGTAGGGCTAGCGCTTCTTTCCACTGGCGGCGCTCGAGAGCGTACTTGGCGGGCCCTTCCGCCTGGCGCACCAGCAAATAATTCTCAAATTCGTGATCCATTTGTTCGGGGCGAATCGCTGCGATCTGCTTGATGGTTGCTTTGGCGCTGGCGTCGTCCCCAACTTGCATGTACGCGTATTCGAGGAAGTCCATGGAATGCACTTTGTGGTGCATCACATGATGATGCTCGGCCATACTATCGGCGACCTGAATGGCGGCAAGGTTGGAGTTGATGTCGTCCTGCCAAAGACCTAGGCGCGCGAAGATGTGCGAAGGCATGTGCACGGCGTGAGGTGAAGACGGCGCGATGCTGGCATATTTGCGGGCTGCGGAAAGCGCGAGACTGGCCATCGTAGGATTGTCACAGCCGTGGATGATGTAGTGCGCGATGCCCGGATGATTTCGTTGCTCGCCGTAGAGCTTGTTGAGGATGGCAACGGCGGCTTTGGCGTTGGTGAGATTGGGGTCGCGGTCAGGACCTGATGCGAGAAGCGAGAGCGCGTAGAAGATGGCGGCTTCGTGGTCGTTGGGATTGCGTTCGTGGACGCCTTGCATCGCTTTGGCGTAAGCGCCGGCCCGCTGATTGTGGTCGACATTATCGGTATCAGAGTAGAAGACGGAGAGCGCCTGGATATAGTCGCGTTCGCGGGCTGTCGGCGGCTTGAGGGAGCGAGCTTTAGCAAGAAGTTCGGCGCCTTGGGCGAGGTCAGCTTTGGTGGGGCGATTCCAGAGTTCGTGGTAAAAGGTCATCGCTTGTCCCCAGTAAGCCATTGCGCAGCGCGGATCTTTTTTGGCGACCTCCTCGAATTGCGCGTCGGCTACTTCGTACTCGAAGGAATGCAGAAGTGCGACGCCGCGCTCGAATTGGGACTGAACGGCGGGAGCGCAGGAAGTGGCGAATGAGACGGTGCCGAGTTTTTCGTCGACGTCGTGATGGTGCTGCGGCTCCTGAGCGGAGAGCGAAAGTGGTGCGAGCGACAGAGTGCCAATGAAAGCGAGAAGAGCGAATCTTGCGGCCTTCATGATGACTCCAATGTGAGACTTGAAAAGCGTATTCGGCCCCTCTCCTTTCCGCAAGAGTTTTCGTATTTCTTCAGTCGCTTGCCGTTGATTTCTGCAGGATCGCCGATCCACAACTCGAAACCAAGCTCTGCCCATTTTCGAGTCTTAGTTAGCAACGGAAGGGCAACTGAATCAACGAGGTTTATGGAGCGGGCGATGGCAATCGAACCCACGTCCGAAGTTTGGGAAGCCCGGCCTTGAGCGTAGATCACCTGAATCATCTTCTGACGCCACGCAGCCGCCGCGGTTCAGGGTGGCTAAGCATTCGTCGGGCGGGATGCGCCTGATAACATCGCTGGTTCCCACTGCCACTTCTTCACTTCTTCGACCATGCGCTCGCCGATTCCGGGCAGTTCTTCGAGCTTTTCCGGTTCCTTGACAAGCTGCTCGATCGATTCCGGCAAACTATCAATCAACTCGGCAGCCTTTTCGTAGCTTCGGTAGCGGCCAATGATCGCGCCGTCAATTTCGAGCAGTTGGACGGTTTCGCGCAGGATGCGGGCGATTTGTTTGTCGTCCATGATTGGAGATTATAGAGCGAGGAAATCTCATCAAGAAGGGAAAGGGATCCTGATTGCCCGCCCAATTTCAATTCATAGGGGCGGCTACTTGCGGCTTGTAAACAGCACAGCGTCGTCTGTGATCGAGCCCCGGGCTAGCACCAATTGGCCACCATCGGGGGACCAATTGAAAGAGAAAATGTGCCCGTCCTTGAAATCAGTCAATGGCGTAGGCGGCCCTCCCTGAAGTGGCCGAACCCAAAGGTTCGAGACTCCGTCGCGGATGACTGAATAAACCACGCCGCGACCATCCGGGGTCCATGCGAGGTGGCCATTCCAGTCCATGCCTTCCGGAACATCAAAAGGCCATCGCAACTCTCCGCCGTCCACGGAAATTACGGCCATCTCGGTGTGCTTGGGAGCGTCCTCGAAAGCTGCAACAACCCACCTGCTGTCTGGCGAAAGTCGAGCCACGCCTCGATATTTGTCGCTGAGGTTGTCCACCTTCTATGGACATCTTGAATAGCGTCGAATGACCTTTGTTACTTGAGCCGTAGATGAACCATTTGCCGTCGCTGGAGCATTGCGCGTATCCATCTTCGTTACCAAAAGCAAGTTGCTTCGCTTCGTTTCCTGACAAAATCTCTGCGCCACACATTTCGGCCGGCGTCGGTCTGAGAGGTGTAAAGAATGTAGCGGCCATCGGGGCAGGCAGATGGCCTGCGATTCATTACTGTGCTAAGAGGGAGGTCTCTGACGTTGTGTCCATCGGAAGTCACCATGCGCATGGACTCTCCGGCCGCGTGGAGAGAGGTGTAAAGGAGCTTTCCATCCGCAGTCCACGTGAAACCGGAGTTCCCGTCTACGCTGTCCACGCCAGGAGTAATCCGCTGAGACTCAGCCCAATTCCTTTCGGCGAAGCCCAAAGGCTCGAAGCAACTCTTTCCTGAAGTGCGATCCAGTAACCTCCGTCTGCCGACCCTGTGAAGCAAAAATAATTGGCTAGGTCATTCGTGACCCTATGCACCCCGCCGCTGGGGAAATCCACCTGCCAGATCTGCGCGTTCGTGGAGGACGTATTCTCTTTGGCGACGAAGACTAAACCGCGGCCATCGGGTAGCCACCCCATTCGGCCCAAGAACCACCAAGTTTGAGGTCCTACGGACGTCTCGCGTCCAGTATCCACGGCGATTACCTCAATGCGCTGCCGGCCCAGCAAGCCCCTATGTCCCACAGCAGCGGCTATTTGCCTGCTGTCAGGCGACCAGGCCGGTGCTTCGAACGTGAATCCATCCTCTCGGTTGTGCACGCAGATCGGCCGTTCATTGCTCCCATCGGAGTTCGCAACGATCAGCGCGACCTCGGAGCGCTCGTTGGAGTTGCGCATGAAGGCAAGCCGTTTTCCGTCGGGTGAAAATGTAACAGCCGAATCTACGTCCGAAATTAGCTTTCGCGGCGTTCCGCCGACCATGGGTACCCGATAGAGGCCATACAATCCAGTGCCCTCTCTGGAATCGAGATTTTCGTAATAGATATACGTGCCGTCCGATGAGAATGTGAGCCGCGCTCCCCACGGCCATGGTCCGATATCGTCCGGGACCACTAGTGCACTGCTTCCCGTCGCAATCTGGTACACCCACACGCTTGGGTGGCCCGAATCGAGGTTCACAAAAGCGGCGTATTTGCCGTCCGGAGAGATCGCCGCGTCTTTCACCTGTCCCGTGAACGTGAGCCGGGCGATCCGCAGGCCTTCAAGGGGAGGCCTCCTGGGGAATGGCCAATCGTACACAAAAGCAACTCCATACAAGCCGAGAACGACGGCTACGAGACCTGAAACCGGCGCCGCATAAGTTCCCCATCGTAGGACTTTACGCAACAGAGTTGCGGCAGCATCCTTCCCGCCAGGCGGCGCAGTGGCAGGCCAAGACACAATGCGTGGCCCTTCGTCCGGTTTACCGTTCCCCGCATTGGAAGCAAGTTTTACGCTGCGCTCCCTCCACCACGCGTCAATCTCGGATTTATAGGCAAATACTGTGCCTATCTTTTCATGGATTTGCCGGTGTACGGGGAGGCCTTCCTTCTTTTCCCACCTCTGAACGGTGCGCACTTCTCGGTCGAGATACGCAGCGATCTCTTTCCAGGAGTCCAGGAGGTTGTCCGGCCGTGTCTCTCCGGAAGGTTTCGGTGAACCGATATCGCCGTGCGACACTCCGTAAGCGCCTTTGCGAGAAGGAATTAGACGGATTCTAGTCTGCATCATCTCCGATTGCAACGCCCATTCTTCTCCTCGCGCAAGACGACAATCTGCGTCATTCCGAGATGTCGTTCCTTGTCGCTTGTAAAGCCAAGGAACGCAGCGTAATTTTCAGCCCAGTTCCGATACGAGATTCCATGGAGTCGGAGCGGTCACAGCGAACAAACGGAACGGCAATCGCTGTTATCGCCCATCATCCCAGATTCATTGCACAAGGAGCATACGGTGGGAGATAGCCGCGCAAGTCGCCATTTGGAAGTGCAAGCCTTCTTGATTCTCGAGCGGCTGGCCGGCTCGAACGAGTTTCTTATATCCGTGCTTCTTCAGGCGGAAGGGGAATTCATCGGGAAAACCTCTCTGGGCACTGTCGCAGAGGGCCAGGAATTCTTGCTCTCCCTGCGTTGGGACCAGCCGCAGCAACATTTCGTGGTCAGTTCTGAATCCGCGGAAGGCAAGCCAGTGCTGGCGTTCATCCCATTTGCGTCGTCTGGCACGGACCGATTGCCATTTCCCCCAGATTCGCAATGGCGAAAGTTCCGTGCAGAAACCAGATGGGAGAGACGGCGTAGAGATCATGAAAAACAACCGTCAATCACTCTTTCGCAGCGCTTTCGTTGCGAAAAGGAGTTCAAGTGGGCCAGCCCCTGAGGCGCCTCGTCATATTGCTTGTCGGACTCATCTTGCTGTCGGCCGTTACTTACGCTCAGGGACAACAAGAGCTTACGGTTCGGCCTTGGTGGGTCGGCTTCGAGCTCGGAGATGGGCAGATCAAGCTGACCTCCGACCGGCTCGGCGGAACTCGCAATCCGGCGTTTGCCCTCGGATTTGTGGGTGGTCACGGCCTCGGGAATCGGGCTCGCCTCGGGCTGGAAGTGAACGGTTGGCTCCTCCAGTCTTTCAATACCAGCAATCCTGCGGTCGGGGAGAGTGTCAGCAGTGTATTGGGGATAATCGATGCCTTCCCGATCCGCAAGACACCGATATTCCTCCGGGCCGGAGCAGGACTGGCACTCTATCAAAACAACCGCCCCGGGGGATCTAACGGCAGCGGCGGGTCATGGACTGCCGGTGCGGGCTACGAGATTTCCTTAACGAAGAATTTTGGGTTGGCGCCGGTTGTCGATTACGCAGCCGGCAGCCTCGGCGATGTTCGCAATGTCATTCCCGCGCAAACGGGACGGCGGTATTCAGTGGTTGAATTCAAAGCGGCAATCATATGGCACTTCGGAAAGCCCAAGTAGGGGGCGACAGGTAACGTTACGTATGGAAAAGGAGAGAGGTCTCAATATGCGCAATGCTGCGCTGGCGTTTTTTCTGGTTCTGATTCCGTGCTCGCTTCACGCCCAGGACAAAAAGAGTGATTGGAAGGCGCTATACGGTCTTCGTTCCGGTGAAAAGATCGAACTCGTTGAGACTGGCATGAAGAAACACGTCGGGACATTCTCTACCGTCACTGACGAAGCCATTCAGATGCACGAAGGATCAGACGAGATCGGCATTCCCAAAGAAAACGTCGCGCGCGTGACCGTGCTCGACAAGAGCCATCGGGGTCGCAACGCTCTTATCCTTGGAGCCGCGGGCGGCGGAGCGGGGGCTGCAATCGGCGCAGCCGCATCAAGATGCTCGAATTCGAATACTTCGTTCAATTTGTGTGGCATAGGGCGCGGCGTCGCGGTCGGTCTCGGCGGGCTCGTAGGTTTGGCGGGAGGCGCCGGGGTTGGCGCCGCCATACCCAGTCATCCTATGATTTATCGAGCCGAGCTCGCGAAACCGAATACGCGCCATTGAAACGCCGGCTTGAAACATGCGCTCACCAATGTCTTAGATCCTTGAAAATTAATAGGGGGATGCGCGAAAGCTGGCTTAGGACCAATTGGCTGGCGTTAGGGCCATCCTAGGACCAAAACGAAGGTTTTTCGAGTCCAATTCATGTCCCTGGGGAATTGGTACGGTGTCAAGGTACAACGCAATGTCACATTGCGTTACACCGAAGCAAAACAACAATTCGCCAGCCACACGTGAAAAAACTTTGCCCTTAGGCCGCGGTGACTGGAATGCGGCCACTCTTTCGGGCTCGCGACTTGTGGTGAATCACAATCTCGATGTCGCGATCCAAGGCGGTGAGAAACCTCATGAGCCGTTCAACCGAGAAACCTTGTAGTTGATACTTCAGCAGTGCCGAAACTTTTGGCTGGTTCACATTCAGGCGTCGGGCAGCGGCGACTTGCGATAATTGTTGGCGCCGGATGATGTCGTTGATCGCCACGGCAAGACGGACCTTCGTCTGCTTTTCCTCTGCATTGGGAAGCCCCAGGTCAGCAAATAAATTGCCGGAACTGGGAACGGCTCCCGTCTTATCTTTCGGCTTTGCCATGCCTCACCTCAAAATCGATCCTGGCTTCCTTCAGCCTTCGGCCTACCATTTCAACACCTCTTGTTGAGGTCCGTATCCCGCTCGGCGATTTCTTTTGGAAAGCGTGAAGCACATAAACAGCGCCTTCAAATCGGACTGTGTAGACCGCCCGGTACGTATCGCCGCGATGGTCTTCGAAGGCCATCACTAGCCAAGCGCAGATTTTTGTCATAGAACCAATCTGATTGAACCACTTCCGGCGACTCTTAATCAACTGCGCGGTGGCACCTGGCAGGTGTAGAATACCTGTCGGATGCTACCTAGAATTGGGTTTAGCAGGGTGTAGCCATGAGCGAACGATGGCGGAAGTTCCAACTGCTTGTAGTGCGCTTTATCGTTTGGCTTACGCAGTCTTGGCTATGGCGGAAGTTCACATTGCTTGCACTGCGCTTTATTGTTTGGCTTGACCCGTCTTTGGTGGACCGCAAAATAAGAGAGACTGCTAGAGCAGGGGCACTGAAATATGGCCGAAGCGAATTGGAAGATGAGCTAGCAGAGTGGCAGAAGAATTGCCTCGACAAAATGCTACATCCACAGGCTGACCCTCAGGGCTCACCCAAATCTGGCCATATAGGGTCAGCTGAAAACACGATGCCTCTACAACTGCAACTGCGCGAGAATTGCCTAAAAGACTGCTTGGACGAGCTTTCCAAAAGCTGGGGAGTAGCGTTTCAACAGAAGGGCGTGAAGCTGGAAACGGAATTTGAGCCTTCGATTCCTGCGTTTCGTTTTGACTATCAAAAGGTACAGCAAGCGGCCGCCAATCTTCTCAACAGTGCTCTCTACGAGGCTCTGCCTAGCGGCACCGTGACGCTGCGTTGCCTGTCGCGGCCCAACGGCGCGGAAGTGAGCTTGACCGGAGCGACGGAGCACGACCAAAAAGTCTTTGATAATTGCCCGACACCTCGTTCCCGCCCACGAAATTACCAGGAATCTCTTGCCGGAGGACTCACTATCGCCAAAAGCCTAATTCTTGCGCACAGAGGAAGAATCTGGGTTGAGCCATCGTCTTCGGGAAGCAAATTCGTGTTCTCGCTTCCAATGGATGCTTCCTGAGCGCAGCAGAATTACGAGCCGCGATCCGTGCAAGGCACGGCGAAGCCCTCAAGCTGCAATGCGACGACCCTGCGTCGTCAAATGCGTGGACAGCTTCGGAATCGAACACACCGCCAAAGTCGAAGCGGAATCACTGTTCGAAGCTGCTGTCCGTGGTCTTTACAAATTGGATTCGAGTTTCTGGACGGAAGAGGACGTGTTTGACCGAATGGATGTCACGGTGGAGGTTCACGAGGAGCCGACGACCCATACTGTTAAGGTCGAGAAATTGAAGCATTGGATTAAATCACACGGCAGGCATCCACGCGAGGAAGCGAAAAACAGGAATTGAGGAGGCTCTTGTTTGGAGCGAGGGACTGAGCGCCGTTGCACGCTTTAACTTGCGGCGCTATAGCACGGGGCGTTCAAAGTTTTGCGGCGTGATGTTCCGCAAGTTTATGGATTCACATAAACATTGCTGACAGACGCATCGATGGACGTGAACGGTCGAGGCGTGGTCGTGCAGTGCGGAACAACACGTCCCACGTCTATGATTTTGACAGTGTATGGCGCGGCCACTTCAGATTGGCTGTTCAACTGAAAAATGAATTGGTGATTAGGCCGATCCCATTTGATGCGCAAGGTGGAAACAGCATCGGGCTGCACGTAGCCGAGCACGCGGTAGTCGAGCGACGTCTGATTGCCACAGAACTGATCGTTACAGCGAGTGTAGAAACCAGCTACTGTGAGAGTGCCTCCGACATCTGTAGGCGTTCGTGATATGCCAATCACACCTACGACATCACCAATTTGGCTCGTCGGCGAACTTTCCGTGTTGAAGAAGTTCCCTCGGAACTCCACATCTGTCACGCTCAGAGACGGATTGCTTGCGCAACCAACGGCTTCTGCTCGGTTCACAACGGTGGTAAAAGACGCCTCCTTAATCGCATCGGGAACAGGGAACGCAAGACCAAAGGGGCCGCCACTCCCACCAAAATTATCAGCGGTCGAGGAGTAGGCTGTGAGCGCAAGGTGTAGGCGGCGACGCTCTTCTTCTCCAACTACCTGGGTGTTGCCTCCACCATATCAAGATCGAAAATTGCCACCCATTCCATTTCGAATGATCGATATTCCTCGACGCAAAATTGTCATAGAGAACTAATTGTGTGACGGCAGCTTTGGACAGAAGAGCGATCAAGAGCACGAGCGCTGATGCGAGAAGGAAAGATTTGAGTCTGGTGAACATAGGACGCCTCCGTCGTGTCGAATCTGTGGGTCACCGCACAGTCTGAAACTGGGACTTCGCTGCGCGGGGGAAGCGGGCTCAGCTGAGTTGGAGGGATAATACACGCCACGGGAGAATTGTCAAGGCACGCGCATGAACGCGCATGGGCATCAGCAGTTTCGGAACTTCAGCAGCGGGAAGCCTTAGACCGACGTTTTCGCCTGGGATGAACGGCTGGAGCGGGCGCGCTTGGCGATCGCAGCCTATTTTCGCTGCCCGAATTTGCCGACACGCGCACACCTGTCCAGCCTGCTGCAGAGGGCCTGGAAAATTCGGGTAGTAAACCAAAACGAAGCGACTGCGCCGCTCTCAACTGGAATCGGCGACGACCGGCAGGGACAAGGTGAGGAGGAGAAGGCGGCACAGATTGATAGCCGCGCGGACGGGATGTGAACCGCGATGCAGATAGCGCAGCCGGTAGAGTCGCTCCAGCGTGAGCGCTAGGCAGGTCAGCAGCCAGACGATGAGCAAGCTGCGCTCGTGGTGGTGGCGGATATGCTCCAGTCCATAACGATTCTTATAATAGCGTCGTTGAAGCCTTCATTT
>WNGD01003247.1_pt1 | contig 20800 bp, 18 predicted proteins | sample 5400671 | NCBI WGS metagenome assembly WNGD01 (sample SAMN13153369, study PRJNA577476) | soil metagenome | isolation source: 40 cm soil or saprolite under grassland replicate 2 | place: USA:California | collected 2016-06-15 | reverse complement strand
CCGATATACTCTTGAAACACCTGCGTGCGGGCTTTGCTCATTTCCCGCAAACTTGCGTAGCCTGGAAAAACGATTCGCTGATTTTCCGGCAACGGAGCAGCCCAAGCCTGTCGTCGCGTAACCGAGCGAATGCGGGCGGCCAAAGCTTTGTCATCCAACGGGGCGCCTCGCGGGTCGAAACGGGCGAACTTGCGGAATTGCATCGCGGTGCGCGTCATGACAAAACAGCGGCGGGTATATTTGTTGGCGGGATCATCGCTTGTCGATTTTGCACGCAGAAAGGGAACCCCATCCTTATACTTGAGCACGGTGGCGTTTTGAAACGCCAGGGTGTCGCGATCAAAACGAAAATCCGAAGCTCCTATGCTCGCGTGCATCGTGGTGACAGCAGCAACTGCACTGAGCCAGCAAACACCCGCTGATTTACCCCAAGTCCCAAACATCACATCAGGAGCGAGCTGAGGCGGTGACGGTTTTGCCTTCGGAAAAGACACCCAGTCGTCGAAATTTTTGATATCGCTTCTCCAGCAGTTCGGCAATTGGAACCCGGGAAACCTGCTGGAGAGCCCTGCGCAGCGCCCTGCCGACATTCGCAGCGACCGAATCATAGTCGCGGTGCGCACCGCCCTCCGGCTCGGGGACAATTTCGTCCACAACTTCGAGTTTCAACAAATCCTGCGCAGTCAGCTTGAGCGCCTCAGCTGCTTCGGCTGCATGTCGCCGATCTCTCCACAAAATTGCCGAACACGCTTCTGGACTGATCACTGAGTAATAAGCGTTCTCGAGAATCAACACATGATCTGCAACGCCAATCCCTAACGCTCCGCCAGATCCGCCCTCGCCGATCACTGCAGCGACGATCGGCGCGCGCAGCCTCATCATTTCACGAAGATTCACGGCAATTGCTTCTGAAATGTGACGCTCCTCCGATCCGACACCGGGAAAAGCGCCCGGCGTATCGATCAATGAGATCACTGGCATCCCAAATTTTTCGCCCAGTCGCATCAACCGCAGCGCCTTGCGGTAGCCTTCAGGATGGGCGCAGCCAAAATTCCGCATCACATTTTCCTTGGTGTTGCGTCCTTTCTGATGAGTGATGACGACGCAACGCTGGCCGTCGAGCAAGGCGAGACCACACGGCATTGCTCTGTCATCGGCAAACCGGCGATCGCCATGTAGTTCAACCCAATTCGTAAAACACCGGTCGACGTAATCCAGAGCGAACGGTCGTTGCGTATGTCGGGCGATTTGGACACGTTGCCAGGCTGTAAGATTGCCATAAACGCTGCGGCGCGTTTCCCGAAGCTTTGCCTCCAGATCCTTTATTGCGGGATCGAGATCGACGTCGTGCTTGTCGGAATGATTCTTCAAATCCTCCAATCGCCGATCCAGTTCAAAGATCGATCTTTCAAAATCCAGCGGTTGCCAGTCCATGGTGAGTGAAAAAGTTACAAGGTTAAAAAAGTTACAACGTTAGGCAACTCGCGTGAGTCTGTTCATGGTACCGGTTCAACGGTGTAACCTTTAACCTCTTACCTCAGTCCGTAATCGTGACAGGAGTGCGGTTGTTTACAAGGCTGCTTAGCTCCTCAACATCAGTGGCCGCCAAACCGAGGCCCACCGGCGGGGGTGGTTGCTCGAGATTCGGATGCGCAGCATCCGGCACCGAATACAAAGTGTAACCCGCAGCGCCAGCAAGCCGGATCCACCGGGTGCTGCCAAGATACTCTTTGCTGCCGATACCTACGCGTTTCCCGCCCTTCCAAGCCATTGTTTCGGCGACTTTTGCCGTGATCTTAGCCGGCTGTTTGGGCGGTAACTTTGCTTCACGCACGTGATATTGCTTGAAAAACGCGCCGTGATTGAGAAGCACAACCAGGTTCGCCTTTCGTTGAATCACGATCGCAAAGTCGGGGTGCGAAATCAGCAGATGTTCCCCAATATGCAACATCGTGCTGCTCATATTGTTCATGCGCATGATCAGCTCGGGTGTCGTTTTCAGCTTCCGCGAAATCTTCGCCAGCACGTCTCCGGGTTTCACGACGTAATCGGTTTTTTCCGGAGATGGATGGCGCGATAGCAAAATGTCGACGTTCACTTCCCCGAGCAGATCCCGCGCTTCCTCGAGATGCTTTCCGGACGGATATTTTTGGATGAACGCGACGAGCGCATCGCGAGCTTCGGACAGTTTTCCGTCCTGTCGCAGCTGGACTGCGGCCTGAAATTCCGGGAGGCTAATGTCCGGCTGAGGTGGCGGAGTAACTTCCCCCCGTTGCTCCTTTTTCAGTGCGATTTCTTCTTTGACGAAGGTGTTGTAACCGAACCAGGCGGCGCCGCCGAAGATGATCAGTGCCAGCAGTAATACGAAGAGCCACCTCATGATCTCATTCTCACGCTGTCATGTTGAGCGAAGCGAAACATCTCGGATCATTGCGTTTGCAGTGTTGGACAAAGGCGCTCTTGGGAATAAATAATCTGAGATTCTTCGCTTCGCTCAGAATGACAACGACCGCTGGCAAGGAGTCTCCGCTGCTGCTGGTGACTCAGCAAGCGCGGTCGAGGGAAAGCCTCAGCTTTGCTCAGCCTCACTTCCGGGAAAGAACCGATGCCACAGTCGTCCGATCGTAGGTTCTTCCTGATTGCTCCAAGTAAAGTGGCAATCCTGGCAGTAAAACTCCTTGGGAATAATTTTCAGGGCGCAAAGCACACCGACGAGTGCTGGAGTCATGAATTTTCGGGTCATCTGTGGGTACTCGATATTTGAAGAGCCGCATTGCGGACAACGAATAAGAGCGGCCGAGATGTCCGGATCAGTGGCTTCCCACTCGATCATGAGCTCCTGGGCCCTTTCGAAGTCGCTGTCTTCCACCATTACCTTCGCATTCGCCTGGGGACGCGACATAAAACCGACCTGTTGCAGCGGCGCCTCATTGTGAACATCGGCGTTAATCCCAGTATCATGGAAACGTCGTTTCAGCTGCCGCGCTTTGGTCGGCTCGTTGAACGTCGCAATAGTCACCATAAATTTCTTGCATGCGCAGCAGCGCGCATCGTGTGATCAAACATCAAATCATTGCCGTGTGCAAGATTTTGGCGTGTGACGCAGACAATCCTGTCTGTCCTCCAGTCTTTGCAGGCACGATTGCCTGCATCACGTTCCTGGAGGAAACCATTTGTAGAGCATTAAATACACAAACACGCCTGTGACGGAGACGTATAGCCAGATTGGGATCGTCCAACGCGCGATCCGCTTGTGGCGATCCCATCGGCGACGAAAAACCTGAACCAGGGTCACAATCACCAGAGGCAACGTGACAAAGGCCAGCAGAACGTGCGAAGCCAGTATAGGGAAGTAAACGGCGGCGATCCAACCTGTGTATCCCGAAGATTTTTCACCGACCCGGGCGTGATAGACGATGTAGCCAACCAAAAAACAGGCCGATGAGATCACGGCCGTGATCATGCACATCATGTGGCGTCGCCATGCGCCATGCCGGATGAAGTACCAGCCCATTGAAATGAAGATGGTGCTCACCAGATTAAATGACGCGTTAAGAGCAGGTAAATCGGAGATCGACATGGTTAAAAAAGGTTACATCGTTACATGGTTACATCGGGACAGGCGATGAAACGATCAAGATTGTAACTTTTGTAACGGTTGTAACGTTGTAACCGTCGAATAATTCATGCCGTCCGTCATTGAACCACCGCGGGTTCGGCCTTCCACATACTATCGGAAACGCACGTGGTGGCGCCGAATCGCTCTGGGCATGATGCGTCTGGCGATTCTCGCCGCAATGGTTGGGGCTATCGGCGGCGGCTATTATCTGGCGCGACGCGGATTTGGGCGCGAATGGCGCTACCGCGTCGTGGAGGAGTTACACAAGCGCGGCGTCGAAGCTGACATAGGTCGCCTGACGTTGGATCCATTTCGTGGTTTGATCGCGAGAAATGTAAGAATATTCGACTATAAAAATCGCGAAAACACGCTTGCTCGTATTAGCGAGGTCTCGCTCGATATCAATTACGCTGCGCTGATTCATCGTCAGCCGTTTCTCAACGCTCTGGATGTGCGCGATGCGCAAATCACGCTTCCGCTCAAGACGGAGGGAGGAAAAGCCGATAAAGCGCAACTTACCAACTTCCGCGCGCACGTTTATTTTCCGCCGGAACAAATTTATGTCAGTCAGGCCGAGGCAATCTTTTGTGGAATTCGGATTTCTGCGACCGGGCAATTGATCAAGCGCGAGAATTACCAGCCGTCACCGGCGATTTCGCCAGAAGAATGGCAAAGACGGTTATCGATTGCGCAGCGCGTATTGAACGAATTGGAAAAATTCAGCTTCCCGGCTGCGCTTCCCTCGTTGCAAGTGAAGTTCACCGGAGACGTCGCAGAAATCGAAAAAGCGCACGTAGAGGCGACGCTGCGCGGCGACCGATTGCAACGCGGCAGCTACGAAATGAGAGACTTGTCCGCTGCTGGCGAATGGAATGAGCAGCACTTGAACATCGCACATTGCGAGTGGAGCGACGGCAAGGGCAATTTTGCGGGGCGCGCTGATTGGCACCGCGAAACCAACGTCGCCAATTTCCAACTGCGCAGCAGCCTGGATTTGAAAGCCTTTCTTGATGCTTTCGGGCTGGGCGAACCACTCACCGGCATCGAGTTTCACTCGCCGCCTCTGGTCGAAATCTCCGGCTCGGTAGATTTCGGATCTAATCGATTTCGGCCAGATCTGATCGGGCACGCCGCCTTTAGGCAGTTCAGTTATAATAAGGTACCGTTCTCCGATCTTGCTGCCGATTTCTCCTGGGACGGCGAGCGCACGTTCATCCGGGACCTGCGTGTGCGCCATCAAACAGGACAGCTGAGAGCTGATCTCTTCAATGCGCCGGCCGATTTTCGCCTGAACGTAGAGAGTACAGTATCTCCAGACGCACTTCGTGCAGTTGTGCCGCGGGAGCTGAATGAATTTCTCCGTGACTGGGAATGGCAACGTTCGCCCGCGATCCGCCTCGCAATCCGTGGCAAGGATCGCAATCCGGAGAGTTGGCAGGGCGATGGGACCGTCGTTTTGGGGCGCAGCCGCTTCCGCGGCACATGGATGAACAGCGCCAACACCAGAATTCATTTCGCCGACGGCGCGCTCACTTGCGATGACCTTCACGTCACACGCGACGAAGGCGTCGGCTCGGGCAGTTTCACCTACGATTTTAGAAAACACGAGGTGCGCGTTTCAAACATCCGAAGCTCGTTGAATCCAGCCGAGGCAATTTTTTGGATTGACCCAAAGATCTCGAAGACTGTGGCGCCATACAAATTTCGCCGTCCGCCCAACGTCACTGCCAATGGCGTTTACCAATTTCGCGGCGGCAAGAACACGCGTCTGGACATCAAGGTGGATGGGACCAACGGAATGGACTACGTCTTTCTAGGGAAAACGTTGCCTTTCGACCATATCTCGGCTCGATTGCTCTTCACCCACGACCGGTTGCAAATTGCCGATTTTCGCGGCGACATTTTTTCGGGTACGCTGCGCGGAAACGCCGATATTTCCCTGGCGAAAAACAATCCGCGTTATCACGCTAGCCTCGCCGTGACAGACGTCGACTTTCCGCATCTGACGAATCTTTATTTCAACTACTATCACTACCGCACCGTGCGCGGGCAGTTGAGTGGAGCATACGATTTTGACGGCTTCGGCACCGACGCGCGCAAGATGCACGGCACTGGAAAAGTCGGAGTCACCAACGGAGACGTATTCGCGATTCCTGTTTTGGGTCCGATTTCAGAAATCCTCACTCATATCGTACCGGGTGTTGGCTACAGCATTGCCCGGGACGCCGGGGCGAAATTTACGATGAGGGACGGAATTATTCATACTGAGGATTTCAATGTGTCGGGACAACTTTTCAGCATTGTGGGTCACGGCGACATTCACTTTCTGGACGATAAAATCAATCTTGACGTGCGCATCAGCGCAAAGGGCCCTGGCATCGTACTCACGCCGGTTTACAAACTCTTCGAATACAAAGCCGAAGGGAGTCTCAAGAAGCCGGATTGGCATCCGAAGATCTTTTAGATCTCTTGTCAATTCTGAGCGAAGCGAAAAATCTCAGATCGTCGTGTTTCAAGCCGTCTCGCGACCACAACTCAGAGATGTTTCGCTCCGCTCAACATGACAACAAACGCGCGCGGCGGCAGCCTGACCAATCACTGATCACCGTTCACCGATCACCGCTTCTTCTGGGCGCACACATGTCCATCCGGGGCGGTGTGAGCATGGCGATTGAGCGGGCGCGTTCAATCGACTGCACTGCCGTGCAAATGTTCGTAAAGAACAACATGCAATGGTTTGCCCGCCCGCTGAGGCGGGAGGAAATCCGCGCTTTCCTCGATCACGTCCAGCGGGGAGAGCTGTTGTCGATCTTTGCGCACGCTAATTATCTAATCAATCTTGCTGCGACCAATCCGCGATTTCACGCGAATTCGATTCGCGCTCTGTCAGAGGAACTTACTCGCGCGGATCAGCTCGAATTGCCGTTTCTGGTGTTGCATCCGGGCGCACACCTCGGCGCAGGCGAAGAAGCTGGGCTCGAAAGAGTCGTTCAATCAATTGACCGCGTGCTTGCTGGTCTTCCAAAAATCAAGACGAGGATTTCACTCGAGACAACTGCGGGCCAGGGGTCATGCCTGGGAAACAAATTCGAGCAATTTGCCTACATCATCAGCCGCGTGCGCGAGCCCGAGCGATTGTGTGTTTGCCTCGACACCGCCCATATTTTCGCAGCGGGTTACGACATCCGTAGCGAATCTTTACTGCGAAAGACCTTGCGCGAATTCGATCGGGCGATCGGGCGGGATCGTCTCGTCGCCATTCACCTCAACGATTCCAAAACCGCCCGTGGTTCGCGAGTGGATCGACACGAACACATTGGCAAAGGCCGAATTGGTCTGGACGCTTTCCGCTTCATTATGCGTCATGGCCGTTTCCGTAAGATCCCGAAAGTGCTTGAAACACCGAAGGGGAAAGACTTGCGTGAAGACGTGGTGAATCTCACGACGTTACGAACCCTCGTGAATAAATGAACGTGATTTATTACACGCGTTACATCGTTACAACCGGATCACCTTTGTAACCCTTGTAACTTTTTAACGAGTTAACCTGGCGAAGCCGCTACTTGATCAGCCGGATCGCCAGTGGATAGCGATAGAACTTCCCCTCGCTTGCCTGGATGGAAGCAATGATCACCAGTACGAGATTTAGAATGTGCAGGATGCCTAGGATCACAAAACCGATCAGCACCAGACATAGAACGCCAGCGATCACGTTATAGATCAACATCGATATCTGGAAATTGAGCGATTCCTTTCCGTGCTCGTCGATTTCCGGCGAATCGTTGCGTTTGGCCAGCCAGACAATCAAGGGACCAAGAATATGACCAGCCCACGGCACGAAAAATCCCGCTAATGCGGTGGCGTGGCAAAGCACGTTCCAGGTCCGAACGTCAGGAGAAGATGTTGATATTTCCATGTTTTAATCTTTCGCTTGCGTGCACAACGACTGCCCGCTGACCGCGAGAAGAGCAAGAAAAAAGATCAGATCATGCTTCTTTTACGCGCTCGATTTGCGCGCCGAGTTCGCCCAATTTTTCATCGAGATGTTCGTAGCCGCGGTCGATGTGATAGACGCGGCTCACTTCGGTAATTCCGTCCGCCTTCAATCCCGCAAGCACCAGCGCGGCCGACGCGCGTAAGTCGCTCGCCATCACAGGAGCGCCAAAGAGATGATCGACGCCCTGGATCACCGCAGTCGCGCCTTCAAGATCGACATGTGCGCCCATCCGCTTTAATTCAGCGACATGCATGTAGCGCTGCGGAAAAATGTTCTCTGTGATGACACTAATGCCGTCTGTCGTCGAGAGTAGCGCGCACATTTGCGCCTGCATGTCGGAAGGAAAACCTGGATACGGCTCCGTCGTTAGCTCCAGCGCACTGGCATCTCCATTCGGCAAGATCGAAATCGCATCATCTTTGACGTCGATTGGAAGGCCGCATCGCGCCAGCGCGTCGGTGACCGCGCGAACATGCTCTGGATTTACGCGCTTGACGGTTACTTCCTTACCGGCAATTGCGCCCGCCACCAGAAATGTTCCCGCTTCGATCCGATCGGGAATGATGTCGTGCTCGACGCCGTGCAATTCTTCCACCCCTTCGATGATCAAACGGCGCGTGCCTGCGCCTTCGATTTTGGCGCCCATTTTGTTTAAGAAATTCGCAAGATCGACAACTTCCGGTTCCTGCGCTGCGCCTTCGATCACGGTTGTTCCCTCCGCCAGCACGGCCGCCATCATGACGTTGTCGGTGCCGAGAACAGTGGGCCCAAATTTCCCGCGTAAGTTAATCACCGCGCCGCGCAATTTTGGGGCAAAAACTTTTATATTGCCGCCTTCCACGCGCACGGCGGCACCCAGCGCCTCGAATCCTTTCAGATGCAAATCGATTGGCCGATCGCCAATCACGCATCCGCCCGGCATCGATACGGTCGCTTCTTTACAACGGCCGAGCAGCGGCCCGAGCACGCAAACCGAAGCGCGCATTTTGCGCACGACATCGTAAGGCGCGACCGATTGCACGTTCTCGGCCGCCACTGTGACTGTTCCGCTGGCGCGTTCCACTTGCGCGCCGAGATGGATCAAAATTTGCAGCATGTAATGCGTGTCGCTTAGGTCGGGCACGCGATGAACGATGCACGGTTCGCGAGTGAGCAATGTGGCGGCCAGGATCGGCAGCGAAGAGTTTTTCGAGCCGCTGACTTTGATAGAACCAGAAAGCGGATGGCCGCCGTGAATGAGGATCTTATCCATACCTGGCAAAAAGGAACCGTGTCAGACCTGAATAATCGGTTTTCGAATAAATGTCGCGGTAATTTTTTTCCGCCAGGGCCGAAAGAAGCGCCTCGCTCTGGTCGAGTCCGATTTCCAAGGCCAGCATTCCACCGGGCCGGAGCCGAGATGGCGCCTGCGCAATCAGTTCGCGCACCAGCTCATCGCCTCGCGCGCTGGCGAAAAGCGCCACCGCCGGATCATGTAAAACTTCGCGGGAAAGAGTGCGGCGCTCTTGTGTTGAGATGTAAGGAAGATTCGCGACAATCAAATCGAAAGGTCCCTCCACATTTTCAAGGAGATTGCTTTTCACAAAGCGAACCCGACCCAGCAAGTTTAGCCTGGCCGCATTCTCATGCGCAAGCGCAAGCGCATCGTCCGAAATGTCGACGGCGAGAACCTCCGCCTCGAGAAATTTCGCAGCCAGACTGAGAGCGATCACACCGCTACCGGTCCCGACATCCAGAATTTCGGATTTCGGATTTCGGATTTCGGATTTTAAGAACTCAACGAGTTCTTCCGTTTCCGGCCGGGGCACCATCGCGCGTTTGTCGCAAAGAAAAACGTGGCCGCAAAATTCGACCGTGCCGAGTAGATGCTGAAGCGGCTCGCCTTCGCTGCGACGCTTCACTAGATCGCGCAAGGGCGCGAGGTCCGATTCAGTCAGCACACGCTCGAATTCCAGGTACAGCTCGATCCGTTTCCGTCCCAGCACATGCGCTAGCAAGTGTTCGGCATTCAAGCGCGGGCTTTCGACGTTATGCTTCTTGAAATACGCGGTCGTCGCCTGCAGCACTTCGAGAACGGTCATGTAGCAAGTTACAGGCAGATCGCGCCCGTTATGCGACGACCGCTGATTCCCTCAAACGTTCGGCCAAATCGGCGGCTTGCAGCGCGCTGATCAATTCACCAAGATCGCCGTCCATCACTCGGTCCAAATTGTAAACCGTCAGGCCAATGCGATGATCGGTCACCCGGTTTTGCGCAAAATTGTAGGTGCGAATTTTTTCTTCGCGTCCACCGGTGCCGATCTGTCCTCGGCGTTGGGCGCTGTATTTCTCCGCTTCTTCGCGCTGCTTTCGCTCAAGCAAACGCGCTCGCAAGATCGATAGTGCTCTTTCCTTGTTTTTGATTTGGCTGCGGCCGTCCTGACAACGCACGATCATGCCTGTCGGAATGTGCAGAACCTGAACGGCCGAGTCGGTTGTGTTCACGCCTTGGCCGCCAGGACCCCCCGCGCGCGAGACTTCGATTCGCAGATCTTCCGGCTTTAATTCAACATCGACATCTTCCGCCTCCGGCAAGACGGCCACCGTGGCAGTTGATGTATGGATACGGCCTTGCGCTTCTGTCGCAGGGACGCGTTGCACACGGTGAACACCGCTTTCGTAACGCAATTTTCGAAAAACAGATTCGCCCGAAACGCGGAAGATCGCTTCCTTAAATCCGCCGAGCTCTGACGGACTCGACTCGAGGTCCTCGGTTTTCAGGCCTCCAGATTCCGCGTAGCGATGATACATACGGTAAAGATCGGAAGCGAAAATGGCGGCTTCGCTTCCGCCCGTTCCGGCACGTATTTCCACGATGGCGTCGCGTTCTTCGTTTTCATCTGGTGGCAGAAAGGCGATCTGAACATCCCGTTCAAGATCGGCTACTCGCTTTTCGAGCTCCGGAATCTCGTCGTCAGCCATGGCGGCGATCTCGACATCGCGCGACATCGCCAGCTCGCGGTTGTCGTCCAGTTGCTTGCGTGCGCCTTCGAGTTGATCCCACCTCGCCAGCAGTTGCTTGATATTCGCGTGCTCGCGCATGATCTCGCTCGCACGCTGGCGATTGGAAAAAAGCGCTGGGTCGGCAATATCGCGCTCCAGTCGTTCGAAGCGTTTGCGTTTGAGTTGAATAAGGGAGTTCAAGTCCATAAGAGTTGTAGTGGCGGCTGTGTCAGCCGCTCGACAAGGCGCTTGGCACAAGCGCCCCTACAACAAGCTAAGCTTTTTTCTCAGCTCGCGCGGCTTTGGTGCTACCGTAACGGCGCGCAAATTTTTCAACGCGCCCGGCGGTATCCACGAACTTTTGTTCGCCGGTGAAAAATGGATGACAAGCGGCGCAAATACCGATCTTAATATCGCGACGAGTGGAGCGGGTGTGATACACCGCGCCGCATGCGCAAACAATATCGGTCTCGTAATATTCTGGATGGATGCCGGCTTTCATCTTGAAAGAGGAGCGCGGAATGTAATCGCGCGAAGCCGCGCGCGCAAGGTATGAAATCCCCCGACCCATTGCTCGATAGCTGGCAGCAAACGCTGCGCCGCACAAAAGATGGCCCAGCCATTCTCAATACGTACGGCGAGATCCTCCGGAAAATTTCCGACATAGAAGAACGCGCCCGCGAGTTCGAGTCCAATCTTGAGAAGTTTACCCCGGGCAGTGTTATCGCTGTTCAGATCGGAAACCACGAGGACTGGCCCTCGATCTTGATCGCTTGTCTGCGCAGGCAGCTGGTTGTTCTCCCGCTGGAACAATCGATCAACGATCAACAACGCGACGCTGCCTTGAGACTCTGCAAAGCCAGAGCTGTAGTGTCCGATGTCCCCGATGGAAATTCTCTGGAGATTTTTCGGCTGAGGACGTCCGGCGCTGCGGCAGATTGGCCGGAGCCACAGCCGTCGCTCTTGAAGCTCACTTCCGGCACAACGGCCGCGCCGCGTGCAATTAGGTTTCGCAGTCACCAGCTACTGGCCGATTGCAATCAGATTTGCGATACGATGGGAATTAGCGATGCCGATCTGAATTTTGGCGTGATCCCGATCTCGCACTCCTATGGCTTCAGCAATCTGCTGACGCCACTCATCGCGCGCGGTGTACCGATGGTCGTGAGCCGCGACAGAACGCCGCGTGCGATCCTCTCCGATCTTATCCGCAGCAACGCTACAGTCTTTCCAGGGATGCCTGTTTTCTATCAGGCATTCTGCGAAATGGAACAGGTTCCTGTGCTGCCAAAGCTGCGGCTCTGCATTTCTGCGGGCGCACCACTCCCGCGTGCAGTCGCTAAGAAATTCCGCGATAAGTTTAACGTGAGGATCCACTCGTTTTACGGCTCCTCGGAATGCGGCGGAATTTGCTACGATCGCGAAACAACAAATGAAGAGGAAGGCTTTGTCGGGCAACCAATGAAGGGCGTTGGCATTGAACTGCTCGACCCAAACGCGGCGGCGAGCCAAATCCAAGTGCGCAGCGCCGCCGTTGCCGATGGCTATTTTCCAGAATCGGACGAGGAAAAGCTGAGTGATGGAATTTTTGTGCCCGACGATCTGTTGGCGCGAGACGATTCGGGATTTAAGATCGTGGGCCGGATTTCGGACCTGATTAACGTCGCAGGAAAAAAGGTGAATCCGGTGGAAGTAGAAGCGCATTTGCTGCGCTTTACAAGGGTGCGACAGGCAGTGGTGTTCGGTCGTCCCGCAGGCACGGGATTGCGCAATGAAGAAGTGGCGGCATGTGTGGTCGTATCGCCGCACGTAACCGAAGGTGATCTCCTGCGATTTTGCCGGGCTGCGTTAAGTGCCTGGCAAGTGCCGAAGCGGATTTTTGTCGTGGACGCAATTCCGGTGAACGAGCGGGGGAAAATCAGCCGGCGCGACCTCGCGCGTCGGTTCTCAACGCCGGGCGCGAGTTCCCCGTTGCGAAGATTGGGTTCTTGATAAAGCCTTCACATGGGATTTGCTTACTACCACAGACGAACGCTATGCCGAAATCACGCGGCCAACCCAAGTCAATAGAAGCTCAAATGGAATCTTCAAATAGCGAAGAGCGAGAGCAAACCGACAGCCCACCTGTTCCGCAAGAGGAGGAACCTATGCTGGAAGCTGGTGCGAATGTCGAGAGCGTCCAGTCCGAGGAGTGGTGGAGCGCGTCGGAACCAGCCCCGGATGGGTCCCCACCTGTGACCGAGGCTACGGATACAGAAGTGATTCCTCGAAAGGAGCCGGGCACGGCTGATGTTTATTTTTGCGGTCACACGAGTCTGTTTCCGTTGAGCCGCGCGCTGCGAGCAATAGCACAAGAGAGACTCACCGGCTTACTGCGATCATTTTGGGAACGGGAGCCGATCGAGCTTCTGGCGAGGGACGGCGAAATCGTTTTTGTCACAACGCGGGATCCGGTTCTTTATTGTTCTGACACACCGCCGACTCTCGCCGATGTCGACCCGGTACTTGTCGACAGGGCGCGCAATCAACAAAAGGAAACAGGAACTCCTTTCTTCCTCGCGCTTGCCCGGGAGGAATCGATTGCTCTCGACGCCGCCACGGAACTGATGCGGCATTATGGGCAAAAGCTTTTCTCCGAGATTTGGACTGCGCCGCGCGCGTGGATCATGTTTGAAAAGAATGCCGATTTGTTAAGTGGGGTCGCAGATATTTCTGGAGACCCAAACGTGAGGGACTGGGCACTGGAAACCTTGCGTCTTGTTCAGCATCCCGACCAACCCGCAACCTTCGACCCAGCGTCGATTCCTGCTTATACGAAAGACGGTTTCGAGCGGGTCCAGAAGTTGAAGCTGACCTCAGACGAGGCCCAATTCGCGTCGCAATTCAATGGTGCGCGTTCCGTGCAGCAAATTGCCAAAAATCTAAGGCTCGACTTGAAATCTGCCCGGCCACTGTTGTTCCGGTTTCTCGCGCTTGAAATAGTGGAATGCTGGCCCGGCAGCACGGCGGCAAAACCACAGCAACAGAGCTTCTTTCAGCGTCTTCGCGGCTTGGGCCGGCGCGACCGGTAACTTAATCCCGAATGCCTTCGGGGAGCGGTCGCTCATGAAGAGAAAAATCCTGGTCGTCGATATTGGCGGCACACGTGTAAAACTGCTGATGTCGCCCCGTGACGAGCGCGAATTTCCATCAGGGCCGCGAATGGAGCCGGAACAGTTCGTGGCGAGCTTCAAGCAGAATGTGCGCGGTTGGAAATTCGACCGGGCGTCCATCGGTTTTCCCACGCTGGTGCGCAACGGACGAATCACAAGAGATCCGAAGCATTTGGGCAAGGGGTGGATCGATTTCAATTTTTCCAGAGCGCTTAGAATGCCGGTGCGCCTGATTAATGACGCAGCTATGCAAGCGCTCGGCAGTTACCGTGGCGGTGGACGCATGCTCTTTCTGGGACTCGGAACCGGATTGGGCTCAGCTCTGGGCTGGGACAAGACCCTGATGCCGCTTGAGCTCGGCGACCTGCCATATCCAGATGGCCACATCATTGAAAATTATCTCGGCATTCCAGGCTTGGAGTTCATGGGCGAGAAAAAATGGAAACGAGAAGTTACTTACGCAGTCACACAATTAAGAAAGTCGTTCATCGCGGATTATGTGGTCCTCGGCGGCGGTCTTGTGCACCGGTTCCGTCGATTACCAAAGGGAACTGAGCGTGGGCGAAATGAAAACGCATTCCTCGGTGGAATCCGTTTATGGGAAACCAAAAGAAATTCGCGCGACCTGAAGTGGCGGGTGCTGTAAACACGAATTCTGTCAGAAGTCGGCGACACATCGGAACATTGGACTTAGACGCCCGCGTGTCTTAAGCATCGGGGTTGCACGACGACCATAGTCCGACGGGCAGCAAGCGTCTGAAGCGACAGTGTCGGTTGTGCTAAACGAACGCCGAATGTACACGACGATTCGAATTGCGGTCCCGACGGTCACGACAGGACCGGCGCTGTTTTTACTTTTGGCCGGTTGTAGTCCAAAAAAGGAAATCGAGCGGCCGGCCGATGAGGTCATCGAGCAGACCTACAAGGTGAACGCCGACGCCACTCTGCGCATTACGAACCCACGGGGATCGGTCGCCATTCGTGGCGAAGATACACCGGAGGTGCGGATGCGAGCGGTCAAGTCCGTCTCTAGCGCCGCTCAACTGAAGGACATCACTGTGGATGTGACGGCGGAACCTGCCGATATCCTAATCAAGACCGCGTTCCTGAGGCAAAAGAAAATGCCGCTCTTCGCCGGCAAGAGTGCGGTCAACTATAATTTTTCGGTCCCGCGTAAGATCAGGATCCCCCGGGTGGATGTCGATGACGGCAACGTGTCGGTCGAGGGAATCCAGAATACAGACCTGCGGGCGAACGTGGTGAACGGTCAGCTCGAGATTCGAAACAGCTGCGGCAATCTCAAAGTGTCGGTTGCAAACGGTGAGCTCGATCTCACCTATGGCCGCTGTGAAGGACCGTACTTCTCGGCTGACGCCCAGATCTTGAACGGGAACGCGCGTCTTTCCATTGCGCGCGGCGCCGCGTTGCGCGTCCACTGCGAAACGGTAAATGGAAAAATCACGAACAACCTCGACCCGACGGTCGAACTCAATGAGCAGTCTTCCCGCAAGATAGACCTTTCCCTCGGTACCGGCAGGCGTTCTGACCTTACAGTGCGGGCAACATCGGGCGACATTACGGTCGTCGCGGCGGAACCTGGCGGATAAGGCGCACGCTTATTTGCTTTGGGCTATATACTCGTCGCTGCTTTACGGTGATTTCACGCAGCGGAAGCCAAGGTGGTTCGTGCCGGTGTTGACCTCGCCTTTGCCACGCGTGCCTACGATGTAGCGTGAGCAATATTGTTCGTTACAAAGAAATGATCCCCCGCGATGCACGCGTTTTTTCTCGTTAGGCTCAGCCGGATCAAAGGGTGAATCCGGGCCTTGCGGGTTCTGTGCCACGCCGCCTTTGTCGGCCAGCGCCTTGTAGTAGTCAGGACGATACCAGTCGCTGCACCATTCCCAGATGTTGCCCGCCATGTCGTAAAGTCTGTAACCGTTCGGCGGAAACGATTTTACCGGCGCAATGCCTGCGTAACCGTCTTCGCCTGCATCTTTCACTGGAAATTTTCCCTGCCACGTATTCGCCATCCATTTCCCGCCGGGCCGAAATTCATCGCCCCATACGTACATTTTCCCCGACAAACCCCCGCGCGCGGCAAATTCAAACTCAGCTTCCGTGGGCAAACGTTTACCGGCCCATTTTGCGTACGCTTCCGCGTCCGGATACGCGATCTGCAGCACCGGGTAATTTTCCTTGCCTTTAATATCGCTTTGCGGCCCGAGCGGATGACGCCAGTTAGCGTCTTTCACGTAGCTCCACCACTGATAATGATCGGTCAGCGGGACATCGCGATCGGTCGGGGCGAAAACGACTCCGCCTGCTACAAGATTTTCAGCAGGCGCAGTTGGAAATTCTTCCTTGGTTGGCGTGCGTTCCGCGATCGTGACGTAGCCAGTCGCCTTAACAAACTTCTCGAACTGCCCATTTGTCACCGGAGTTGCATCCATCCAGAAACCACCTACGCGAACGCGATGAATCGGACCCGCGTCGTTCGACGCCATCGGCATTTCATCCATGCCATGGCCATTCGTCGAGGCACCCATCGAGAACTCACCGCCCGGAACCCAGACCATTCCTTGTGGCGCTTTGCCCGGCGCATTCGGCTTGTTAGACACTGTCGGCGCAAATGGGGAACTACCCTCCTGCGCGTCAAGCCATTGTGCCAGAGCCGAGCTGAAACTGACGACTGCAATAAGATTTAAAATGACTCGCCTCACTTCAGTCTTCGATCGTTGCTGCTATGTCTTCTGCTCCTACGTCGGCACCTTCATCTGCTGAAAACGCATACGGTTGCGTTCTTGGCATGTGCCCTTCCGCCACTTTTTGTCCGTCCACATAGAGCGCGCACTTACCGCCTGCGCCAGGTTTTGGGGCGTCAACTATGAACTCGTATTTGATCTCGTGCTTGCCCGGCGACAGAGCCGTCTGCCCGCCGATGTTCGTCCTTTCGATTCCAAAATAATTGTATTCGTGATGGACTTTTCCATCCTTCATGTAAAGCACCCACCCGCCGAACGCGCCGGCCTGGGCAATGATCACACCATTTGTATTGGCGTCCTTCAATTCTACGGGCGCTGTAATCGTATAGGAGCGGTTCTTGACGTTAATAAACGCGTTTTCCGCCATACCGGTCATCCCCGGATAAACCGTCAGCGAGGTCCGATTACCCATCAGGTCGGGTCGCCCGGCAATGGACGCATCAAAGCGTTCTGATCTGCGGTCATCGATAGGCAGCACGTGGTTCTTGATTGCCTCCTTGGTGAAGAGGTCCTGAAGCTCTTTCAGTTTCCCGGGATTTTGCGTGGCGAGATCGTGGGCCTGGCTGAAGTCCTCGGCTACATGGTAAAGTTCCCAAGTATCCTTGGAGAGCGGCGGAAGCGGCACCATCAGCCAGGGAATCGAATGGCGCGTGCACGCCACCCAGCCATCATGATAGATGCCACGATTGCCAAACATCTCGAAATACTGAGTAGTATGCGTCTCCTTTGCTGTGGAATTGTCGAATGTGTAAACCATTGACGTTCCATCGAAAGGCCTTTGCGCCGTTCCGTTGACGCTCTTGGGAAACGGCAAGCCGACTGCTTCCAACACAGTAGGCGCGATATCAGTAACGTGAGTGAACTGGGAGCGAACTTCCCCCTTGGCTTTAACTCGCGCCGGCCAATGGATCACCACACCGTTCGTGGTCCCGCCATAATGCGACGCGATCTGCTTGGTCCACTGAAATGGCGTATCGCCAGCCCAAGCCCAGCCAATGGCATAATGCGGAAAGGTCGTTGGGTCGCCCCAATTATCCAGGTGAGGCATATTAATCGCTGCAGTGTTGATGATACCATTCAGAGCCATCATCTCGTTATAGGCGCCTTCGGGCCCACCCTCCGCGCTCGTTCCGTTGTCGCCGACAATGTAAATGAACAATGTGTTATCGAGTATGCCCATCTCTTGTAACGCGTCCACCAGACGCCCGACTTGTTCATCAGTGTGCTCGGCAAATCCGGCGAAGGTTTCCATTTGCCGGGTTTCCAGTTTTTTCTGATCTGGCGTTTGCGAATCCCACGAAGGAATTTCCTTTGGCCGCTTGGTTAACTCGGCGGTCGCTGGGATAACACCCATCTGCTTTTGGCGCGCATAGACCGTCTCCCGCAGCGCGTCCCAACCCTGATCGAACTGCCCTTTGTAACGATCGATATATTCCTTCGGCACATGGTGCGGGGCATGAAGTGCGCCGGTGGCGAAGTAAACGAAGAAAGGCTTGTCTGGTGTTAACGAGTGTTGCGCCTGCATCCAGGCGATCGCCTGGTTCGTCATATCAACGGTAAAATGATAACCGGGCTTGTGCGGCGGCTCCACTCGGATGGTTCCATCAAAAATGGCTGGAGCCCACTGATTGGTCTCGCCACCGATGAAACCGTAAAACTTGTCGAAGCCAGAATGAGTGGGCCAACGATCAAGCGGTCCGGAAACGGAGACCTCCCACGGCGGCGTTTCGTGATACTTGCCGAATGCCGCGGTGCTATATCCATTTAGTCGTAACATTTCCGCCAATGGCGCGACACTCTGCGGCCGGATACCTGTATTGCCGGGAAACGCAGTGGCAAGTTCCATGATAGCGCCAGCGTTGTTCACGTGATGATTGCGTCCCGTTAGCAATGCAGTGCGCGTCGGCGAACAGAGCGCAGTCGTATGAAAATCGTTATAGCGCAGGCCAGCTGCCGCCAGCTTGTCCAGCGTCTGCATCTTACACGGGCCGCCAAAGGCGCTCGGTTGTCCGAAGCCGATGTCGTCGAGCAAAACGACGACGACGTTCGGCGCTCCTTTTGGGGCTTTAACTTCAAACCGCGGCGGCGCTTTGGCATTACGAGCGTCAAGTTCCGTGATGGTTGGCGGCAGAGGCTCGGGGACCGGGAGCACGGTCCGATTAATCTGTTGCGCCGTCAGCGACAACGGCAGCAAGCCCGACGCAACTACCAGCAAATGAATCACTGGCGAATTCTTCCTTACGATTTCTGATTTCATTGTGGTTGGATTGTCCTTTGCAGTTTCACTTACTCTCTCAAAATGCCCGACCATGGTTCATTTCGCTCTCGATGTCATGTCGTGCCTCCGGGCGGGAGAAACTTCGGGACGCCAGATGTAATTTTCTATAGGACTTTAGGGCTATCTCCGGATCAAGTTTGGAGGCCGAATCGCTCTCCACACTGACGGTGACCGCGATGGCGACCAGGCAGGACCATTAGAGATTAGCGGCGGACGGCGTTTGTTTGCATGGCCGTCCATGTGATCGCAAGGCGAACGCCGCCACAGCAAAAGCGAATGCGACGTCGGGCACCCTGCGCCCACGCCCGGTACGAGGCGGGGGCGGACCAAAGTCTTATTGAGGATGCGCAGGCTTTCTGCTTTCATCACAATTCACGTCTCTGATCATCTCATGAAATTCCTGAAAATCTTCGCTCTCGCCGTAGCTCTGCTCACCACTGTGCAGGCCGTGCAAAAACCGTCGGCTCATACTAAAGGCACGCCGACCGGAAAACCGACCGGCCCACTCAAGCCAGGCGAGTATTGGTGGAACCCGCAACTCTCGCCGAGCGGTCCGCTCATGGTGCTTGTGAGCATCCCACAGCAGACCATGCACGTTTATCGCAACGGCATCCTCATTGGCCGTTCAACCGTGAGCACGGGCTCGAAAGGCCATGCCACGCCGGGCGGCGTCTTCACCATCCTCGAGAAAAAGCAGGAGCACTACTCGAAGAAGTACAACAATGCACCGATGCCAAACATGCAGCGGCTCACTTGGACCGGCATTGCTATGCACTCGGGCAATCTTCCCGGTTACCCTGCCAGCCATGGTTGCATTCGTCTGCCCTTCGATTTCTCGCAGTTACTTTTCAGTGAGACGTCGAAGGGCGGCACCGTCGTGGTGGGAGACGGCAAAACCCCCGTGCCGCATCTCGCGTCGAATCCCGGTCTGATGCTTGCGCCGAAGGATTTTACGCCTGAAATGTTGCGCCCACTCGCGAATAATGACTACGACTGGAAGCCGGAGCGCAGCTCGAACGGACCAATCACGATTGTCGTCAGCGCCGCCGACCACGCGCTTTACGTCTATCGCAATGGCAATCCCATCGGGCGCGCCTCCGTCGAGATTGACGGACGCGGATCGCTCGGAGAGCATGTCTTTTCGCTGCTCGAAGGCACGACTGACCGGGAAAGCTCGCTTGCTCCGGGCCGCCCCGCGCGCCGGTGGATGAGCGTGACGAGCAGTGGCCCCAGCGTTCCTGCCGAGAAGATCGCGGCGCGCCTCCGTGTCAACCCAGAGTTTGCGCAGAAGGTCTACGACATCATCCAACCGGGCACGACTGTCATCATTACTGATCAACCGGTCGTACGGAGCCGCGGCAATGCCGCGATTCTCGAGGGCTAACGGGCTGCTACTGAGCTGACGTCTCCGGTTTGCAGCTCAGGTTAACTCCCCGATCGAGATTTCCATTCCTTCGCGCGCAAGCACCGCGTTGGGGAACCGTTCTTGACACAATTTTTCGATACGCTCAAGAAACTCGTCGTCGTGGTCGGGGTCGTGATGCGTGAGAGCCAAGCGCTTCACGCCGGCCATTTCCCCGAGTTGCATGGCTTGATCGAAGCTGCTGTGTCCCCATCCGCGCCGTTTCTGCAATTCCTCGGCCGTGTATTGCGCGTCATGGACCAACAAGTCCGCGCCGCGCGCCAACTCCACCAGCCGTGCATCGATCTGCTCGCCATGCTCGACATCTGTGCAAACGACCAGCACTTTCCCATTTCGCTCGATCCGGTAACTATACGCTCCGCCGGGATGGTTATGCCTTTGAGCGGTGACAACGGTTTCCACATTGTTGATGCCGGTGAAGTGTTTGCTGGCATCAGCAATTTGCAGAAACTCGAAATTGGCCCCCATGTGATCCAATTGCACCGGGAAATATTGCGCCTGCATTTGAACTTCGAAAATTTCACGCAAATCGGTGATTGTCTGGTCCCGGCCGAGTGTCAGGAGTGTGATTTTCTGTTTGGGAT